>Ga0209039_10003264_pt1 | contig 12817 bp, 12 predicted proteins | sample BogFormECP12_OM1_FD_188238 | JGI IMG/M metagenome (GOLD analysis project Ga0209039, IMG submission 188238) | Bog forest soil microbial communities from Calvert Island, British Columbia, Canada - ECP12_OM1 (SPAdes) (version 2) | ecosystem: Environmental > Aquatic > Freshwater > Wetlands > Bog ...
GGCAGGCTGTCACCGACAAACTCGGCGTGAGCGTTCGTGGCGAGTACGTGAACGACCACAACAGCTTCTTCTGCAACCAGACCGGGTTCTTCTGCACGGTGGTGCCGACCGCGGGTGGGTTTATGCCGGTGAGTGCTGTTGCGACCGCTCCCTGGCCGAACGACAACGTAAAGGTGTATGAGTTCACAGGGACTGTCGATTACGCACTCACACAGCAACTCATCACCAAGCTCGAAATCCGCTGGGACGCGCTCTCGAACATCAACGGCGTGAGCACACATGGAGCTTTCCCGGTCGGGTACGTCAACAACGAGTCGAACGGCCTATTCAACTTCAACCACCAGCTGGTCGCGGGAGCGGAGATCCTCTACAAGTTCTAGAGGTTGAATTGCGCGCAGTATCGGAGGGCGCGGCGGAGCGATCCGTCGCGCCCTTCGCTTTGGGTCGGAGCAGCGCTGCAGGACGAGGTGCAAGAGAAACCGAGAGCGGGTACGCGGGGTGAGAAAGGCGCGAGGCGAAGTTCGGGGGGCTTGCGGCTCTAGCGAAGACCGCCGTTCGAGCCCCAGACGCTCCAGGTCGGGCTAATCCCGTGGCGCTCCATCTTCGAATAGAGCGTGCGACGCCCGATCCCAAGTGCGCGCGCAGCGGCAGAACGATTGCCGCGGTGGTCCCGAAGCGCACAAGTGATCCGCCACGCTTCGGCGAGATCGACCCAGGAGCGCAAGGAGATGCGGGCCGCTCCGGGGGTCTGGCTCGCCCGCCGGTAGAGCTCCTCGAAGAGGGGCTCGAGCAGGCTTCCGTTGAGTCCGCTGGCCTGTCGCTCGATCTGCGCTGTCATGTCCGAACTGGCTCTGCAAGGCCCGTTCCACGCGCGCCCTGCCGTTTGGTCACTTCTCCCCGCATTGCCGCGGGCCCTTGCGCCTGATCCTGCAGCAGGGGTGCCCGCCCAACCGGCACTCGGAGGCGCGGGCCCGCTGGAAACCGTGCGCAGATGAGCCCAGTCGCGCCTCTCTCTGCGCGAATCGTCCACGGCACGCACGTTGCTATGAGCATCTCGAGCAGTTGGGCAGGGCAAGGCTGTCGAGAGACTCGTCCGCATTGGGCAGGTTTCGACTGGAGCCTTCGTGCTCTTCGGGCAGGTGAGCCGTCTCGCGGCAAGCGCAGGCTTGTGGCTTGAGCGAACGCGAAGTTTCCCCTGGAGGCGGCCTCGGCCGCGGGAAAGGAGCAGGAGCGATGAACAAGGTCGAAGCAATCTTGAAACCCTTCAAGCTGGACGACGTGAAGCAGGCGCTCACCGAGCTCGGGGTTTCGGGCCTCACCATCACAGAGGTACGCGGATTCGGGCGCCAGAAGGGTCACACGGAGCTCTATCGCGGCGCCGAGTATGTGGTCGACTTGGTGCCCAAGGTCAAGATCGAGGCCGTCGTACCGGATGAGCTCACAGAGAGCGTGGTGAACACGATCAAAGACACTGCAAAGACGGGCCGGATCGGCGACGGAAAGATCTTTGTCACGAAGATCCTCGACGCGGTCCGCATCCGGACGGGAGAACGCGGTCAAGCAGCGCTTTCGTAGCGCAAAGGGCAATGGGAGTACTTGGAAGTCACAGTACCCATCTGCCTGAAAAATGGGCAGCTGCTGATGATTTCCTGAGCATAAGCTGAGCAGAATGCAGCCCAAAATCACTCCGCGAGACTCAGAAGGGTTCGGGAGAACGCAGCGCATGGCATGGAGCTTGCGATCGGCCTCGCAGCCTACGCTCGGGCCGACGGACGTCCCTTGCGCTGGCACGACGCCGGTCGCCACCGGACGCGGGAGCTCCTATGCCCGGACCCTCCAAGAGACTCTTGATTGCAAAGCAGGCTCTGCTCGCGTCACTCGCGCTCCTTGCGCCCTTTCTTTTCGTCGCATCGGCCTTCGCGGAGGATGCGGCCGCGAAGCCTGGGGCGATCGACACGGGCGATACGGCGTGGGTCCTCGCGGCGACGGCACTCGTTCTCTTGATGACGGTGCCCGGCCTCGCGCTCTTCTACGGTGGGCTTGTGCGCGCCAAGAACGTGCTGAACGTGCTGATGCAGTGCTTCATTGCCGCGGGCGTGATCGGCGTCGTGTGGATCCTCGTGGGCTACAGCCTCGCCTTCGGGGAGGGAAGCGCATTCGTCGGCGACTTCTCGAAGGTGGCGCTCTCGGGAGTCACGCTGGATTCCGTCTGGGCGAACCTCGCAACACCGCCGCGCAACATCCCCGAGTACGTTTTCATCATGTTTCAGGCGATGTTCGCGATCATCACCCCCGCGCTCATCATCGGCGCGGTGGCCGAGCGCATGAGGTTCAGCGTCTTCATCGCGTTCATCACGATCTGGCTGCTCGTCGTCTACTGCCCGATCGCACACATGGTGTGGGGCAGCAACGGCTGGATCGCCAAAGCGGGCGCCATCGACTTCGCCGGCGGGATGGTCGTTCACATGTCGAGCGGCTTCTCGGGGCTCATGGCCGCACTGCTCCTCGGCAAGCGCCAGGGCTTCGGACGGGAACCCATGCCGCCGCATAGCCTGCCCTTCTGCGTGACCGGTGCAGGCCTCCTGTGGTTTGGCTGGTTTGGCTTCAACGCCGGAAGTGCCCTCAGCGCGAGTCCACTTGCATCGCTCGCGTTCCTTAACACGAGCACCGCGACGTCGACCGCGGTCATCACCTGGGCGGCGATCGAGTGGCTCCATCGGGGCAAGCCCACGGCGCTCGGGATCGCCACCGCCGCCGTCGCGGGCCTCGTGGCCATTACGCCCGCGTGCGGCAACGTAAGTCCCATGGGCTCCATGGCCGTCGGATTCGGTGTCTGCATCGTGTGCTACTGCGCCCTCACGTTCCTAAAGCCTGCAGCGGGTTACGATGATGCCCTCGACTGCTTTGGTGTGCACGGCGTGGGCGGGATGTGGGGCGCGATTGCGTCGGGCCTGTTCGCAGCAACACTGGGCTCTGGCATCGAGTCGAATGCGCAGCAGGTGGTGGTGCAGCTCAAGGGTGTCGCGTTCACAGCGATCTACGCTCCGCTCGCGACGCTCGTGATCCTGACGGTACTTAAGGCCGTGTTCGGCTCGCTGCGTGTGGATGAGGACGCGGAGGAGGCGGGCCTCGATCTCTCTGAACACAGCGAGGCGGCGTACGTGTCCGTCGGCGGAGGCTTTGGGGAAGGGACGCTCGTCGAGCGGCCGCCCCAGGCGGGAGGTGCGCACCCGGCGGGTGCGGCGCGACCGGCGTAGCTATGTGGGACGCGTCCGGCGGCAGGTGCCGACGGACGCATGAGCGCCTTGGGACATGATATTGTTACCGCCCTCCGCCCGAGGGAGGGAGCGGTAACGCTTTCAACGAAAGGACCCCCCATGCGCAAAGTCGAAGCGATCATCAAGCCCTTCAAGCTCGACGAAGTGAAGGAGGCTTTAAACGGAATCGGCGTCCAGGGCATGACCGTCACCGAGGTGAAGGGCTTCGGGCGCCAGAAGGGGCACACTGAGCTCTACCGCGGGGCGGAGTACGTGGTCGATTTCCTGCCGAAGATCAAGATCGAAATCGCCGTTACGGACGACCTCGTGGACAAGGTGGTGCAGGCCATCTGCCAGGCGGCGAACACCGGTCGTATCGGCGACGGCAAGATCTTCGTGCTTCCGATGGAAGAAGTGATCCGGATCCGAACGGGTGAGCGCGGACCGGACGCCGTCTAGGGCGCTCCCCACTCTCCAAATCAGAGGACGAAACCCAACATGAATGCCAAGCAGGTTTTGGAGTTCGCGAAAAAGAACAACGTGGTGATGGTCGACCTCAAGGTCACGGACATGCCGGGCCTTTGGCAGCACATCTCGCACCCCATCGCGATGCTGGAAGAATCTTCCTTCGAAGACGGGTTCGGTTTCGATGGGTCGTCGATCCGGGGCTGGCAGGCGATCGACTGCAGCGACATGCTGATGGTGCCGGATCCTTCGACTGCCTTCATGGATCCCTTCGCCGCACACCCGACGCTCTCCCTGACCTGCGACGTCGTGGACACGATCACCCGGGAGCACTACTCGCGTGATCCGCGCTGGGTGGCAAAGAAGGCCGCCAACTATCTCAAGAAGACCGGGATCGGTGACACGATCTATTTCGGCCCCGAGGCCGAGTTCTTCATCCTGAATGGTGCGCGCTTTGCGACGGCGCAGAACAAGGCCTTCTACTACCTGGAATCCGTCGAGGGTCGCTGGGACGCAGGCCGCGAGACGGACTTCGATGGGAAGCCGAATCTTGGCTACAAGCCTCGCTATAAGGAAGGCTATTTCCCCGTCGCACCGATGGATACCCTGCAGGATGTCCGCACGGAAATGTGCCTCGAGATGGAGAAGGCGGGCATCGCGATCGAGACCCAGCACCACGAGGTGGCGACCGCAGGCCAAGCGGAAATCGACATGAGGTTTGCCCCCATCGTCGACATGGGCGACAAGCTCATGATCTACAAGTATGTGGTGAAGAACGTGGCGCGCCGCCACGGTCTCACGGTGACCTTCATGCCGAAGCCGGTCTTCCAGGACAATGGATCCGGCATGCACTGTCACCAGTCGGTCTGGAAGGACGGCAAGCCCCTGTTCGCCGGGACAAACTACGCCGGGCTCTCCGATCTCGCGCTCTACTACATTGGCGGGATCCTGAAGCACGCGAAGGCGATCGCTGCCTTCACGAACCCGACGGTGAACTCCTACAAGCGGCTGGTCCCGGGTTACGAGGCGCCGGTGAACCTTGCGTACTCGAGCCGAAATCGCTCGGCCGCGATCCGCATCCCGACCTACTCCCCGAGCCCGAAGGCGAAGCGCATCGAGGTGCGGTTCCCCGATCCGGCGTGCAACCCGTACCTCGGGTTCGCAGCCATGGCCATGGCGGGCATCGACGGGATCGAGAACAAGATCCACCCCGGCGAGCCCCTCGACAAGAATATCTATGCGCTGACGGCGGAGGAGAAGAAGAACGTGCCTTCGATGCCGGGGAGCCTCGAGGAAGCGTTGGCCCATCTGGAGGCCGACCACGACTTCCTCCTGAAGGACGACGTCTTCACGGAGGACCTCCTCGAGACCTGGGTGACCTACAAGCGCGAGGTGGAGATCGACCCGGTGCGGCTGCGCCCGCATCCCCACGAGTTCGAGCTGTATTTCGACTGCTAAGCGTGCGCGTCGCTTTGCGACGGCAAGCACGAGGGTGAGAGAGAGCGGCGGTCGGGGCGAAACCCGGCCGCCGTTTTCTTTTGTGCGGACCCCCGCACGATTGCCCTGTTTTAGGCACGCCCTGCCGGCTCTTTGGGCAGGGATTGCCCGGTGGAGCTCCTTCGGGGCGGAAGATCACAACCGATTCGGGCTGAAATCGGCCCACTTTCCAGTTTGAAAACGCCCTCATTTCATTTCGCAGCTTTTTGCAGAGCTGGTATCGGGTTTGCAGTCCTCGGCTCGGGCTGCATGGCCCTACGAGGAGGTTCCCCCATGGTACTGGTTCGGCCGCGACGCCACGGCCTACTTGGCCTGCTGTTTCTTCTCTGTCTTGGAGTCGGCGTGGTGTCGTCTCCGCATTCCACTTGGGCGGATGACACGCCGCCCCCGCCGCAGCCTGACCCGGCGGGTATCGCGACGGGCGACAAGAACTCGCTCTACGATGCAGGCGGAACCCCCTTCATGGTGACGGAGCCGACGGACAAGTCGGCATCGGACTATGCGGACAAGAAGAAGGCCTTTGACGAGTTCCAGGCGCAGGCGGCGAAAGAGCCGCTCGCAATGAAGCTCGCCGATTCCGCAGGCCACACGCGGATCGCCACGAACTTCACCTGGACCCTCAGCACCGGCTATCTCGTCCTCTTCATGCAGGCGGGGTTCGCCCTTTTGACCTGCGGTCTGGTGCGCAAGAAGAACGCGGCCCACCTCATGATGCTGAACTTCGCCGCCTACGTCTTCGCGTTCATCGCCTACTACATTTGTGGCTACGCCTTCCAGTTCGGCGCGGTCGCGATCAACGCCGCGCCGACGAACTTGGGAGGCATCCCCACCCTGAACTCGTTCCTCGTCGGGGATGGCTTCTGGGGCTTCCTCGGCGGGAAGGGCTTCTTCCTTTCCGGCCCCGCCTACGACGCAGGGTCGAACGCGCTGACCCTCTTCGAGGTGGTCTTCATGGAGACCGCCGCGTACATCATCGTGGGCGCGATCTGCGAGCGGATTACCTTCTGGGCCTTCCTGCTGGCGGAACTCGCCATGGGCGCCATCATCTACCCGACCTTCGGCTGCTGGGTCTGGGGCGGCGGCTGGCTCTCGCAGCTCGGAAACACCTGGCACTTGGGCCACGGCTACGTGGACTTCGCAGGCTCGACGGTCGTGCACGCCATCGGCGGCTATGCAGCGATGGCGCTTGCCATCATTCTCGGCCCCCGTCTTGGCAAGTACACGCCTGACGGCAAAGTGCATGCCTTCCCTGCCCACAACATCGTCTTCGTGGTGACGGGGACCTTCATCCTGCTCTTTGGCTGGATGGGGTTCAATCCCGGCTCGACGCTGGGTTCGACGGACCTGCGCATCTCGGTCATCGCCATCAACACGAACCTCGCAGCCATCTTTGGTTCGGCCACCGCCATGGCCTTCTGGTACCTGCGGTACGGGAAGCCCGACATTTCCATGGCCTGCAACGGGATGCTGGCCGGCCTTGTGGCGATCACGGCGCCCTGCGCATTCGTGAATCCGAACGCAGCGGCCTTTATCGGGATCCTTGCGGGCTTGGTGGTCTGCACCGGTGTCCTGGTGAATGACCACGTGTTCAAGATCGACGACCCGTGTGGCGCGATCTCCGTTCACGGCTACTGCGGAACGCTCGGCGGCATCTCGGTCGGGCTCTTCGCCGACGGCACATACGGCTCGGGCTGGAACGGCGTCGGGGCGACGGACTACCTCGGCGTCGCCGGGAAGGGGGTTACGGGTCTCTTCTATGGAGACACGAGCCAGTTTCTCGTCCAGCTGTTCGGGGCCAGCGTGAATCTCGTGTTCGCGTTCGGCGCGACGTTCATTCTGTTCAAGATCGTGAATTCGATCCGCAGCATGCGCGTATCGCCGGAAGTCGAGCTCGAGGGTCTGGATCTGCCGGAGTTCGGCGGGCTCGCCTACCCCGACGATCCGATGCCGGTCACTCTCGCGGCGGAGGCGGATCGAGTTTCGCGCAGCATGCCGGCCGGGGGCTCCCTCGCGCCTCAGCGTGCGAGGTGAGCTAGACACGGCCAGGTTGAGGCCCCGGCGGCGAGAGCCGCCGGGGCCTTCGTCCTTTTTCGGACAAGGACGAGGGACCCCAAGGGCATGCTCCGTCTACGCGCTTCCGTATGAGCGATTCCGCCGTTCCCTTGGCGATCGATGCGCGCAGTGCGCCGCCGCGCACGAAGCCGTCGAACTACCCTGAGCCCTTTGCCTCGCAGATGGCCGGGCGGGAGAAGCGCGCGCTCGGTGACCTCTTCGGACTTCGGAACTTTGGCGTGAACCTAACGCGCCTTGCGCCCGGGGCGCGCTCCGCAATGCATCATCGCCACAGCCGTCAGGACGAGTTCGTCTACGTGCTCGAAGGAGAGCCGACACTCGTTGGCGACGCGGGGCCGACGCTCCTTCGCCCGGGAATGTGCGCCGGCTTTCCAGCGGGTGGCTCCGCACACCATCTCGAGAACCGTTCGGCGGGCGATGTGGTGTATCTCGAAATCGGTGCCCGGAAGGCAGGCGACGAAGTCTTCTATCCCGTGGACGACCTCCAGTTGGTGCTGGGCGCAGATGGAAGACGGCGCTTTACGCACAAGGACGGCTCGGCGTACTAGCTTGGCCCGAGGGGTGGGCTGCAGCCGAAGGTGCCGCCGCAAGGCGTGCCGTGCCGCGGGAACGCAGGCGTCGCTCGTGCCGCTCCTTCCTCTACTGGGATCCACTTTCCGCTCGCTCCGCTTCACGCACGCTCCTTGATTTCACGGTTTCACGGATTCGCCCTCCCTAAGCCCTCCCTAAGCCACACGAGCTCACGACTCCCGCCTTCTTCAGTCGGCGTTGACGGCCGCCCACGCGGGGAGGCGGAGCTCGTCCGCCCCAGCGACGCGCTCGTCTCGAATTACCCGCCTTCTGGTCCGAATTACCCCACTTCCGATCCGCGTGAGCGATCTCACGCGCGCGGGCGCAGCCGTCCGCGATTTGGACTTCCAAAGAGGAGGTTCAACTATGCATCGATCCCTGCGCCACACGCCGTGGCTCGCTCTGGTGGTTCTCGCCCTGCCCCTCCTTGCCTGCAGCCCCTCGTGGCTCACCGTTGAGATTCCCGATTTCAGCTCGAAGCAGATCGAGGGCGTCTGGATCTGGCGGCTTTCCCCGCAAACCAATCAATATCAGCGAGACACGCTGATCTGGTTTGGAAGCGTGACGACGCTCACATCGGGTCCGATCCTGAGCTACTCGACGTACGCCAACCAGGGGGACATCACGCTGGCTGCGGGCATCGTCCGCAATCCAGCGAACTCCGATGCCGTCACCGTGACCCTCGGCTTTCAGCGAGGCCTCCCCGGAGTCTTCAAGGTGAGCACGTTTAACGCGGCCGGGGAGTCGCGGCTCTCGAGCCAGAGCGAAAGCCTTTGAGGTTCGGGCGAGAGTCCGCTCTCCGAGAGGGGAGAGGGCTCCTGAGAGGCGGAAGGCGCTCGAGCGCGCAGGCGCTCTAGGGACGCAGCCCGAGGACGTCCTCCATGGCGTAGAGTCCCGGACCCCGGCCCACAACCCAGCGCGCGGCGCGCAGCGCACCCTTCACAAAGTGCTCGCGCGTCGCGGCGCGATGGGCGAGTTCGAGGCGCTCCCCCTCACCGAGAAAGAACACCGTGTGTTCACCGGGGTTGTCTCCGCCGCGCAGCGCCTGCACTCCAATCGCCCCGGGCGGCCTTGGGCCGGTCTCGCTGGCGCGCGTTATGACGAGCGCCTCCTGGGTCGCTCCACCGCGCCCCTCCGCCACCGCCTCCGCAAGGCGCAGCGCGGTCCCGCTCGGAGCGTCGCGCTTCGCGCGGTGATGAAGCTCGAGAATCTCGGCGTCGTAGCCAGGGCCGAGCCCCTTCGAGGCCTCGCGTGCAAGGTGTGTCAGCACGCAGACCGCGACCGAGAAGTTGGGCGCCAGCACGACTGCCAGGTGTCGGCCGATTTCTGCGATGCGATCGCGCTCGGGTCGCGAGAAGCCGGTGGTTCCGACGACGCATGGCACGGCTCGCGTTGCCGCGGCGTCGAGGACGCGAAGCGTCGAGGCGGGAGTCGAGAAGTCGATGACTACGTCGCACAGGGGGAGCGCCGCTTTCGGGTCGTCGCTGAGCAGCGCACCCCCCTCGAGGGGCTCACCGAGCCGCGGATGCCCGGGGGCCTCGAGAGCGGCTCCCAGCCGCATCCCGGGCTCGCTCGCAAGGCTTGCGCGCACACGCTCGCCCATGCGTCCGAAGGCGCCTACAACGCAAACGCGCGTTGCGCTCGGCATTAGAGGAGGCCGAGCTCCTTCAGCACGACCTGGAGCCGGCCACGGTTGGGCTGGGTGGCAGGAGTGAGCGGGAGCCTGATCTCGTCGCGGATCAGCCCGCGCAGCGCGAGCGCCGCTTTCACGGGGATCGGATTCGTTTCGGCAAAGAGCGCGTCAAAGAGGGGCAAGAGCCGATAGTGGGCGTCCCTTGCGCGGGCGAGATCTCCCGCGCGGAAGGCACGCACGAGCTCGACCATCTCCGACGGCGCGACGTTCGAGGCCGTGCAGATCACGCCGCAGCCGCCGACGGCCAGGACCGGAAGGGTCAGCGAATCGTCGCCGGACAAGACGCAGAAGCCCTCGCGGCACTCGGCGATCACCGCAGAGATCTGGTGCAGGTCGCCCGAGGCCTCCTTCACCCCCACGATCTGCTCGACATCGGCAAGGCGCGCCATGGTCGCGGGCAAAATATTCGAGGCGGTGCGTCCGGGAATGTTGTAGACCACGAGCGGAAAGGCGGCTTCGCGCGCGATCTGCACGTAATGCGCAAAGATCCCTTCCTGGGTCGGCTTGTTGTAGTAGGGGGAGATGAGGATCGCGCCGTCTGCACCGGCTTCCTTGGCATGGCGCGTGAGCTCGAGGGCTTCCGCGGTGGAGTTGGATCCCGTGCCCGCGAGCACAGGGACACGTCCGCGGGCGGCAGCCACCACGACTTCTATCACGCGGCGGTGTTCGGCGTGGGAGAGCGTCGCGGCTTCGCCCGTCGAGCCGCACGGCACAAGGCCGTCGACACCCGCCCCGATCTGCAGCTCGACCAGCTCCTGGAGTGCACGCTCGTCGACGCCGCCGTCGCGGAACGGCGTCACCAGTGCTGTCAAAACCCCCTGGAACACGCTCACTCTCCTTCGAGGAGGAATTGGCCCGTGAAAACTTCGGCCGCCGGACCGGTCATATAGACGTGCCCCGCGTCGCTCGGCCACTCAAGGCGCAACTCGCCGCCACGCAGCACCACGGTCTGCGCGCGCTGCGTCACTCCCCGCAGGATGCCCGCCACCGCCACCGCGCAGGCCCCGCTGCCGCAGGCCAGCGTCTCGCCGGTACCCCGCTCCCAGGTACGCTGCCGCACCCGGTCGCGCGCCACCACCTCCACGAACTCGACATTCGTGCGGTTGGGAAACGCGGGGTGGTGCTCGATCTTCGGGCCGAGCGTCTCCACGGGAGCCGCATCGACGTTCTCGACGAAGAGGATGGCGTGAGGATTTCCCATGCCCACGCTCGAGAGTGTGACGCGGTGGCCGTCGACGTCGAGGGAGACGTCGAGCACGGGCCCGTCGCCTTGGCCGAGCGTGGTCGGGATCTTGGCGGGCGCGAGAAAAGGCGGGCCCATGTCGACGCGCACCAGGCCGCCCGCAGCCCGGCGGGGTCGCACGATGCCCGCCAGCGTCTCGATCGCGACCTCGTCCTTCGTCGTGTATCCGCGGTCGTGGAGATACTTGAAGAAGGCGCGGACCCCGTTTGCACACATCTCCGCGCGCGATCCGTCCGGGTTGAAGATCTCCATCCGAAAGTCCGCGGAATGGGAGGGTCGGACCACGAGGAGCTGGTCGCAGCCGATGCCGAATCGCCGGTCGCAAAGGCGCTTGGCGATGGGCTCGATCGGCGGAAGGGGACCCGCCAGGGCGTCGAGCACGACGACGTCGTTTCCCGCGCCCTGCATCTTGGTAAACGCGAGCACGCGCGTCATCCCGTGATCTCCCCGGGGATCGTCTCCCCGCGCACGAGATCTTCGAGGCTCTCGCGCTCACGCACCACGGCGAAGCGCTCGCCGCGGACCAGCACCTCGGCAGCGCGGGGCCGCGCGTTGTAGTTGGAAGACATGGCGAAGCCATAGGCCCCGGCGCCACGCACCGCCACCAAGTCGCCGCGCTCGACCGGCGGGAAGGGACGGTCCTTTGCCAGGAAGTCGCCGGACTCGCAGACCGGTCCCACGAGGTCGACCGGCCGGCTCGCACCTCGGGGAGGACCGACGGGCTCGATCGCCTGGAAGGCCTGGTAGAGCGCCGGCCGGATGAGGTCGTTCATCGCGCCGTCGACCACGACGAAGCGCTTGTCCTCGTTCGTCTTCTCGAGGAGAACGCGGGTCACGAAGACCCCCGCATTCGCGGTGAGCCAGCGGCCGGGCTCGAGCACGATCTCGCAACCGAGGTCCCCGAGCGCCGCCCGCACGACCGCCGCATATTCCCTGGCGTCGGGCGGCCTCTCGTCCGAGTAGGTGACCCCGAGCCCCCCGCCCGCATCTACGACCTCGATGGCATGGCCGGCCGCCCGCAGCTCGACGACGAGGCTGCGCACCCGCGAGAGCGCGTCGGCGAAGGGTTCGATCCGCGTGAGCTGGGATCCGATGTGGCAGTCCACACCGACGATACGCACGCCGTCGAGAGCCTTGGCCTCCGCATAGGCGTCCACGGCCTCGGCGATGGGAATCCCGAACTTGCTGGTGCGAAGACCCGTCGAGACGTAGGGATGCGTCTTCGGATCGACGTCGGGATTCACCCGGAAGGCGATCGGAGCCCGCACGGAGCGCTCCCTCGCGCGCGCATCGATCCGGCGCAGCTCGCTGCGAGATTCGACGTTGAAGAGCTTGATGCCGGCGTCGAGGGCACGGTCGATCTCGCTGTCCGTCTTGCCCACCCCCGAATAGACGATGCGTCCGGGGGGCGCTCCTGCGCGCAGCGCGCGGAACAGCTCACCGCCCGAGGTCACGTCGGCCCCTGCCCCGCGCGCCACGAGTGTGCGCACCACGGCGAGATTCATGTTGGCCTTGAGCGCGTAGCAGATGGTGTGCGGGACCCCGCTAAAGGCGCGGTCGAGCGCGTCATAGGCCGCGACGAGCGCGCCTGCGCTGTAGACAAAGCAGGGCGTTCCGACCGCGTCGGCGATCTGGGCCAGCGGGACTTGCTCCGCGTAGAGCGCCCCCGCGCGTCGCGGGAAGGCCTCGACTGCGCTCCCCGGGGCTGCGCCGGACGCGGAGCTCACGGTGTCCACTCCTCGTTGTCGTCGTCCATCGGGCTCGGTGTGCGGTTCGGCGGGGGTACGGCCTTCTGCGGGAGCGCGGGGATGGCGGCCTCCGGTGTGCCGGGGGGAGAGTCGGGCGGCGGAGGCTGGACACGCAGCGGCGCGCCGTAGTGGCCGCATGCCGAGAGCCCACCGAAGAGCCCGACAAGCAAAACCGCGGCGAGGCGCCGGCCGTTTCGGGCCGGGCCAGGTTGGCCGGCAATAACGAGGTCTGATAGGGGTTCCCGCAAGCAATTCGGGATTCCCCCATGAC
>Ga0209039_10003266_pt1 | contig 12813 bp, 9 predicted proteins | sample BogFormECP12_OM1_FD_188238 | JGI IMG/M metagenome (GOLD analysis project Ga0209039, IMG submission 188238) | Bog forest soil microbial communities from Calvert Island, British Columbia, Canada - ECP12_OM1 (SPAdes) (version 2) | ecosystem: Environmental > Aquatic > Freshwater > Wetlands > Bog ...
CGGACGCGTTCCGCCTGGTGGCAGGCCGTCGCGCCCCCGCATCCGGGCAGCACCATCAGGAATTCCTCGCCGCCGTAGCGCCCCAGCGCGTCGTAACGGCGCAGGGCTGCCTTCATGCGCTGGGCGCTTTGCCGCAGCACCGCGTCGCCGGCGAAATGGCCGTAGGTGTCGTTGATCAGTTTGAAGCGGTCCAGGTCCGCCAGCAGCACCGCCAGCGGCTGGCCCTCGCGGCCGCTGCGCGCCAATTCGGTCCGCAGAATGTCCAGAATGGCCGCGCGGTTGTGGAGGCCGGTCAGCATATCGTGGGTGGCCTGCTCGCGCAGCCTTTCCCGCGCCCGCACAAGCTCCGCCTGCAAGTCCAGAATGCGCGTCCCGGCCCGCAGCCGCACCCGCAGCTCGTGGTTGCGGAACGGCTTGGTGAGGTAGTCGTCGGCTCCCGCATCCATGCCCTCCACCAGGTCCCGCGATTCCGTCCGCGCCGTCAGCAGCACGATATAGACGTACGGCTCGCGCCCCGCTCCACGCACCCGGCGGCAGATCTCCAGCCCGTCCAGCCCCGGCATCATCCAGTCCAGAATCGCCAACTGCGGTGAGTTCTCCGACTGCAGGATCTTCCAGGCCTCCTCCCCGTCCCGCGCCGTCACGGCTTCGTATCCCCACTTGCTCAGGATATTGCGCAGCATCGCCTGGAAGACCGGGTTGTCTTCCGCTACCAGAACCCGCAGCCCCGGCCGCTTCGGTCCGCCCGCTTCCGGCTCGCCCTCCACTCCCGTCGCCGCGGCAAGCGAACGCAACTCCCTGGTGACATCGACGCTCTCATCCACACCTTCCTTATCGGTCTCTGCTCCGGTTCCCTGAACCCGGTCCCGGAATATCCCCGGCGACCCCCACTCCTGGGCGGTGTGTACCTCAGAAGCCCCAGACAGCAAGCCCGCCACCCTGGAACCCAAGTACTGCCGGACGGCTCCCGCGGCAGCCCCGCGGCTGCCCCCCTGACCGGCCGGCGGTAAGGCGCGAAGGTCGGGCTAAGGTGTCCTAACTAGTGCGACGGACCGGAGGCACTGGCCATGGGCGTGTGTTGGGTACTGATCGGCTCCCGGAAAGCGGTTAGTTCGCGAATCCACGGATACCGGATTCACGAGCATCTCTTGGCCGGGGGTTGGCGCTCCGGGATGCTCTTCGCCCCGGCGCAATGGCATACGGCGTTCCAGGCTCTCGGGAATGCGGCGCTGGCGGCGCTGGGTGCGGCTCGGGCCGCTGCTGCGTCCGCCGCCCATGAAGCGTGGAGCAGCGTGAGTCTGCGGCGCCTGCGCGAAACGCTCAAGTCCAGAGAGGCCGCCCGGGCCCTTCCCAAAAGCCATCTTCAGCCACCGATGAACACCGATGGGCCCCTTCCTGGCTTATCGGTGTTCATCGGCGTTCATCTGCGGCCCTGTTTTGTCTTGCGGCTTTCAACGTGCGGCGGCACCGTGCCGCCCCTACTTCTTCGCCACCTCCAACAACACCGGCCGCGCCACCGACTGCACCTCGGGATCGTAATACTCGTACGCCCGCGACGCGAACCCCCACGCCCGGATCGGATACTTCGGCCGCAGGTGGTAATGCAAGGTCACCGCCGCCCCCGGCGCCAGCGAATCGAAATACAGGATCGCCTGCGTGGCCGTCTGGTTGAACTTCTCCAGCCGGCCGCCCTTCTGCCGCTCGGTCTGCTCCTGGTAAGTTTGCAGGTCCTCGCTGAATAGGTCGAACCCGGGCGGTATCCCCAGGTCCACCATCACCAGGTTGGCCTGCTTGTCCAGGTTATTGCGCACCGTGGCGGTCGCGAAGACGGTTTCATTCACTGTCAGGCGCGAGCGGTCGTAGGTTACGTCGATCGAAAGCGCGTCTTTCGCTCCATTCGGCGGCCGCTCGCTCCACGGCACGAAGTACCGCCCCACCACCTGGTAGGCCAGCCCGCCTCTGCCCTCGAACTTCAGCGCGACCGCGTTCTCGCCGCGCGCGCCCAGGTCCGCGCCTTTGAAGACGAACTGGTGCAGCATATCGTTGTTCTCCGGCGTCAGCGCGAGTTGCTGCACCGGCCTGCCGTCGATCGAGATCTCGACGCGGCCCCGCACGTCGGCAGAGCCTTTCTCCGTTCCGAGCAGCAGCGCCCGCAACGCCATGATACTGGCCTGCGTGGTGCTCCACGCACCCGCGGCATTCTTCTTCGAGGCGATGTAGTGCAGCGCCTTGCCCGCTACTCCGGACGCCTGCCCCCACTTCAGCAGCGCCTGCGCGGCCAGGCCCGTGGTCTCCGTGGCGGCGCTCTCGCCGGTCGCGTAGACGCCGGTCTCCTCGGCCCTCCACCAGGCATCGTCGCCCTGCTCGGTGCGCGCCTCCAGCAGCCTCTGCATCGCCTGGCTGGTGAATCCGCGGTCCTTTCCGTAGTCCACGGCGAAGTTGGCCACCACCGCCAGCGTGTACGGGTCGGCCGGCCCGCTCATGTGCGACGCCACGAATTCGCGCGCCCGCTCCACCGCCGGCCCCTGGTAGCCGGTATTCTCGAGCGACCACGCCAGGTACGCCGTGATGCGCAGCACGTTCGAGTTGTAGCGGTTGGTGGCGCCTTCGTTGATGAACTGCGTGTCCGGCTTCCAGCTTCCGTCGGCCTGCTGCTGCGCCGCCAGCCACTGCTGCGTCCGCGCGATCAGCCGCGGATCCACCTCGTAGACTTTCGCCATGTCGGCGAACTCCATCAGCCCGTAGGCCGTCAGGATCTTGTTGGCGGGCGCGTTGCCGAACCACGAGAAGCCGCCGCCCGGCACTTCGAAGGTCAGCAGCCGCTGATACCCGTTGGCGATGAAGCCCTCGGCCTTGGCGTGCACTTCGGGCGTCAGTTTCCTGGTGCGCTTCATGTAATCGAGCGCCAGCACATTCGGGTACGTGCTGGACGAGGTCTGCTCGAAACATCCCCCGGGCATGCTCAGAATGCTGTCCATGCCTTCGATCACCTGGCTCAGCGGCCCCGGGTACAGCCGCACCAGGATGGCGCTCGCGTCCGCGATGGCCGGCGCCGGGAAGCGCACCGTGTGGCTCGCCGACGTTTCCAGGCGCCCGTTGAACACCTGGCTCTGCTCCCGTCCGTTGGGCACTACTTCGATCTCGCGCACCACGATGTCCGCGCGCCGCTCGCCGCCGCCCATGCGCGCCTCCAGCGTGAGTTTGAACTTGCCGATGCGCGTGGCCTCCAGCGTGAATTGCGATCCTCCCACGCGCCCCGGTTCGACGGCGATGCTCTTCCACGGCGCGTCGTCCACCAGGCGGTACCAGTCGCCCGCCTCCAGTTGCAGGCCCACGTCGCCGCGCGCGCCGGAGTAGTTGTACGCCGCCACCGGAATCGACACGCGGTCGCCCTCGGTGAGCGTCACCGGCAGGTCGAGATCCACGAAGAAATCCTGGAACACCTTGAGGCTCGCGGCGCCGCTGCCCAGCGCGCCGCGCGCCGTCGATCCCACCATGGCCATGCGCCAGGTGGTGATGGAATCGGCCAGCGGAATGGAGATGCTGGCGTGGCCGTGCCCGTCGGTGAGGATCTCCGGGTTAATATACAGAGCCTCGGGGAAGTAGGAGCGCACGTGCGGGGCCGCGGCGCCGGATTCGCTGGCCTGCTGCATGGGGGCGGGGGCGTCCCTGGGAGCCATCAGCCGGCCGGCGTCGAAATCGCGCAGCATCGGTACCGCCAGCCTGAGTGGCGCGGGCGCGGCCATGGGCGCGGGCCCGATTCCGCCAGGGACGCCGTCCACCCTCCCGTTCATGACCATGCCCCCCATTTTGATGCGCCTGGGCGCCTCGGAATCCTCTACGATCTCCACCTCCTTCACCACCGCCACCGCCGGTTGGCGGCGGAAGTACACCGACAGCACCGCGCGGTCCCGCCCGGCCAAAACGATCTTCTTCGACAGCCGCTCCGATCCGTAGGCCACGTAAACGTCGTACTCGCCCGCCTCGAGCGCCGCCATCGCGAACCGTCCTTCGGCATTGGCGCTCACCGCCCGCCACCCGCCGGCCGGGACCCGGTCCACGTTGATCGTGGCTCCCTCCATCGCCCCGCCGTTCTGATCGACCACCGTCCCCGCGATCTGCGCCAGCCCGTTGTTTGGCCCGCGATCGTGCTCGGTGCTGACTTCGATGGCGCTGTCGCCGGTGGTCGGGCGCCCGACGATCTTCCGCGTTCGAACCGCCAGATTCGCCCACAGGTCGTCGGCGGTATTGAATCGTCCATCCGGGCCCGCGCTCCGCACCATGTAATAATTCGAGTTTCCGGTGTGCTGCACGCGGATCTCGCCGCCCCAGGCGTCGCGGCCCGCAGTACCCCCGGCCGCCACCCTGGCCACCGCCTCTCGCGCCTGCGCCTGGAAGCGCGTCCGGTAGCGCTGCATGTATTCCGCCTGTTTGGCCGCCGGCGCGGTGCGCCCGAACTCCGTTTCGAACTTATTGGCGTTCACCATTTCGGTGGCCGAAAACAACGCCCGCGCCGCGCGGTCGCGCTGCTCCACCTGCCCCGGCGCCACCGCCGCCACCACCTCCGGCATGCCGATCGAGTGGATCTCGTAGCGCGGCTTCATCGCCTCCTGCTCCAGGTAGAAGAAGACCTTGGCGAATCCCGGCTGCTTCTCCGCCAGCGCGAAAACCGCCTCGTCCACCACCTGCAAGCCCAGCGCCGCCTGCACGCCTTCGCCGCGCGAGTTGGTCACGCGGAAGTTCACGCGCGCATCCGTGCCGGGTTTGTAGACCGCCGCGTCGCTGGTGGCCTCGATCCGCAAATCGTCCGCCGGCTGCACGAACACCAGCCGGTGGTCGCCCACCGGAGTGGCGTCGCGGCCGAACAGGTAGGCGTTGATATCCAGCGTGCCCGCCATATCCGGCGACGCGGTCAGCTCCAGCTCCGCCTTCCCACCCACGATGTCCAGGTCGCGCGTCACCACGGTCTGCCCGTCCTTCACCACGTCCACGTAGGCCGTGCCGCGCTGCACGGTCGAGAACACGCGCAGCGGAATCCGCTCGCCGCTGCGGTACACCGCGCGTTGGGTGCGCAGCAGGATCTGGTTCTCGCCCCGGCGCGTCCCCAGCGCCGGATTCACCGTCGCGTTGTTCCCCTGCTCGTCGCCCGCCGAAACCTGCACGCCCCCGTCCCCGGCGCCGATCTTGAGCCGCACTACGGCAACCCCGCCCGCATCCGTCCTCGCGCTCTGATGGTAGTCCCCCGGCCCGGACACCCACACGTTCGCCACCGCGGGCTTGCCGTCGGCATAGGAGGTGAGGATGAACAACTCGTTCTCGAACCCCGGAATCAGCGTGCCGCCTTCCGGAACCACGGTGACAATCAACGCCGATTGGCTCACCGTGATGGGCTCCCCGCGCGTTTCCGGGCGCCCCGCCGAATCCTTCACCGTGGCCTCCACCAGCACGCGCGCCGACCCCTGGTTCATCGCCTGCCCGGCGAAATACTTGGGCAACTGAAAATCGAATTTGCACACGCCCTCGCCATCGGTCTTCCCTTGCGCCGACCCCGCATCGAACACTGCCACGTCCATGCCCGACGCCTTCACGGCCACCTCGCCCGCCTCCACCGGCTTCCCGAAAAAGTAATTCGCCCGCACCGTCCCCGTCACATGGTCGCCGGGCCGGTAACCGTGCCTCGCCTCGTTCCCGCCGCCCCCGAATTCCACCGCCACTTTGAACTTCGGAAGCACGTACCGCTCCACGTTCAAAGCCAGCTCCGATGTGTTGGCCGCGTCCATCAGCGCGCGCAGGTGGTAGGTGCCCAGGTTGACTTCGTCGGCCAGGCCGAACTCCGCCGACGCGATGCCGTACTCGTCGGTCCGGGTGGCTTTCTTGAAGACCTTGTTGCCGCGCGAGTCCTCCACTTCGAAGGTCAGCTTGCGGCCTGGGGCGGCCTGGTGATTGGCGCGGTCGAGCGCCAGCGCGCGGGCGTGGATGGTCTGCCCCGGCTGGTAGAGGGGTTTCTCGGTGGTCAGCAGGATCGAAACTCTGTCCTCCAGCCGCACCTGCCCGGTGAACTCCGCCGACCCGACGGGCGTGTCCACCACGTAGCGCAGCGCGTACGTGCCCACCAGGCCCGCGGGAAGCTGGAACTGCGCCTCGGCGGTGCCGCGCCGGTTCAGTTGCCCTACGAACAGCGGGCCCGGCAACTGCCCGGGCCCCGTCAACTCGATGCGCAGCTCGCCGCCCTCCGCCAGGACCTCGTTCTGCGAATCCGTGACGATCACCCGCACCGCCGCCTGGCCGCCCGCCAGGTAGGATTGCTGGCCCAGCACGTGAACCACCGGCCGGCGCAGGATCTCCGAGATGGATTCCGTGCCCTCGATGGCCGCCTCCTGGCTGCCGCTGTAGACGAAGCGGTACCGCAGACGATGCCACGCCAGGTCCTCGACCGCCAGCGCCCTTGCGAGTCTGATCTCGTCCCGCCACACCCCCGCCGCGCCGCTCACCGTCGCGCTCCGTCTCACGCGCCCCAGAACTTCGTCCTCCGGGTTGAGCACCTCGACGGTCAGTTCCCCCGCGCCCGCGCGGGCCGCCTGGTATGGAATGGCCGCGTGCAGCGTGCCATTCGAGTAAGTGACGGTGGCCGTCCTGGCATCGGCCGTTATCCCCTGGAAGGATCTCACGATCCCCAGGGAAACGAAAACCAACAGGGCGGCGGCAAGCCACCATCGCGTGCGTGAATTGCCGGAAGCTGGGGCAGCGTTCATGGTTCGTTCCTGTCTCTCTGACTCCGGCGCCCGCCCGATTGTTCCCGCGCCGGCGCCGTTCGGTCACTGAGGAATGCCGCGGCCTCCCGCTTCCTTTCACCCCCGGTTGCTATTCTCTTCTCAACCGTGTATACAGAAGCTTCGGAGACTTCCCATTGCCCATACAATCCTTGAACAAGACGATCTTCGCCAAGAAGCTCCACCACCGCACGCTGACTCCCCTGTCCGAGCCCGAGATCACCATCCCGTTCGGCGCCATCGTCGAGAACGCACGGGTCGACCGCGACATGATGGTGTTCTGGTACCTGACCGAACCCTATACTTGTCCGCGCGAAGCTTTTCAGTCGGCCCTGGCGGCCGGCGGCGCGAAGGAAGAGAAGTCCGTGGCCCCGGCCGCCGCGGCTGCGCCCGCGCCGGAACCGGAACCGGTCGAACTTCAGTTTGAGGCGCTGTCCTCGAACGTCAAGGGCCTCGCGCGGGCCAAGGTGCCCGGCGGCTGGCTGATCTCGGCCGCTCAGGGCGGCGTGGCCTTCTACCCCGACGCCAAACACGTCTGGAAGGGCGATTCGCTGTAGCGCCGCCGGGCTACGCCTCCGCGTGGTTCTCCACCCACGCAGTCGCGGCCTGCGCGGTGTCGAATCCCGTCTTGCTCTCGGTCCAGCTCATCCCCGTGCGCACGTTGCGGTAGACGTTGGCCGTCCACACGTCCTGTTTCTCTTTCTTCTCGACATAGCCGGCGTCGCAGGTCCACAACGATCCCGACACTCTCTCCCAATCGAAACGCGACGGCACTTACTCCGCTACCTCCAGCCGGGTGGAACTCCCTTCGCCGTGTCCACCCCTCGGACTAGTGTAGCGTGCAGGCCCTCCCGCGGTGGCGGCGCCGCCACGCGCTGTGTCATAATCGCGGTCAGCCATCGCCCGGCGGGAAGACGCCGGCCTGGCGAACCAAGCCCATGTCTCTGGATATCCAACAGCGGGAACGCGAAGGTGCCGTCCTTCTGGATTTGAAAGGCCGCATCACGGTGGGCCCCGAAGCCGGTGTCCTGCGTGAGCGCATCGCGGCGTTGTCCGCGGCCGGCTCGCTCAACCTGGTCTTCAACCTCAAGGACGTCGACTACATCGACAGCACCGGCCTGGGCGCGCTGGTGATGTGCGCCACCAGCCTGCGCAAGATCCAGGGCAACGTCAAGCTCCTCAACCTCAGCCGGCGCAACATCGAGCTGCTGGTCATGACCAAGCTGGCCACCATTTTCGAAATCTTCACCGACGAGCAGGACGCGGTCAACAGCTTTTATCCCGGCCGCAAGATCAAGGCCTTCGACATCCTGAGCTTCGTGCAGGATTTGAAGAACGAGGAATAGCCGCACATGCCGCTGGTGGTCATCGGGGGTGTCGCCGCGGGCTTGAGCGCGGCCGCGCGTGCGCGGCGCGTCGATCCGCGCCTGGAGATCGTCGTCCTCGAACAGGGCCCCGCCGTCTCCTACGGCGCGTGCGGGCTCCCCTATTTCGTGGAGGGACGCGTCCGCCGGCCGGAAGACCTGGTGGTTTACACTCCCGAGTACTTCCGCAAGGAGCGCAATATCGACGTGCGCACCGGCGCCCGCGTCGCCGCCATCTCCCACCCGCGGCGCGAGCTGACGCTCGAATCGGGCGCGCGCGTGGCCTACGGCAAGCTGGTGATCGCCACCGGCGCGCGCTGCCAGGTCTCCGGAATCCAGGGCGCCGGCCAGCCCCACGTCTTCACCCTCCACACGCTGGACGATGCCGCGCGGATGCGCGCGTTTCTGCGCCAGCGGCAACCCCGGCGCGGGGTGGTCGTGGGCGGCGGCTACATCGGCGTGGAGGTGGCCGACGCGCTGCGCCGCAACGGCCTGGGCGTCACCCTGCTGGAGCGCTCCCCGCATCTTCTGCTGCGCCCCGACGCCGCCTTCACCGCCGCCGTGCGCCGGCAACTGGAGGCGCACGGAGTGGAGGTGCGCTGCCAAACCGCGGCGGCCGTTATCGATTCCGGCGGCGTCGATGGCGTCCCCTGCGACCTGGTGGTGATCGCCGCGGGCTTCCGCCCCAACGTGGAACTGGCCGCCGAGGCGGGAATTCACATCGGCCGCACCGGCGCCATCCGCACCGACGATCGCATGGAGACCAACCTGCGCGGCGTCTTCGCGGCCGGCGATTGCGCCGAGGTCACCCACCTGGTGACCGGCCGGCCGGCTTACATCCCGCTCGGCACCACCGCCAACAAGTGCGGCCGCGTGGCTGGCGCCAATGCCGCCGGCGGCCGGGAGCGCTTCGCAGGCATCGTGGGCACCTCCATCGTCTCCATTTTCGGAATGGGCTTCGCCACCACCGGGTTCTCCGTCGAAGAGGCGCGCGCCGAGGGCTTCACGCCCGTGGCCGCGCGCATCCAGGCCTACCCGCGCCCGCGGTATTTTCCCGGCCCGAAGACCACCGTGGAACTGGTGGCCGACCGCGGCTCGCGCCGCCTGGTCGGCGGCTCGGTGATCGGCGAAGAGGGCGCCGCCGGCCGCATCGGCATCGTTGCCACGGCGCTTGCCAACCGCATGCGAGTGGACGAATTCGAACAACTCGACCTGGCCTACTCGCCGCCCTTCGCGCCGGTTTGGGACCCGCTGCTCCTCGCCGCCCAGCAACTGATGAAAGAGTTGTAAACCCCCGCGGCATTCCCGGCCGCGATAGAATGGAGACAACCTCCATGGCCGATAAGATCGACGTTCTGGGTGCCGCCGCCGCCATCGCCAAGGGCATGGGAGTCACCTTCCGCGAGATGCTGTCGCCCATCGTGACGGACCCCTACCCCGACTCGCCCCCCAGGCTCGAGGAGCGGTACCGCGGCGTCCACGTTCTGGAGCGCGACGCCAACGGGATGGAGAAGTGCGTGGCCTGCTTCCTGTGCGCCGCCGCCTGCCCGTCCAACTGCATTTACATCGAGGCGGCGGAGAACACCGATAAGGTCCGCATCTCCGGCGGCGAGCGCTACGCCGAGGTTTATAACATCGATTACAATCGCTGCATCTTCTGCGGCTATTGCGTCGAGGCCTGCCCCACCGACGCCATCATCCACGGCCACGGTTTCGAGGTTGCCAGTTACGACACCTCCACGCTGATCAAACGCAAGGAAGATATGCTGGCGCCCATCCCGCAGGGCGTCCAGGCGCCCGCTAAGCCCGATAAGTAGCGACCCGCGGCTTGCCCTGAGCCAGATGTTATGCCAGGGTAAGATTGGCCTGCGCGGCGATGTCCAGGCCGGCAAACTCGCCGCGCGCGAGTTTGGGAAAAGCGGCGGCGGCGATCATGGCGGCATTATCGGTGGACAGGCCCGGCGAGGGAAAGTACACCGGGTAGGGCAATCGCGCGGCGTCCGCGGCCGCCCGCAACCCCGCGTTGCAGGCCACTCCGCCGGATACGATCAGGCAGCGCGCGCCCATCTGCCCGGCCGCCGAGGCGGCGCGCTTCAGCAATTCGTCGATCACCGCGTGCTGGAAGGATGCCAGCAGCCCGAGCGTGGCCGGCGGCGTCGCCTGCAACCACTGCTCAACCGCCGGCTGCGGATGCTGGCGCAGCAGCGCGCGCCGCGCCGCGATCTGCGCCGCGCAGTCGTGCGACTCCACCCAGCGCAGCACCGCCGTCTTCAGCCCGCTGAAACTGAAGTCCAGCGCGTTGCCCTTCATCTTGGCGAAAGTGAAGCGGACCGCGCGGGGATCGCCGTGGGGCGCCAGACCGTCGATCACCGGGCCGCCCGGATACCCGTATCCCAGCAGCTTGGCCACTTTGTCGAACGCCTCGCCGGCCGCGTCGTCGCGGGTCTTGCCCAGCAGGCGGTACGCGAACCCCGCGCGCACTTCGAACAGGTGCGTGTGGCCGCCGCTCACCACCAGCGCCAGCGCCGGAAACTCCACCGCCAGCCCGTCGCGCGATGCCTCCAGAACCACCGCGTGAATGTGCCCTTCCACGTGGTTGACCGCAATCAGCGGCGCGCCACTGGCGAAGCTCAGCGACTTGGCGTATGTCAGCCCCACCAGCAGCGAACCCACCAGGCCCGGCCCCACGGTGGCGGCAATGGCCGCCAGGTCCGCCAGGCGCGTCCCGGATTCCGCCAGCGCACGCCGCACCACCGGCACGATGGCGCGCAGGTGCTCGCGCGACGCCAGCTCCGGGACCACCCCGCCGTACTTGCCGTGGGTGGCCATCTGCGACGCCACCACCGAGCTGAGCACGCGCTGCCCGTCCGCCACCACCGAGGCCGCGGTTTCGTCGCAGGAAGATTCGATGCCGAGGATGCGCACTAATCCCATGGTAGCCGAGCCGCCGCCCTCACTCCTCCATCAAATGGTCGAGCGAGTCGCGCACCGGCATGATCCCCCGTTTGGCGCTGAAATTCAGCAGCCCGGAAGCCTTCCAGGCGCAGCGCTGAGCCGCGGCGCGCGCCTGCAGGAGAAGCTGGCGCGAGGGATGGTTGGGTCCCAGATCCGCCAGGGTGCCGCAAACGCCGCTGAGAATGACAGTCAGCTCGTTGTTAAGATCGTGCGCCGCCGCCGCCGTAACCGCGCACGCACGATCTGTCCGATTCAAGTGCTCCACAACCAAATCGTACTCCCGCGTTTTCCGGTTTCCGGGGGCGGATTCGGCTAACCGCTTTCGAATGAGCGAAAGAAAATTGTGGAAACGGTGTGAATGGCAAAACGGAGAGGTTCAAAACCTGACCAATCGGGCCTGCAAGCGCGATAGCACGAGTTCGCGCATAGATGAACGCCAGACTACTCCTGCCAGCCGTCCTGGTTGCGCTGAGCGCCGGAGCGCTTCACTTACAGGAACTGAATTCGCCCGTCCGGGAGCCGCTTTCGAAATTCATTTTACAGATGAGCGACTCCGGCCGGCTTTCCCAGCTCGACATCCGTCTGAACCAGGGTCTTCGCGACATCCAATGGGCCGGCGACCCCATCGCCTCCCGGATCGACCGGCAGCGCGCCGGCTCCGCGCGCGACGACATCTTTCGAATCGCCACCGAGGCTCGCGAAACACAACCCAGGGAATAGCGGGCGTCCGCGTCCCAATCCTGAACCGAAAAGCCCCGCTGCCGCGTCATAGTACAATAGAGCCAACTGGAGCTGTAATCCAAATGAAATTGCGCATCACCGCGGTCCTCCTCGGATTCGCGGTTGCCGGGTTGCCCGGTTTCGCGGGCGACTCACCGCTTCCCCGACCCAAGGCCGGAAAGGTCGAGATCCTGCCCCTTAGCCAGGTCAAACCGGGCATGCAGGCCACCGCCTGGACCGTGTTCCAGGGAACCGAGCCGGAGCCGGTGCCGGTCGAGATCGTCGGTGTGCTCAAGAACGCCAACGGGCCGCGGCAGGACATCATCCTCGGCAAAATGGGCGGCAAGGCGGTGCGCACCAACGTGGCCGGCGGCATGAGCGGAAGCCCGGTCTACGTGGATGGAAAGCTGGTGGGCGCGGTGGCGTTCCGCATCAGCGTGTTCTCGCCCGACGCCATCTGCGGCATCACCCCCATCGAGCTGATGCTGGAGATCAACCAGTTCGATGCCTCCCGCCCGGACAACGCGCGCACGCCCGGCGCCGCCCGCGCGCAGGCGGGGGAGATTGCGTTGCCCGCGGGCGTTGGCGTCCCGGCCGGCGGCCTGCCGCAGTCCCTGCCTATGCTGATCCCCATCGAAACGCCGCTGGTGCTGTCGGGCTTCACCGGGCAGACGCTGGCCGAATTCGGGCCCCTGTTCCAGCGGATGGGCATCGCCGCGGCGCAGGGCGGAGCGGCGGCCACCATGCGCTCCAGCCAGCCGGTGGCCGGATGGGAGCGCGCGCTGAATCCCGGCGAGACCATCGCCGGAGCGCTGGTCACCGGCGACATGAGCGTCAGCGGCCTGGGCACGGTCACCTACAACGACGGCAGGAAGGTGCTGGCGTTCGGGCACCCGTTCTTCAACCTGGGCCCGGTGGATATTCCCATGGCCAAGGGCGAAGTGCTCATGACGCTGGCGTCCTCCTACCAGCCCAACAAGCTGGCCAACGCCACCGGCGTGGTG
>Ga0209039_10003267_pt1 | contig 12809 bp, 13 predicted proteins | sample BogFormECP12_OM1_FD_188238 | JGI IMG/M metagenome (GOLD analysis project Ga0209039, IMG submission 188238) | Bog forest soil microbial communities from Calvert Island, British Columbia, Canada - ECP12_OM1 (SPAdes) (version 2) | ecosystem: Environmental > Aquatic > Freshwater > Wetlands > Bog ...
GAACTGCTTGACGGATATGATGTCCTTGCCATACCAGTCGGCGTTTTTGTTTTCGCCGAACGGCAGATGAGGGGATGAAGATTGAGTGGGCATAAGTTAGTCTCCTTTTATTTTCTTATTTGTTATCGGGATTAGGAGCTGATTGCTGGCTGATAACGAATCCCGTTTAATCATCTGGTTCAGGCTTTAGCATTTGTCTCTCGCTTCACGCGACGGACGAAATGGGTCACTGTTTCAATGTGCATTTTCTATCTCCTCACATTCTTTCCGAAACCTTTTTCCACAAGTACTTTGCCATCTTTGAAGGCTTCGCGTCCTCGCAAAACGACGCGTGTCACGCGTCCCTCCACCTTCCACCCCTCGAACGGAGTCCAACCGCACAGAGTAAATTGATTCGCGGCTTTGATTTCGTATTGGGCGTCTTCGTCTACTTCAATCCATGTTTCGGGTTGTTCTGGGAGACCGAATATTTTTCTTGGATTAGTGTACATCTTGGCAACAATATCGGGAATCGTGAGTCGAAATTCGGAAATGGAGGTCAAGAGCAATGGTAACGCGGTTTCCAAGCCTGGAAATCCGGGCGGCGGATTCTCGGAATCTTTTTCTTCCAATAAGTGTGGAGCATGATCGGTGGCGAAACAATCAATGACATCCATGTTTTGCCACAATGCACCAACATCTTCTTGTGTTGCAAGGCGCGGGCGGACTTCCATTCGACCTCCTCCCAGTCCTCCCCCATTTCCAAAGGAAATGGGGGAGGATGTCCGAAGGACAGGTGGGGATAAAGGCTGGCTCAAAAATAAATGATGCGGCGTGACCTCGCAGGTCACTTTGATTCCTTTTTCTTTCGCGGCTTTGATGAGCAAAATCTCTTCTTTCAATGAAACATGCGCGATATGAATCGGTCGGTCATAGATCGCGGCGAATAGAATCGCGGCGGCCATGCTTCGGCTTTCAGCGTGGACAACGATTGGATATTGCTTTGGATATTTTTCAAAATGCGGCATCCAGAGAGACATGTCATTCAAGCGCAACTCACCAAAGGTTGAGTCTAGATACATTTTCAAGCCAGCGGCTTTATTCGCCAAATTCGGAACGATGTTTGCATTGTCCGGTCCCGCACCGAGGAATTGGGCGTAGTCGCAACGTGCCTTTTGTTTGGCGGCGGTCAATGCGAGATCAAGAGTCTCGGCATCGAAGATGGGCGGCTTGGTGTTAGGCATTGCCAGCACCATCGTGAATCCGCCAGCCAGCGCGGCAGATGTACCAGTATCCCAATCTTCCTTATGGGTTTGTCCGGGTTCGCGGAAATGAACGTGAGGGTCAATTAGTCCGGGAAGTTTGATCATGGTTTATCCAGTCGTAGATAAAAAAAGAGAGCCGCTAAAAAAGCGACTCTCTAAAAAGGAAAAGAAATATTCGATTGAACGGTATCAAGCTGAACGCCTCGCGAACGGATGCGTTTTCTCATTTCGGGATGATTCTATGCAGGCGAGGGATTCTGTCAAGGGCAAAATCTCAGCGCATCGAATAAGGACAATCGTCACTGGAAGCGCGAAAAGCGCGGATGATATAATCCGGCAATTATCTTTAGCAAGGAGAAAACTATGGCATATACAAATGTTAAGGTTCCTGTAGGCGGGGCGAAGATTTCGGTCAAAGATGGGAAGTTACAGGTTCCCGATCATCCCATCATCCCGTTCGTCGAAGGCGACGGCACTGGCCGCGATATCTGGCGCGCCGCGGTGCGCGTGTTCGATGCAGCGGTTGAGAAGGCTTATCAAGGCAAACGCAAAATCCATTGGATGGAAGTTTACGCGGGCGAGAAATCATTCAAGCAATTTAATTCATGGCTTCCGGATGAGACGACCGAGGCGTTCAAGGAATTTATCGTGGGGATCAAAGGCCCGCTCACGACCCCGATCGGAGGCGGCATCCGTTCATTAAATGTAGCGCTTCGCAAATTGCTCGACCTGTATGTTTGTCAGCGGCCGGTGCGTTATTACGCTGGTGTGCCTTCTCCCGTTAAACATCCTGAGTATGTGGATATGGTCATTTTTCGCGAGAACACGGAAGATATTTATACGGGCATCGAGTTTGCGAATGGCACGGAGGATAATAAAAAGTTCAAGCAATTATTCAAGGATGCTTTTCCGAAGGAATATGCCAAAATGCGATTCCCTGAAACATCAGGCATTGGCTTGAAACCCGTTTCCGTGGAAGGAACAGAACGTTTAGCGCACGCTGCAATCCGATGGGCGTTGGACAACAAACGCAAGAGCGTGAACTTTGTTCATAAGGGCAACATCATGAAGTTCACGGAAGGCGCGTTCAAAGACTGGGCGTATGCAGTTGGCAAACGCGATTTCCGCAATGATGTGGTCACGGAGCGTGAAAGTTGGATTCTTGGCAATAAGGAAAAGAATCCAGAATTATCGGTCGAAGAGAATGCCAGGATGATTGATCCCGGTTTCGTTATGATGTCGCCTGAACAGCAGAACGGCATCAAGAAGGAAGTCGAAGAAGCGTTGAAATTGTGGCCCACTCACGGCGATGGCAAGTGGAAAAGCAAATTATTGTTGAAGGATTCGATTGCCGACGTGACGCTTCAATTCGTACTCATTCGTCCGAAGGATTACGATGTGATCGCCACGATGAATCTCAACGGCGATTACCTGTCCGATGCGCTGGCCGCACAAGTTGGCGGAATCGGAATCGCTCCGGGTGCGAATATCAATTACATCACGGGTCATGCCATCTTCGAGGCGACGCATGGCACTGCGCCGAAATATGCCGACCTCGATAAAGTGAATCCCGGTTCGGTCATTCTCTCCGGCGAAATGATGTTGCGTTACATGGGCTGGGCCGAAGCGGCAGACTTAATCGTCAAAGGCATGGAAGGCGCCATCCAAGCCCGCACGGTGACATATGACTTTGCGCGCTTGATGGAACATGCCACAGAAGTCAAGTGCTCCGAGTTTGGTGACGCGATTATCAAGCATATGTAGATTAATCAGAATCAAAAAGGTCATCTCAGTACGAGATGCCTTTTTGATTCGAACGATTAACGAATTAAGGGGTCGGCGTGAGGGCGGGCGTTCCGGCGGGGCCCGCTCCCGGCGTTGGTGCGACCGAGAGCTTCGCGGCGTCCGCCGCGGTTTGCGGTATTCCATTCATGATCCAACGCGTAAACACAACAATAATATCCGGCGAGAGATGACCGTTCGGCGGCATGGCACGAATCAGAGTTTGCGTTGGGTTATTTGGATCGGGAATAGGATATCCCTGAACGACTCGCAACAGATAACTGCTTGCGTTGCCCGCAACCACATCATTGGCTTTGTGATCGCCGGTGTGCAGAATATCAGCATATGAATCCATCAGGAAATTATTGTTGGTCTTGCCAGCCGAATGGCACGATAAGCAGTATCGTTTAACAATTGGCTGAATATGAACATCGTAGGATGGGACTTCGCCAGCGGCCAGCGGCGGAAAGAGCGGCTTGAGCACTGGCGCCACGAAACGGTCGTCCCACGAATAACGCATAAAGATCACGATGTTATCAATGTCACTCGTCGAAAGCTGACCGCCATAACCTTTCCCAAACGGAGTCATGCCCGCTTCGGGTCGTCCATATGCGATGACTTGAGCTAATGCAGCATCGTCCAAGGTGTATAACACATCGGTGCTGTGAATGGCAGGAATCAACTTTCCTTCCAAACCTTGCACGCCGGTGATCTGCGTGACCGTGCCATCTGCACCGTGACATTGCGTGCAGTTGATAGAATACAAATCCTGGCCCGCGCTGATTTGATCCACAAGTGTGGTTGCAACGGCAGTTGTCTGCGCTGGCGGTTGTGGAAATAACCCTAATACCGCACCGGTCAATCCAATCGTTAAGATGGATGATATGGCAGTTGTCCAAATCATGGTTTTTGTGGATGTATTCCTGAACACGAAGCTCATCAAGAATAAGGAGATGATCGCTACACCGGGAATCACCAGACCAGCAATTGCTTGAAGTACACCCGGTATCGTTGAGCCGCTGCTCAACACGGTTGGAACGTCGGCCATCATGGTCAGCATCACGATGTCCACCACGACGATTGCCATCACGGAAATCGGCAGGACGCGTTTGCCATAATAGCGGTATGGACTGCGGTCAATGAAGGGCATCAGCACCAAGATAAGGATGGCAAGGCCTGGGACGATCACGGTGGCAAGCCATTCGATCTTGCCCAACACCGGAATCTGTCCGTATAGCGCAAGGAATTTAAATAGAAAGAGGAAATACCATTCAGGCCGCGGAATATACGTTGTGTCGCTTGGGTCAACTTTAGGCTGAGCGTCCACGCCGATGAATGTTGCCAGCAGAATCAGCAAAATGAAGATTCCCAAAGACATGATCAGGTCTTTGAAAATACTATCCGGCCAGAAGCGTTCGCCTCGGTTGAGTTCGTGCTCGTAGCGTTTGTTAATCTTTTGCTTTGTTTCGTTGTTCATAGCGCGTTCCTCAGTCTTCCTTCGATGGGAAGTGTGACTCGCCATGTTTGATGATGAGATATAAATGCAGACCAATCAATCCAGCCAGCGCAGCTGGTAGCATCCAAACATGAGCAGCGAAGAAACGTTGTAATGTGAGCGCGCTCAAATCCTCACCGCCGCGCAAGACTTTGAGAATGAAGTCGCCGATGAACGGCATGCTTCCCGCAATCTGTGTGCCAACGGTTGTTGCCCAATATGATTGTTGATCCCACGGTAGAAGGTAACCGGTGAATCCCATGCCGAGGGTGAGGATAAACAATCCGGTACCGACCAGCCACGTCAATTCACGCGGATATTTAAAGGAGGCGGTCACGAAGACTCGCAGCATATGGATGAAGACCACGATGATCATCAACGTTGCGCCCCAATGATGAATGCCGCGGATCAGCCAGCCGAACGCGACGCCATTCATGATGTAATTGATGCTGTCGTAGGCGTGATCGGGCGAAGGCGTGTAATAGACCATCAGGAAAATCCCCGTCACGCCCTGCAGGATAAATAAAAACAAACTCGCCGAGCCGAGCGTATTCCACCAAGTGCCTTTGGGTTCGGGGCGGTCGAGGATGTTTTTGTAGAGATCATTCAATCCAAGCCGTTCATCGAGCCATTCGTAAACTTTTTTCCACATGGCTAGCTTCCCTTGTAATAAATTTCGAGGACGCCATCATTCGTTAAACGGAAATCCGCATATTGGTCGAGGGGACGCGGCGGCGGGCCGGCCAGCACCACGCCATCTTTGCTGAACTTCCCATCATGGCATGGACAAATGAACGCCTGTGCATCATCCTGCCAGTTGACCGTGCAGCCCAAATGCGTGCAGCGGCTGTTGAAAATGATCATATCGTTTGGGTTATCTGATTTGCGAATGACAAACCCGCCATAACTGGTGGAGGTGCGCTCCCAGCCATTGACTTGGACGCGCGTGAAGGAGAATTGATATGGCTTGCCCATTTGCATGTCGGCCAACTTTCCAATCGGAATCCACGCTTCCTTCGCGTTCGACTTGAAAGCAGGGTCAAGCAAATAGGCAACGGCTGGCACCCCGATTGCCACTCCGATGATTCCACCGACGATGCCTGCTACAGCTGTGATAAAGCCGCGGCGGCTGATGTCACTATCCGGCATAGACACCTCTGCGAATTCGAGTTATGGAAATTTTGTAATTATACGGCTAGTTCAGTCAAAAACGTATCTAGATTATAAGAGTCCGAGGACTCTTTGTTAGAGGAAGTGTGGACTGAAATGACGAGGATGATTGTCACTTTCTGGGTTTGAATCGCGAAGGGATAGTCGTCTAGTTTTTGTAACCAAGTATCGCTTTCTTCGCAATGACATCTCAACACGCGGTAAAATATGGGCTCACGCATGATTTCTCCAAGGAGGCACAGATGGGCTTGAAAAGAAACGTCAGCCTGGCAACGGCCTTGCGATATAAAGGGCAAGGCCCGATGCTGACGTATGTTTTGCACCGCATCGGCGGATTGGGCATGGCCATCTTTATCACGATCCATATCCTGTCTTCATTTGCGGGGGGAAAAGTCGGAGTCTTTACCAATTCCATTTACGAAAACTGGATGTTTCAAATTTTCATTTTCTTCTTCGTATTATTTCACGCCATCAACGGCTTGCGCATCACTCTCCTCGACTTGTTTCCAACATTGATCGAAAATCAACGCGAAGCCATCTGGATTGAGTGGGCGGTGTTCATCCCCATTTATGGCATGGCGCTCTTCGTCATCATCCGCACGGGATTGGGAGGCTAGCATGGCGACCTCAACAAAATCGAGAATCGTGCCGATTACAAAACGCGGCCTCAACTTTGAAATGCTAATGTGGATCTTCACGCGTCTCTCCGCGCTGGCGATGTACGCACTGATTCTCTTCGCCATCATCGGCGCGTTGGTCATGGGCGCGCGCACGCAGATGAATTTGGCGGATGTATTACGCTGGGGATTCATGCCCAATGTGACTCACGTGCGCAGTACCAATGTGCCTGATCTGGCGATATGGTCATCGCCGTTATGGAAAGTGGTTGCAAGTTTATTGGTGCTCGTTGCAACAGCGCATGGCGTACATGGATTAGTGGTAATCTGCGATGATTACATCGTGAAACCGTTGGGACGGCAGATCGTTCGTTATATCAGCATAGTCTTCATGATTTCGATGATTCTCATTGGTATTTATGTAATATGGACTTCTTAGGAGTTCTTTCATGACAAATGTTCATCAATTCGACGTAGTGGTTGTCGGCGCAGGCGGCGCAGGACTTATGGCGGGCCTCTATGCTTCGCGCGGCGCGAAGACGGCGGTGATTAGCAAGTTATATCCCACGCGCTCACACACCGGTGCGGCGCAAGGCGGCATCAGCGCGGCGTTCGGTAATACTGAAGAAGATCACCCCGAATGGCACACTTATGATTCGGTGAAGGGTTCTGATTATCTCGGCGATCAGGATGCCATCGAGTTCATGTGCAATGAAGCGATTGATGCGGTGCTTGAACTTGAACATATGGGTCTGCCGTTTGACCGCACACCCGAAGGCCGCATCCTGCAGCGTAACTTCGGCGGACACACGAATAATATAACCGGCAAGCCTGTCCGACGCGCCTGCCACGCCGCGGACCGCACCGGCCACATGATCCTGCAAACGCTGTATCAACAATGTTTGAAGAACAAAGTTAATTTCTTCGATGAATATCAAGCACTGGATTTATTGCTCGTCAACGGTAAAGCCGCGGGCGTGGTTGCTGTTGAATTGGCAACCGGCGAACTGCATACCTTCCATGCCAAAGCGGTGATCTTTGCCACCGGCGGACATGGTCGCATCTTTGAAGTGACCTCGAATGCGTACGCCTACACCGGTGATGGCGCTGCAATTGTTTTCCGCCGTGGCTTGCCGCTCGAAGACATGGAGTTCTTTCAGTTTCATCCGACCGGCATTTATAAACTGGGCATCCTCATCACGGAAGGTGTGCGCGGTGAAGGCGGCGTGTTGATCAATGGCAAGGGTGAACGCTTCATGCCGAAGTACGCGCCGCATGTGAAAGATTTGGCTTCGCGCGATGTCGTCTCGCGTGCGATCTACACCGAAATCCGCGAGGGCCGCGGCGTCAACGGACAGAATTATGTTTATCTCGATGCGCGTCCCGATTCGGTGATGAAATATGCGGCGGCGGATGGACGAACCAATTCGGATGGCTCACCGTACACGATCACTGCCGAGGAACTGCTCAAGAAGCTTCCCGATATCGTGGATTTCAACCGCGTCTATCTCGGCATTGACCCGATGACACAGATGATGCCCATCCAGCCGACCGCACATTATACGATGGGCGGCATCCCGACCAATAAATTTGGCGAAGTTGTGATTGACGAAAAGAACACGGTCTATCCCGGACTCTATGCGGCGGGCGAATGCGCCTGCGTTTCCATCCATGGCGCGAATCGACTCGGCACCAATTCATTGCTCGATTTGGTTGTCTTTGGAAAACATGCAGGCTTGCGGGCCGCGGAATATGCCAATCAAGCCGACTTCGCGAATTTGCCGGATGATCCAACAGCCGAGGCACGCGCTCAATTTGACGGACTCCGCAACGGGTCCGGGAAAGAGAACGCATTCGACATCAGCCGAGAAATGAAGAAAATCATGTTCGATGATGTCGGCATTTATCGCAATGAAAAAGGCATGAAGTCTGCCATCGAAAAAATCCATGAATGGCAGGAGCGCTTCAAACATGTTCGCATCTCGGACACCGGCAGGATTTTCAACACCGAATTGCTCAATGCCTGGGAGTTGGGAAATATGCTGGAGGTTTCCGAGGTAATCGCCGAGTGCGCCTTGAATCGAACCGAATCGCGCGGCGGACATTCGCGCGAAGATTTTCCGAACCGTGATGATGTCAACTGGCTCAAGCATACGCTGGCTTTGAAAAAAAATGGCAAGATCGAGATAAGTTATAAGCCCGTGATCATTACGAAATATCAACCTAAAGAGCGAGTTTATTAGTAGAGGCTGCCATGCAAGTGACACTCAAAGTTTTTCGCTATAATCCTGAAGTGGACAAGAAGGGGCATTACGAAACATATCAACTCGATGTCGAAGAAACCGAGCGCATCCTTGATTTGCTTGAACTGGTCAAAGGCCATCACGATGGAACGCTGTCGTTCCGCCGTTCGTGTGCGCACGGCATATGCGGCTCGGATGCAATGCGCATCAATGGTCGCAACATGCTGGCGTGCAAAACGCTGGTGCGCGATGTCGGCGATAAGATCACCGTCGAGCCATTGCTTGGATTGAAGATCATCAAAGATTTGATCGTGGACATGGAGCCGTTCTTCGATAACTATAAAAAAATCCTTCCATACTTCATCAACGAATCTCCGCTTCCCGCCGATGGCAAGGAACGTCTGCAATCTCCCGAACAACGCGCCCGCTTTGACGAAACAACCAAGTGCATCTTGTGCGCAGCCTGCACTACCTCCTGCCCGTCATTCTGGGGCAGCGATGATTATCTGGGTCCGGCCGCCTTGGTAACCGCGCATCGCTTCATCTTCGATAGCCGCGACGAATCTGCATCGCAACGATTGAAGATCATAAGCGAAACATCCGGGTTGGCGCGCTGTCATACCGCCTATAACTGCACGATGGCCTGCCCGCGCGATATTCACATCACGAAGGCTATCGGCGAATTGAAGCTTGCGACATTAACGGGCAAGGTGGATTGATCCTTATTCTTATTCGGCGCGATTCTCGTAGAAAGGCAACGTTTTTTTGAGTTTTGGAAACACACACAATTATTGCAATTTCATATTTCCCTGCAAACTTATTCTCAAAAAAGAAACTTTCGTGAGATAATTTATCCACTCATCGAATTCTAATATTTCAGCTATCAAATCGTTGATGATAGAATGGGAACTATGAATAAGCGATTTCGGAGTGGGTGGTTATCTTTTGTTACGTTATTTGCGCTGGTGACGAGTTCGGTATGTATGACGATCGCGCATGCCGATAGCAGCACACCCATCGCACCGACTTCACCCGCCGCCGACACCTCAGCGCCAGCGAATATACCTGCTCCAGCCGATACTTCTGTGCCGCCACTGCCTGTTGTACCAGCGAATACATCCATTCCGGTGGATACTTCCGCTTCATCACCGTCAGTTGCACCAACAAGTGCCCCTACTACTTCACCCATAACTGCCGCGTCCACAGATACAACCGTCGCGCCAATGAGTACTTCTGCCCCAGCAACGACTGCCGCGCCTGCAACTACAACCGTTGCGCCAATGAGTACTTCTGCCCCAATAACGACTGCTGCGCCTACAACTACAACCATTGCGCTGACAAACACGGCTACCGTACCATCTGCAACGGATACAGCCAGCGTGTTGTCTCAAGTACCCACCGGCACGCCGGTGGTAGTGGTGGATGCTACAGGCACAGCACAGCCACTGGCAACGCAAGCTGCCGCAAACATCATTAAAAGCAATGACCCGATCTGGTGTCCATTAGGAACAACGCCGGGTGATTCGAATTGTACAACTTCGGAAAGCACTGTGACTGCTTTACTCTCTGACCTTGCATCTAAGAGCGGGGCTGGCACGGTTTATTTTGAATCCACATATTCCACCAATAATGATGCTTTGTTTGATCACACCAATTCCAATCTCTCTGGCTTAACAGACTTGACCATTCAGGGCGGCTGGAACGGTGGAACTGGTTCAGGCTATGGCCTCTCGGGGGTTACCAACTTTAGTGTTCCGCTTATGGTTACGAATTGGAATGGCAACGTTACGATTAACGACATCATCATTTCGGGTGTGACCCAAACACAGACATCTAACCTTACAGGTGGAACTAATACCACTGGCGATGGTTTGACGGTCACCATTGCCCCATCCTCTACAGGTGATATCGCTCTCCACAACGTCAAATCGAATAACAACGCCGGTCGCGGCACCTATTTGGATAACTGCGCATTGAGTGGCACTTGCCAGTCTACCGGCAAGATCATCGTCGATTCCAACAGCGAATTTAGCAATAACCAAAGTCAAGGGCTCTTTGCCCTTTCCGCTGGCGATATCACCATCGATAATGTGATCGCTGACAATAATCATTCTTCGGGCGCCGTTTTACAAAACTTTACGACTTCGGCAAACAGTGCCGTTAACATTAGCAACAGTACCTTTAACAATAATAGCAATAGTATCAGCAGCTCCGGTCTGTTTGTACATTCCAACGGGAATATCACGCTCGAATCCGTTGTGGCGGATTACAACGGCATCGTAGGGGATCCCCATTATGGCGTTAACCTAACGACCTCCCTTAACATCACGGTTGATAAAAGCGATTTCAGCAACAACAACCATGATGGCATTTTTATTGGAGGTGCCCAAAGCGTAACTGCAACATGTAGTTCGGCAAACAACAACACAGGATATGGTGTTGATACGACCGCTCAAGTCGGTTCGCTAACCCTTGAAAGCGACCTTCTCAATGGCAATAGCAGCGGCGCCTACAGTGCCTCGGCTACACCCACCATCGGCAATATAGATTGCAATCCCAGCAGTGGCGGCGGCAATGGTCACTCGTCGGGCAATCAATCCGGCAGTGGAAGTAGAAGCGAAAGTGGAAGTACGCCTTCTTTTATTACAGTCCCTGTGACAAGCGGGGTCGGCAACACCCTCGATTGCATCAGCTACAGCGGATCCAATTTCGTCTTGCCCGATGGCGATCTTGTCATTCTGCCTTGTACATCCGGCGGAGGGCAGGTCACTCTCAACGATGTACCATCCACTAGCTTGCCCGGCAAACTGGATGCCAAGTTCATCTTCCTATCCGGATTCCGCGTCACGACTACTTCGCCGCTTACCGGTCCGATGACAGTGGCCTACCCCAATCTGACTGGCAAAGATGCTTCCCGTTTTGCAATCCTGCGTTGGAATGGGTCCTCATGGGATAACTTGGGCGGGACCATCGACTTTCCAACGCCGAGACATTTTGGCATCGAAACGAAATTGACCGGTACTTTTGTGTTGGTCACCGAGTAGACGATAAATTGGACCACAGAGGGATGGCGCCACAGGATGGGCCGTCCCTCCTTTTTTAGAATATAGAGTAATATTTTCTCGATGCGTCTTGATTCTGAAGAACGGAAGAATATGAAAAGAACCATCATTTTCGTGCTGGTAATAGGGGTGTTTACCATGTTATCGGCGTGCGGGAATTTGATGGCGCCATCGGGGTTCGTAGCTGCAAGTCCAATACCCTCAGCAACAGCGTTCGTTGCAAGTTCAACGCCTTCTGTGACGGTTGCAAGCTTAACACCATCATTGACTCCAACCCCGGATTTATGCAGTACAAGCAACCTGCCAAACACGATCAAACCCGTGAACGACCTGACGCGTCAATTCGATGATTATGCAGCACTGGCAAAGTCCGCGCCGCAGTCACAGATGATGGAAGTGATACCGCCTTTGCAAAGCATCCGGCGCACTGCGGAAGATCAGGTACTCCCTGCCTGCCTGCAGCAACTCAAGAGCGATCAAATATCATACATGGATACGTTCATTCAGACAACGCTGGCTTTTGAATCGATAAGTGGAAATCCTAACGGGCTGACAGCCGGAATGGCACAAGCGATAAAAACCGGAATGGCACAGGCCGAGCAATATCATGACCAATACTTGATCGAGATGGCGCGTTTGCTGGGTGTAACGGTTGTGCCCTCGTCGACTCCAATTCTGGGTATACCGAATCCCGGAGTTACAGGAACATCCACCTCGACTCCATTGCCGATTACGATCACCAATCCAGGAACGGGTTCCATTAATTTACACAGTTCACCCTCGCTGACTTCTTCTGTCATTGGTAAGCTCGATGTAGGAGCCGCGGCCACTGCAATTGGAAAGTCGGCAGACGGTGATTGGTTGTTAATCCAGATTCCTAAACAGACTGGAAAGACGGCTTGGTTATACACATCCCTTATCAATTTCTATAATGGTGATATCAATTCTTTGCCGGTGGCAACACCAGCATCATGACGATTGAAATATTGAAGCCATCAAGCCGCGTGAGGAACGCGGCTCGCTCTTTTCATCACTAATCCTACTTTTTGGGGATTGACTTTTCCTTTTAAATTATAGATAATCAGTCGATTTAATTTACTTGAGTTTAGAGTTCGTAGAACCTTAACAGAAATGGAACTTGCTGATAAAGTTTTTGTGTGAAGAAAAACAAAATCAACGAGTTCCGAAAAGCAGTA
>Ga0209039_10003268_pt1 | contig 12804 bp, 8 predicted proteins | sample BogFormECP12_OM1_FD_188238 | JGI IMG/M metagenome (GOLD analysis project Ga0209039, IMG submission 188238) | Bog forest soil microbial communities from Calvert Island, British Columbia, Canada - ECP12_OM1 (SPAdes) (version 2) | ecosystem: Environmental > Aquatic > Freshwater > Wetlands > Bog ...
CATACCCCGATCTGCTGGCCTCGGTCCAACGGATGAGAGGCTCCTGTAAACGGCCGAGTATTTTTGCGGGATTTTCTTTGTCAAGAAGAACGGCGCTTATGGAATATTGCCGGAACGGTCCGACGCCGTGGGTGACAAGGAGCCAGCCGGCGTCGGTCTCAATCGGCGAGCCGCAGTTTCCAATCTGCACGAATTCCCACGGATACGAAGGCTTCATGAGCGGTATGGATTCGTGCCAGAAATGAATGTTGTCGGAGTACATGAGAAAAAGGTTCTCGTTGTCCTGGCGTGATATCATGGCGTAATGGCCGTTTATCCTGCGGGGAAACAGGGCCATTCCTTTATTGACGGCCGCGTTCCCGTTAAGGGTGATCATCTTGAAATGCTCGAAATTCTCCGTTTCCATCACCTGCGGGAGAATCGCCTTGCCGTCATAGGCGGTGTAGGTGGCGTAGTATTTTTTGCTTCCGTCATTGTCGGTGAAAAGAACAAACCGCGCGTCTTCGATGCCGTTCTGCTCGCTAGGAGAGAGAGGGAACAGTACCCGTTCCGAAAGCGAAACTGAAGGGTCGAAGCGCGCCTCATAATTGCACCGGGCCAGCCACAGGATTTTGTCGCTGGTGAGCCGGTCGTCCGGTGACACGGGCTTATGGTTGAAGATGTATGATTTCACTTTTTCCGCAAGATTGTCAAACGTGAATTCATCCGCCAGCGAGCCGATAATTGATTTTGAGAAATCGTTGTGGATATCCATCTCACGGAGTTTAAGGGCAAAACAGGTTTTGTCGTAGAGAGTGTTTGCCTTCATTTCCGCGGGGGAGGCAAAGCCGTGGGGCGCGTCAATGGTTATGGCATGATTCGCGTCGATGCATCCGCTGCGGAATGTCAACGATGAGATATGGCCTTCGCCGGTCGCCCGCAGGCTCAGGATAAAACGGAGGGAACCCTCGGCCAGTCCCGACTGGTCGGGGTGAGGAACTATTGACGGATTGAAAAGCGCAGCGGATTCGAATGAATATTCGGCCAGAAAGAACGAGCCGATGAGAAGCCTTTGTTCCGGCGAAGGCGGTATATCGGAAGGCATATAACGGCGGACAAAATCGAATTGGCGCTCCAGAAGAAGTTCTATAGCATGATGCCGATGTGAGAATTTGTCAAGTACATCCCTGAGTTCTTTCTGTACGTTGGCCTCTTCGAGCGACAGCACTCTCGAAATGATCCGTTCGATCCGGGACTCGTTGAAAGGAATATGCGGCCGTGCGATGATCCGCCGGCTGTCGTGCGTAAGGACAATGCCCGTGTCTTGTACGGGGACGGGCGAGGAATTCTGTGTTGTGTTCATTATTGTCATTCCGGTATCGGCTCCTTGAAACTTTCTATGACGTGGGTGATATTGGTCATCTCGGCCAGTGACAGAAGAAACGCGATGGTGGACTCGGCGCCCTGATTCCGGTTGACTCTGTCCACATGAAGCCCGTCGTAACAGCCGCCGTTCGCCGTCTCGTAAAGCGGAATTCCAAGGTCGTTCGCCCCCAGAAACCATTGGAACGCCTTTTCCGCTTCATCGTACCAGCGCCTGTCTTTTGTCGTGCGGTACGCTTCCAGGCACGCCGAAATCGTGGAATACGCCTCAATCGGCTGCTGGTCGAAAACAGGCTTGGATGCGCCGCGTTCGAATATTTTGTCCGTGCCCACGGGCTGAAAATGGCCCCGGGACGAAGTCTGCACAGCGGTGAGCCACTGCAAAGAATCAATCCCGCTTTTAAGCATCTTTTCATTGGCAAGGCCCCGGCCGCTCACGATAAGCGCGTGCGGGATTTTTGCGTTGTCATAACTTAACCCTTGTTCAAACCACTGCCACTCGTCGCTGCTGTTCTCCTCATACAGTTTCAGGAGCTTTGTTGCCAGCGCTTCCAGGCTGCTGCGGGCAAACCTGTCACCCGGGAAACGCTGCTGATACTCGTAGGCGCCGATGAGCGCAAAGGCCCACGCCCGCGGCGAGGAAAACGATGATACGGGCGTCAGCGCCTGCTCGAAAATCTCCGCCGCCATCTGAGTAAAGCCCTCGTTGCGGGACCGGCTGATGCAGGTTCCGAGGGCCCATACCGCCCGGCCGTGGCTGTCCTCGGAAAAGTTCTCATTTGTCCATGTGCGCTGGAAGCTGAGAAAATTCCTGAACCGCGCGGCTTTTTCATCCCAGGCGTATCTCACGAAACCCAGGAAACGGCTTGCAAGGTCATTCAGCCTTGTCGAATTGATCGTGCCGAGATTCTCAAGCAATACGGTGAGGATAAGCGCCCTGGCATTGTCGTCGGTGCAATATCCTTCGGCGAAGTTGGGAACATTGTGCAGCGCATGTTGGAATATTCCCATGGAATCGCTCATGCGCAGGAAGTGGTCGAGCTTGATATCCGGCAGAATGAGCGGCTGCTCGTTGAGCGGCCGCATGGAGAAGTTCTTCTGCATCACCGTGGGCCGTTTCTGGCGCGCCTCTTCGAACAGGTCGCCGTATTGTTTCGCCACGTTGCTCCATATCATCTCGCGGCCGAGCAGATACGCGTTCTTGCGCATGGAGTGGCGCTCGACCTCGTTCTCGATAAGCCTGGTGATCGCCCGGCCCATGGCGCCCGAATCACCGAACGGCACAAGAATTCCCCTGCCGTCTGCGAGCAGCTCCTCGGCATGCCCGAACGGCGTCGAGATGACGGCGTTGCCCGCGCCGAAGGAATACGCGAGCGTTCCCGAGGTTATTTGCGATTCGTCAAGATAGGGGGTAAGGTAAATATCGGCAAGCGCAAGAAGCTCCTTGAGTTCTTCAATGGAAACAAACCGGTCATGAAATATCACATTCCCCGACACGCCGAGTTCGTCGGCCAGAAGCTGCAGCGAGAGACGGTATCGCTCGCCCTCGTGCCTGAGCAGATTGGGATGGGTGACGCCCGCCACCAGATACACGACATTGGGGTGGTTCCTGATGACGTCCGGGAGCGCGCGAAGCACGATTTCGATGCCTTTGTTGGGGGCAAGAAGACCGAAGGTGAGAAGGACCGTCTTGCCTTCCACGCCATACTGGTCCTTGTAGAAACTCGGATCAATGAAAGGCACGTCGGGTATTCCGTGCGGTATCAGACGGACCTTGTCGGGCGGCATCTTGTAAACACTGTTGAGAATCTCCGCGCCCTTTTTGGTCATGACAACGACGTAATCGGAAATCGCAAGCAAGACGTCCATGACGCGGCGCTGTTGGATATTCGGATTTTTTAGAATTGTATGAAGCGTGGTAATAAGTGGCATTTTCTGGTTGCGCAGCAGGGTCAAAACATAGCTGCCCGCTTTTCCGCCGAAAATGCCGTATTCGTGCTGGAGGCAGACGATATCAACGTCATTGATATTCAGGAAGTCGGCAGCCGCCTTGTAGGTGTCGATGTCCTGCTCCCTGATCTCGAAGCGGACGCGTTCCGGGTATTGATACCCCTCTTCGATATCGGTGATGGGAATGGCAAAGCACTGGACCCCGGGATTAATTGACGCAAAAGACTCGCAGATGTCCGTTGTAAACGTCGCTATCCCGCATTGACGGGGGAGATAATTACCGATGAAGGCGACTTTTTTGATGTTTTCCATGATAAGCATTCACAATTCTGATATTTTCCGCCGGGTAGGCAGAGCAAAACAATTAACTTAAATTAGTTCATGAGGGGTGCGTTTTCCAATTTTCATAGAGGAGAATTGAAATTTTCTTTTGATTTTTCTTCATGGTGGGGGGGTGTCCCCCTAGGGTTCAGCCAACCGGCACGTTGTCAAAATCACATACGAGTAGTGCCGGTTGTCTGAACCCATACCCCCTCGTGGGTAGCCCCCAAGAAAGTTGATTCGCAAGAAAGAAACTTCGGCTGCGGGGGCACCAAGAAAAAGGGTTGAAAGTTGACGGTTGGCAGTTGACAGCATGACAAAAACAAGGTGTCATTGCGAGCGCGGCGAAGCAATCTCCAGTGGTTTCTATCGCTATTGGGGTCGAATTCTCATTGATTGCAATTGATTGCTTGACTCGCGGGAGGTAGAAAGTTGCTTTTGAGATGGGGAATACATAGTTTTTGCATGGATCTGCCAGATGGTCGGATATTTGATGACATCAAAATGAAAACCAATAAAGACAAGAAATTCGGACCTGCCAAACAGCATGCTGTTCTGACAACCGGTGAAGTAATCAAGATGCTTCGCGAACTCAAGGAATGGACACAGGAAGACTTGGCGAAACGCTGCAAGATAAATGCAACGAGCATCAGTCTTCTTGAAAACAACAAAGTAGACATCGGGAAAAGACGGGCGGAACAGCTTGCGCGTGCGTTTAACGTACATCCGGCGATTATCATGTTTCCGGAATATGAGGCGGGAGAAATTAACAATGCAGCGTTTGCGGGCCTATCATGCACAAATTGACCCGAACGTTCTACACAAAAAAGGACAAACTCAGATGTGTAATCAGACGAAAAGTTCAGATCCCGACAATTTAAGAGCCGAGTATGCAGCACTTATCGCATACCACAATTCAGTAGTCACACATCGTTTCACACTACTTGGGTTTTTCCTTGCTACGGTTGGAATAATTGTCAAAGGTGGAATGGGCCCCTCGGAAGCGCTTCTTATTTTGTTTCTTACTTTTGCTCTTTACACTGTAGAGCGCCGGAACCGAGTTCTTTACGAACAGATGAGCCTACGCGCTATGGAAATCGAACAAAACTATTGGGGGTTAAACAGAAACGATGCGAACGACAAGAGAGTACCTTTATTCCATCGCTTACGCCTGCAAGCGCTACCAGATGGGCTGGAGCAAGAACTGAAGAATGCGAGTGAAGCGCAACTAGGCAAGAATCTGAAAAATGTGCTAGATAAGCAGCTTAAAGAAAAGGAATTGCTTAAATCTAAGAAACCATGGCGTTGGCCTTTCTTTCCAAAATCTCATACGACGGGATTGGATTGGGTGTACGGAGTAGTTGCGGTCTATGCCGTTTGGGTTATCGTGAAAGAGGTTTTGCTTTCTCATATCCTGAAATGAGTATGAACTAATCGTACTGGTGGCTTACGGCGGCGTTAGGAATTGAAAAGGAGGATGGCACGATAAATAATAAATCTGGACCTACGGGTTCTTCTGCGTGGGTTAAAAACATAAAGACCAATGAAGAATTCATTGTCTCCACAATAAAAAATCCTTTTGATGTTTATGAAACCGCCGTATTCCGCCCCGTCGGTCTCTTGGGGATTCTTAAACGGATTGTTGCGCCAAAACTTGCGCCAAAACCTCTCTATGCAACCAATTCCTCATCTTTACCTCAAGCTGAACAAACTCATATAAAAACGGCTAAACTGTTCGAACAATTGGACCCTAAAGAAATAATTAGAAACTACAAGTCTATCGACATTGGAGGATCGCAGCAACTTTTGGTAAAAGAAAATACTGGGGCAAGAAAAGTGGTCAACGAAGATAAGGAATTTGCTAAGGGAGATAGAGTAAATATTGGTGGCAAAGAATATGCGAATCATGAACCGACACCTGAAGACCTCCGAAAACATGTTTTTGACATGAGTATTATAGAATCTGACCCCCTTCAGTGGTTAAAGCAAGCAAATATTGTTTTTGAATGGTCGAAGTTGTTTAGGAATGATGATAACAGGAAATATGCGTTTATTATTATTTTATGCGCGGCCATGACAACAAAACACATACAAGAATTATTCAAGGATGAGGTTGATGTTGGCAGGATCGATGCAATTAAAGTTTCGCCTAAATGGGCGGATGTCTTTTTGTTAATAATATCGCTATATTTAGACGTACTGAACGTTTCGGATGAATGGGGGGAGGACTTATTGAAAGTAGTTGGACAGCCATTTTTCTTTGCATCTCCTGAAAGTAACAAAGAAATAAACAATATAATAAATGATTGGCAAATAAGAAGGCGTAAGTATGCCACCTCTCAGGGACATACGGAAGAAATAATGAAATTGTTAGGCACAACAAATCTTCTATTTGGTGAATTAATAATTACTCATGCGTTAGAAAATATAAACCAGCACGATTCTTTTTACGAAGCTGATTTGAAAGGTAAATCCGTTGATTTAGAAAAACTCATTGAAATGTCAATTTCTGGGAGCCTGTAATTATTCTTCCCTCGGAGCCCCTATGAAACCCCATCTCTTTCTTGCGTTCATCCTGTCAATCATTTCACTTTCCTTCTCCCAACCCCCTTCCCAATGGCCTTCCCGCGGCGCGGGCGGGTCGTGCAGTCGTGCCGCGGTTTGTCCGGTTAAGGATAGTAAGGAAGGAGGTTCTTGATGGAAGTGCGCAGGGTTGGTTCTGCATGTTGCTTGCTGTTTGCAAGTTCACTGATGGCGCAAGTCCATTTTGATCATGACGACTGCGGTTCTGCGCTCTTGAACAGGAATGTGGAGGGAACGGCACAGCAAATACTTACTTATCAACACAGTTTGTCGCCGAGTCGCAAAACCGTATTGCGGATGATTCGCTACAGTTATGGTCAAAATGATGTTGGTGACTCCATCGCTGTTTCCATTTTCCCATTTTGTGATACGGGCAATGTAACTAATCTGATTACCCTGAATCCCGCCCCCAATAGCAAGGTTCTGTGGGGCTTTTTGGACAATCGGGGCTACTATGGCCTAACGTGGAATACATGGAGCGCAGATGAAGACACGGTGTTTTTCGAATTGATCGGCTCATCAATTAATGTGAAGAAAGACAGCGCGGAGCTTTTCAAGCTGGCTCTTCTCAAGCAGATTGCGGGAACGAACAGATCAACAATTCCCGTTCCGGCCAAGAAGTTCCTGTCCAAAAGTATTCCCGGCCCATCCGGCCTTTCCACGGACATTCGGTTTGATATCGCCAAGCCGAATTTTGTGTCGGTGAATATTTATGATTCGAGCGGAGATTTGTTGCGGGTTTTGTGCCAGGAAAGAATGGCCGCCGGTTCCCATTCCGTCAAATGGGACGGCAAGGACAATAAGGGACAAACCCTAAGCAGCGGAGAATACTTCTATCAGATTATTTCGGGCAATGCTATTTCATCAAAAACAACGATACTATTGAAACAATAAGTTCCTGTTGATGGAGAAAGTGACAAAAAGAGCATTGCAACGGTAGGTTCCTTCGCTACGCTCGCAATTCTTCAATCCGCATTCCGCAATCATCAATCCACAATTCTCCTCGGGTGCCCCCACACAGGTGCTTGATTCTTGCCACTGCTTCCGCTTGGGGTGCACCCAGGAGGGGGTAGCGGAGGAACGGTCGCGCACTTCAGGAATACTGGTTTGTAAAGCAGCGCGACCGGGCCTCAGCGAGGGGGACGACCCTTGGAAGCGCCCGACGGGGTAGACCTCCCCCTCATATATATCTTCTGTGTATTATCCATAAACATATTTTTCTTTGCCCCACTCTTCCCCCCGCTAGAAACGTATTTTCTTCCCTGCAATCATGACAACTCCCAAAGAAGCCGCCGCGCTTGACATTGTCAAGGTCCTGGCCGCACACGGCCACCGGGCCCTGTTTGCGGGCGGGTGCGTGCGCGACATGGTGATGGGAGAACCGTTCACCGCGGACATCGACATCGCGACATCGGCGCCGCCGCAGACCGTGCGGGCGCTGTTCGACCACGTGATCCCGGTGGGGGAGCATTTCGGCGTGGAGATCGTGATGCGCGACGGCATTCCCTTCGAGGTGGCCACCTTCCGCAGGGACATTGGTTCGGCCGACGGCCGCCACCCGGATTCCGTGGAATTCGCGGACGAAAAGGAGGACGCGCTCCGCCGCGACTTCACCATCAACGGAATGTTCTTTGACCCGGTTGCCGCCGCCGTGCTCGATTACGTGGGCGGCAGGGCGGATATCGAAAAGGGCCTGGTGCGCGCGATCGGCGACGCAGGCCAGAGGTTTACGGAGGATTATTTGCGCATGGTGCGCGCCATACGGTTTTCCGCGCGGTTCGGCTTTGCCATAGAGCACCATACGTGGGCGGCGCTTGCGGACAATGCCGCGGGCATAGCGCGGATATCCGCCGAGCGCGTGTTTGCGGAGCTTGACAAAATCCTTTGCGGTCCGCATGCCGACCGGGCGCTGGTGCTCCTCCACGAGAGCGGGCTGCTTGCCGTTGTTTTGCCGGAGGTTGAAAGTCTTAGGGGAGTGGAGCAGCCCAGGGAATTTCACCCCGAGGGCGACGTATTTGCGCACACGGTGCGCGCGCTGTCCCTGCTTGCAAACCCTACGCAGGTCGCGGCCTGGGGCGCGCTCCTGCACGACATAGGAAAACCCGCCACTATGGCGGTGAGTGACCGCATACGGTTTTCGAACCACGACCGCGTGGGTGCGACCATGGCGGCGCTCCTGCTGCGCAGGCTCAAGGCGCCGAATTCCCTTCTGGAAAGCGTGTGCGAGGTGGTCGACAACCACATGAATTTCATCAACGTGACCAAGATGCGGCTGTCCACGCTCAAGCGGTTCCTGTCGCGCCCCACCATCGACGACGAACTGGAAGTCCACCGCGTGGACTGCCTGGCGAGCCACGGCGACCTGTCGAATTACACCTTTGTCAAGGAGAAGCGCGCCGAGCTGCCGGTTGAGGAAATCAAGCCGCCTGCGTTGATTTCCGGGAAAGACCTGATTGAACTCGGCTACAAGCCGGGACCATTGTTCGGGAAGATATTGGGTGAGGCGTACGATCTGCAACTCGAAAACAAGTTGACGTCGAGAGAAGAAGCGGTGGAGTGGGTGAAGAATAACTATAAAAACTAGAAAACTTGGTGGGGACACCACTTCGTGGTTTCCCCTGGGGCCGACCCGAAGCGTAGCGAAGGGGAACGCCCAAGTTTTTGTATTTAAACTATGGAAGAAGATATCATCAATACGGAAAATTTTAACTATTATCATTCTCCCATATCATATATTTAATTGTCGTTAATGAGAGTTTTGCATCTGGGAGAAGGCGGGCGAAAGCCCGTTTTTTGTTATAACGCGAATACCCGGTCCTTGCGGTGGTGCCCATGACGCTCGACGAAATAAGGCCGATCATCGGGGAAAAGCTCAAGTTCATGCGCATGGAGCTGTACGACCTCAAGTACGTGGCGGCCGGGCGGCATTCGGTGCTGCGGGTCTTTATCGACAAGGAAGGCGGGGTCACGATTGACGATTGCGAAAACGCGAGCCGCGAACTGTCGATGCTGCTCGACGTGGAGAATTTCTCCGACACGCCGTACACGCTCGAGGTCTCCTCGCCGGGGGCCGACAAGCCGCTCGCCACGCAGCACGATTTTGTCAAGGTGATCGGCCAGTACGTGCGGCTCGAACTCAAGGACGAGGGTGCGCAGGGGCCGGTGGTGGTGGGGAAGTGCATTTCCTGCGCCGACAACGTGCTTACGGTCGAACCCGAGGGCGGCGGCGAGAGGAAGATACCGCTGGATACCATTGCAAAGGGAAAACTGGACATCCGTTTCAAATAAATCCCAAAAGGAAAGAGACCATGAAGGCGAAGAACAAGAACGAAAACGTAAAGGCCCTCGATATCGCGGCGGCGCTTTCGAGCGTCACCAAGGAAAAAAGCATCAGCATGGACCTCGTGTCCGACACGCTCCGCGACGCGCTCGTGACGGCCGCGAAACGGTACCTGGGAAAGCCCACCAACGTCGAGGTGAAGGTCGACAAGGAAAAAGGGCTCATCGAAGTGTACACGCGCCAGACCGTGGTGGAAGCCGTTGTCGATCCGGAAAAGGAAATTTCGGTGGAAGAGGCCAGGAAGGCCGACCCGGACCTCGAGGTGGGCGACGAGCTGATGCAGGAGCTGGACATGGACCGGTTCGGCCGCAGCGCCATCCAGACCGCCAAGCAGGTGATCGTGCAGCGGGTGCGCGAGGCCGAACGCGAAAAGGTGTTCGCCGACTACAGCGAACGCATCGGCGAACTCGTGACCGGCACGGTGCAGCAGATTGACAAGGGCAACATCTTGGTGAACCTCGGCCGCACCGAGGCGCTGCTGCCGTACAAGGAGCAGATCCGCAAGGAGCGGTACCGCCAGGGCGATCCGATCCGCGGGTGCATCGTGGAAGTCAAGAACAACCCCAAGGGGCCGCAGGTGATTGTTTCCCGAACGGCGCCGGAGTTCCTGGCGCGCCTGTTCGAACTCGAAGTCCCGGAAATATTCGACAAGACCGTGAAGATCGTGAAGGTCGTGCGCGACCCGGGTTTCCGCTCGAAGATCGCGGTGACCACGAGCGACGACCGCGTTGACCCCGTGGGCGCGTGCGTGGGCATGCGGGGCAACCGCGTGCAGGCCATTGTGCGGGAACTGTCGAACGAACGCATCGACATCATCAACTGGACCGAGGAGCTTTCGCTCCTCGTGCGCCGCGTGTTCTCGCCCGCGGAGGTGAAGCGCGTGGTGCCTGTCACCGAGAAAAAGATCGTGGTCATCATCCGCGAGGACGACCTTGCGCAGGCCATCGGCAAGGAAGGACAGAACATCAGGCTCGCCTCAAAGATGATCGAGAAGGACATCGACGTGTACGGCGACGAGGAGTTTGCCGCCTTTACGGAAGAAGAACGCACCGCGATCCTTGCGGGCCTGCCGCCCAAACCCGAGTCTGAGGAACCCAAGGAAGTCGCCGTTGAGGCTGTCGAGCCGGAAGACCTTCCCGGCACCGACGCTCCCGGGGCGGTTGGAGGAGCGGCAACGCCGGTGGAGCCGGAATCGTCCATCGAGTCGCTCGTCGAGAACGCCGTTGAAGCCGAATCGGAGTCCGAAATAGAAATAGATCCGGACAAGGCAGCGCCGGGTAGCGAAGCGGTCGCAGGCGAAGAACCGGCCGAAGGCCGGGACGGCGAAGAAGCATAGCGCGCGCAGCGCGTCGGTGCGCGCCCGTCACGGCGGCACCGGCACCGTGTAAACCAGCAGAGGTTCGCAATGGCAAAAGAAAAAGTGTACAAGCTCGCCCAGGAATTCAAGGTTTCGAGCGAGGCGCTCGTCCAGATGCTCCAGCAGATGGGAATTCCTGTCAAGAGCCACATGAGCACGGTGGACGAGAACCTGCGCGACGAAATCAAGAAGAAATTCGAATCGGAACGGGCCGAGATCAAGAAGGAATACGAGCGCAAGAAGCAGATCATCGCGAAGGCCAAGGAAGAGCTTCTTACCAAAGTGGAAAAACCGGAGCCCGCGCCTCCGGCCGAGGTCAAAAAACCGCAGCCGTTGCCGGCCGTCGCCGTCGAGGCGCAGCGGGAAAAGGACCGGCGCTTCCGCAACCGCGAATTCGGCTCCTCCGAGTTCCGCGCCCGCGAGGACCAGTCGCCGAGGATCAAGACCATGGCGTTCATGCCCGTTGCGGCGCCCGCCGCAGGGACCGCGCCGTCGACCGCCGGCAGACCCGGCGGCGGGGGAAGGTCGTCGTTTCGCAAGGCGAAGAAGAAGGGCGGCAAGAAAAAGCCCGAGCGTCCGGAAATTGACGAAATGCAGCTCAAGGCGAACATCAAGAAAACGCTTGCCAAGATCGGCAGCGGCTCGGAGCGCAAGAAATACAAGAAGGAGGCGCGTCCCAAGGAAGACGGGACGGTGGAGGAGAAGAAGACTCTTAACGTAAGCGAATTCGTGACGGTTGCGGAGCTCGCGAACATGATGCAGGCTGCGGTGTCCGAGGTGATCGCCAAGTGCCTCGAGCTCGGCCTGTTCGTCACCATCAACCAGCGGCTCGATTTCGAGACCATCGAGCTTGTGTCGAACGAATTCGGGTTCACCGCCCAGCTCATGAGCGAATACGCGACCGAGACCGACGAAGCCGACGAGGAGACCGCCGGCGGGAAAGAGGAGCCGCGCGCGCCGGTGGTGACCGTGATGGGCCATGTGGACCACGGAAAAACATCGCTCCTTGATTATATCCGCAAGACCAACGTGATCGCCGGCGAGGCGGGCGGCATCACCCAGCACATCGCCGCATACGAGGTCACCACGGCGCACGGCACGGTCACGTTCCTCGACACGCCGGGCCACGAGGCCTTCACCGCCATGCGCGCGCGCGGCTCGCAGATCACCGACGTGATCGTGCTCATTGTCGCGGCCGACGCGGGCGTGATGCCGCAGACCAAGGAGGCGATCGACCACGCGCGGGCCGCGAACGTTCCGCTCGTCGTCGCCATCAACAAGGTTGACTTGCCCACGGCAAACATCGACCGCGTCAAGAACGAACTGGCGCAGTACAACGTACTCGTGGAAGGCTACGGCGGCCAGGTGACCTGCGTCGAGATTTCCGCTAAGACGGGCAAGGGGGTCGACAAGCTGCTCGAAATCCTGTCGCTCGAGACCCAGATCATGGAGCTCAAGGCGAACCCCGAGGGCCCGGCGCGCGGCGTGGTGATCGAATCGGAACTTGACAAAGGGAAAGGCCCGGTGGCCACGGTGCTCATCGAGAAGGGAACGCTTGTCAAAGGCGACGCCTTCATTACCGGCATCCACTCCGGGCGCGTGCGCGACCTTTTTAACGACCGCGGCACGGTGGTGGAGCGCGCCCGCCCGTCGCAGCCGGTGCTCGTGCTCGGGCTGTCGGGCACGCCGCAGGCCGGCGATTCGTTCCGCGTGGTTGCCGACGAAAAAGAGGCGCGCGAGATAAGCGCTCGCCGCAGGCTCGCGCAGAAGGAACGGGAGCTTCGCCGCATGGGAGGGCTGTCGCTCGACCATCTGTACGAACAGATCCAGGCCGGCAGCGTCAAGACGCTCAACCTCATCATCAAGGGCGACGTCGACGGGTCGGTGGAGG
>Ga0209039_10003269_pt1 | contig 12803 bp, 10 predicted proteins | sample BogFormECP12_OM1_FD_188238 | JGI IMG/M metagenome (GOLD analysis project Ga0209039, IMG submission 188238) | Bog forest soil microbial communities from Calvert Island, British Columbia, Canada - ECP12_OM1 (SPAdes) (version 2) | ecosystem: Environmental > Aquatic > Freshwater > Wetlands > Bog ...
TGGTACGCCCGGAGAGATTCGAACTCCCGACCCCTTGCTTCGTAGGCAAGTGCTCTATCCAGCTGAGCTACGGGCGCACGCCGAGGTCTTCCACTGGTGCCGGACAACGCGGGCTGGATCGGGCCGCCGCGGTGGAGCGGCGGGGTAGCCACCGGACCCCGCTCTCACCCGCCCGCCTATGCCGGCTGAACTGTTCCTATTTTGCACGGTTGTCGCGGCGCTGTCAATCAGAAGGAGTCGAAGTCGAAAGAGTCGAAAGTCAAACGCCGAAGGTCAAGACCGCTTCTGCTTCTACTTTCTACTTTCGACTCTCTCCCTCACTTCTTGGAGAAGACAAGATGCACGGTGCCTGAGCCCTCCGGCGCTTTGACGCTTCGCTCGAGCATCAGGGATTGCCCATCGGCGGAGAGTTTCCACTGCTCTTTGATCTGGACTTTGCCGCCTTTCCCTGAGGGGTTCTCATCTCCGGCCAGAGAGAGTTTCAACTCCTCACCATTCTTGCCCCACTCTGTTTTCCCCGTCGCCGAGGTCTGGTCTGCATCACCAAGCTGCGTCGTCGATTCGCTGCCATCCAACCTGTAGACGGCACTGGAGGGATAAAGCTTGTAGGCGGCAACGCTGCCGCGCGACGAACTCGAGCGAGGATTTCCGTTTCCGCCTCCGCCTCCACCGCTGCCACCCGGCATTCCACTGTCATTCGGCATTCCGCTTCCACTACCGGGCATTCCGATTCCACCGCGCGGCATCCCCATCCCGCCGCCCGGCATGCCCATGCCTCCTCCCATGCCACCGCCTCTTCTACCGCCCCGCGAGCCTCCCGGGTACCCGGAATTGGGCGCGTCCTGGGAGGCCTGCAGGTCACCCTTGAGCGACGTCTCCACTTTCAGTTGCTGCTGATCCTGGTTTACCACCATGCTGTAAGCTTCGAGTCCCGCCGGAGGGTTCTTCGTCTGGCCGAAATCCAGGACCCACTCGCCGGAGAAGTTTGCCGCCTTCGACGCGTCCTTCGCCTGCAGCATCGTTGAACCGAGGACGAGCGCGCAGAATACTAACCAAGTTTTTTTCATAGTCCACCCAACCCCTTCCAACCAACTTGATTCCCCCGCCTTTGCAGCCGAGTCTGTCAGGAACGTAGGATTGGATGGTAAAACCCGAAACCGGGATGGCCTGCCGCCAGGAATTGCCGATTCTCGATTGCCGATTGGAGGGAGGCCGGCTGTGACGGATCATCATGGGCTGCATATTCGTGCCCGAAATTGGGTTTCGTGGCCCTAAACTAATCAGGGACATGGTATCCTATTGAATGAAAGGGCCATGTGCCAGACTGGAGACCGGGATTCGCTCCGTGCCTGCCATTCAGGCCGTTTGCCTTCCGCCCGCACGAATTGACATGCAGTTTTCGCTGTTCGACCTTTGACGTTCGACACTTTGACTTCTTCCGATGATTCGCCGATACACACGCCCGGAGATGGGCCGCATCTGGAGTGACGAAAACAAGTTCCGCCGCTGGCTGGACGTGGAGATTGCCGCCGCAGAAGTGGAGGCAGAGGCCGGCCTCATTCCCGCGAGCGCGGCGCGCGCCATTCGCCGCTGGGGCCGCCGCCCGGATGCTTTCAGCGTCGAGCGCATTTTAGAAATCGAGAAGCAGGTGAAGCACGACGTCATCGCCTTCACCACCAACGTCGCGGAAAACATCGGGCGCGAGGGCCGCTATCTCCACTACGGGCTCACTTCCAACGACGTTGTGGATACGGCGCAGGCGCTGCAGGTGCGCGAGGCTTCTCAACTGCTGCTGGATGGCCTCGCCCGCCTGGGCGAGGTGCTGAAAAAGCGCGCTTTTGAGTTCCAGCACACGCCCATGGTGGGGCGCACGCACGGCATCCACGCCGAGCCGATCACCTTCGGCTGGAAACTGGCGATTTGGTACGAGGAGAATCGCCGCAATACGGAGCGGCTGGCCTACGCAGCCGAGCAGATGCGGGTGGGCAAGATTTCGGGGGCAGTGGGGACCTACGCCCACCTGAGTCCGGCGATGGAGAAGAAGATTTGCGCCCGACTGGGACTCGAAGCCGACCCTATTTCGTCGCAGGTGATCCAGCGCGACCGGCACGCGTTTTACCTGACCACTCTGGCCGTCGTCGCCAGCTCGCTGGACAAGATCGCGCTCGAAATCCGCGGCTTGCAGCGGACGGAAGTGCGCGAGGCGGAAGAATACTTCTCGGCGGAGCAGAAAGGCTCCTCCGCCATGCCCCACAAGCGCAACCCGGTGACGGCGGAGCAGATCTGCGGCCTGGCGCGTGTGGTCCGCGCCAACGCCCAAGCGGCGCTCGAAAACGTGGCCCTGTGGCACGAGCGCGATATTTCCCACTCCTCGGTAGAGCGCGTCATTCTGCCCGACTCGACCATTCTGGTCGACTACCTGCTGGATAAAACCGCCCGACTGGTGGAGACCATGTTCGTCTATCCGGACCGCATGATCGAGAACCTGGGGGCGCTCCGCGGGTTGATCTTCTCGGGTCAGCTCCTGCTGGACTTGGTGGAGAAGGGCGCAGCCCGCGAAGAAGCTTACCGTTGGGTGCAGCGCAACGCCATGCAGGTGTGGTCCAGCTCCGCGGGAGGCGAGGACTTCCGGGCTTTGGTCGAGCGCGACCGGGACATACGGCGATACCTGACGCCTCGCGAGATTGCGCGGGCGTTCTCCATCGAGCGACAGCTTCGCTACGTTGATACCGTGTTTCGCCGGGTTTTCGGGAAGGCCTGAGGGCGCTCTCTGGGAATGAGCCTACGGTTTCGGGGGCTCGTTCGGCTGGTCCTGATGATTGCCGGCGCTGCCTTCACTGGCTGGACCAGGTGGCTTTGGCTGATTGGGGTCGTCCTTCGCTAAATATTGCACAATTACCGAGATGCGCCGGTTGGAGGGGTCCAGTGGATCGGCGGTTTTGCGAAGCCTCTGATCAGCGAAGCCCCGCACCTGGCTCACCTGATCCTCGCGCAGGCCACTCTGCTGCATGAGGCGGCGCGCCGAGTTGGCCCGATCGGTGGAGAGTTCCCAATTCCCGTAGTCGGTTCTCCCGCTGAATGGCTTGGAATCAGTGTGACCTTCGATGGAGATGTTGTTGGGGAGCTTGCCCAGCTCCTGGGCGAGCGTGACCAGCAGATCCTTCCCGCTCCCGTTGGGCACGGGGCTGCCACTGTCAAAGAAGGTACCGGTGGCCGTCTCCATCATTTCGATGCGGAGCCCCTCGGCAGTTACGGTCATCTCGATCTGGTCCTTGAACTTGTCTAAACTTGCCACTTGGCGGATCGCATCCGTCAGCGCCTGTTTAAGCTGCGACATGGTGTCTTTGGTGAGGGTGATATTCTCTCCCGAACCGGTCTGATTGGTCCCCACCATTTTCGAATTGCCGGTGGGGTCCTTGAAATAACCTCCTACCGCCAACTGGAGTTGCTTGCTGCTATTCATCAACCACAGCACGATGAAGAGAGCCATCATCGCCGTAACAAAGTCGGCATAGGCTACCTTCCAGGCGCCTCCGTGGTGTGCGGCATGCGGGTTGTTGCGTTTGATGACGATGATGGGACGTTTGTCGCCCATGGTCTGATCCCCCGATTAGGCAGCGGGCGCTGACGCCGCTGGGGCCTTCGCCGCCGCGGCGGCACTCCGACAGGATTTCTCGACTTCCTGGAAGGTCGGCCGAACGTGGCCGGGAATGGCCCGCCGCCCGACTTCGATCGCCAGCAGGGGAGCGGTTCCCTTGATAAAGGCAACGATCACGACGCGCAGGACGTGGTAAAAGGCTTGCTCGTCCTCCGCCCTCTTGGACATGTTCGCGGCGACGGGCCCTACCAACCCATAGCACAGGAGGATGCCCAGGAACGTTCCCACCAGCGCCGCCGCCACCTTGTGACCGATCTCTTCCGGGGGCCCGCCGAGAGCGCCCATGGTGATCACCACGCCGAGTACCGCGGCGACGATCCCCAGGCCGGGAAGAGAGTCCGCCATATTGCTCAGGGCCGCGACCGGCCGGCTGGCTTCGTGATGATGGACCTCCATATCGAGTTCCATCATCTGGTCAACGTCAAAGGGCTCTACTCCGCCGGTGATCGCCATGCGCAGCGTGTCGCACACGAAGTTGCGGATGCGGCTATCCTGGAGGAAGCTACGGTACTTCGAGAAGATGGGGCTCTTGGCCGGTTCTTCAACGTCTTTTTCCAGCACCATGAGCCCTTCACGCCGCGCCCGGTTAAAGACTTCATACATCATCTTCAGCGATTCGAGGTAACGCTGGGATGTGAATTTTGTTCCTTTCAGCACTCCGCCAACCCCGGCGGCGATTTTCTTGAGGATGTGGATCGGGTTGGCAATCAGAAGCGTTCCGATCGCCGCCACGCCGATAATGAGGAGTTCGGCAGGCTGAACGAGAACCAAAAGGCTGCCGCGCTCCATCAGGTAACCGCCGATCACTGCTCCAAAAACGACCACAATTCCAATGATGACCATCATAAGTTCTTGACCATCCGGCGACTGTCTACTGCACTTCCTGCGTAGCCAGGACGCAGTCGCCATCCTTTGTGGAATTCTGTTCCAACGATTTCTCGGCTCGCTGCAGGATGGATTCCATCCCGTCTCCCGGCTCCACGAACGCTCCTCCCAATGAGGCGGTGACCGACAACCGATCGCCCCACCACTCGATCTGCGCACATTTCACGATCTTCCTCAGGAGCGCGCCCACATGCTCCAGGACGTCCACGCCGCAATAGGCGATGACGGCCAGAAACCCGCCCTCGTTCCAGCGGCCGACCAGGTCGACGGGACGGAGGGTGTTGCTCAGTGTCTGTCCCACCACCGACAGCATGGCCTTGGCGGCAAGGTGGCCGTGGAGTGCTTCCCACCGGTCCCAGTGATTAAGCTGGATGCGCAAGACACTGAACGGGACTTGGCGCTCGGCAAAAGCAGTGAGGCGCTCACCTATGCGTGCTACCAGCAAATCCCGATCCGCAAGGAAGGAGGTTTCGTCGGGATTCGCCTCACCGGCAACTCGGCTGCGACGTTGGTCCGCGTTCGCAGCCACCGCCCTCATCTCGAAGCTTTCGGCAGCGCCGACGATTGTGCCTTCCCGGTCCCTGACCGGCACCGCCCAAACCCTCACCGGAACCCGGTAACCTTCCTTGTGGTGAAGATAGACGTCGATGCTTCGGGGTTTCCCGTCACGCATCGTGTCGGCGAGCGGGCAAGCGTCGCCGCAAAGAATCGAATGGTTCTTGTCACAGTGAACCAGGATGTTGTCGCGACAGAGACGCCCCACGACATCCTGGCGCAGGAAGCCGCTGATTCGTTCCGCACCATCATTCCAGAATACGATGCGGCGGTCTTCGTCTACGATGTAGACGCCGGTCTGGAGGCTGTCCAGGACGGCTCGGAAAACTTCGTTGTCTTCAAGTTTCAACATACCAGCACCCACGGGTCTTCATCGGCCAGGAACTCGCTGAACTTTAGTTGGCTTCACACCGCGAGGCTGACCAAGAAAACGGGTGCCGATGTTTCTGGCTGGTGATCCGACAAAGAACGAGGGACAAAGGACTTATCCTGCTGCCGCGGTCCGGTTGCGCACGAACAGCGCGTACCACAGCAAACCGGCGGACAGGTACGCGAGGTAGATATAAGGCAGCTTCCCGTAAGGTCCCTCGGGCACCGGATAGAGGTTCCCCACCAGCGCCAGCACCATGGCGAGGCAGGCAAGGGGAGTGATGATGCGGCCGGCGGCATGGAAGGCACCGTGGCCGCGCAAGTAGCTGGGCAAAGCGGCGCAAACCAAGCCGTAGGCTACGATGAAACCGTAGGTGGCGAGCGAGCCCAGCCAGCCGTAGACGTCCAGCCCGCTCGCGCCCCGGGCGGCCAACGCGGCCACCGGCAGCACGGCAGCCACGCCGGTGACCACGACCGCGCGACTGGGCGTTTCGTTGCGGGCATGGGTGGCGCGCAGCGAGCCGTGGGCCAGTCCGTCGTGGGCCATCAGCAACAAGACGCGCGCCGCCGCCGTGATGCAGGCCAGCGTGCCGGCAAACATGCTCACCAGCGCGCCCACGTCGATCAGCAGTCCTAACACCGGCACTCTGGCCACTTCGGCCAGAACGTGCATTGGCGCCTGACTCGTTCCCAGGTCCCGCTCAGCGGTGTGGAAGCCGAGCACTTCGGCGTAAGCGCAAACGGTGAAGAAAACTCCCGCCAGGATCGCGCACTGGATCACGGCGCGCGGGATAGTCTGTAAGGGATTGCGCGCCTCGGACCCGAGTGTGGTCGCACTCTCGAAGCCGACAAAGCTGAAGAGCGCCAGCACCAGTCCCAGGCGAAGGCCGCTGCCCGTCATGCTGTGCAGTTGCAGTTGGTCCCAGTCCCAATGCAAGCCGTGGCGGGCCAGGACCAGCACCACCAAGGTCAGGATCACGGCAACGGAGGAGGCTTCAATCCATAGCATCAGCCGCGCCGAGATTTCGACGTCGCGGTAGGCGATCCAAATGGAAATGGCGGTGACCGCCACGGCCAGCAGCACCGCGGAGGTGGCGTGACCGGTACCGCTGCGGAGCAACACGTTGGCGTAGTAATAGAACCCGCCGATGACGCTCGATCCCGTCGCGACGTATGCCAACAGCAAGCTCCAGGCGACGGTCGCCCCCAGCCACCGTGGCAGGATCGTGGAAGCGTACGTATAGAGAGATCCAGGCGAGGCCGAGTAACGCGCGAAACGGCCGATGCACCACGCCACCAGAAGCACCGCCACTGTCGCCAGAACGTAGGCGAGCCACGTACCGTTGCCGGCCAGCGCGCAGACCAGCGGAATGGTAGCCGCCGGCGTGGTGGTGGGCGCCATGGTGGAGACGGACTGCGCCAGAGTCTCCATAGGCGAGAGGGCATCGCGCCGCAAACCATACCCGGCGCTCTGCTGTTGGTGCGCGATTCGCTCCGGCGGATGGCTGACTCCAGGCTGTGTTGGGGCGACCATGGGGTACAATAGCGGTACCGCCGTATGGAGCGCAAGCGGTTTTGACGATAGCCGACAAGATAGAGACCTTACTATGACGCTCGATAAAGAATTGCTGAGAACCTTGCCCAAGGTCCTTTTGCATGAACACCTGGATGGCGTCCTGCGGCCGCAGACCGTGGTCGAACTGGCCAAGGAGGCGAGGTATTCCAAGCTTCCAACCGACGATCCAGCAACGCTGGCGCAATGGTTCCACCAAGGCGCTAACAAGGGGAGCCTGGGGCAATACCTGGAAGGCTTCACGCACACCATCGCGGTGATGCAAACGGAAGAGGGGCTGGAGCGCGTGGCCTATGAACAGGCGGAAGACCTGCGCAGGGACGGCGTCGTCTATTTCGAGACGCGCTTTGCGCCGGTGTTTCATACAAAGAAGGGACTGACCCACCAGCAGGTAATTTCGTCGGTGTTGAAGGGATTGGACCGGGGCCGCAAGGAATTCGGAGTGTCTTCCGGATTGATCATCTGCGCCATGCGCAACATGAACGTGTCGCTGGAAATGGCGGAGCTCGCCGTCGATTTTCGCGAGCGTGGGGTGGTCGGCTTCGATCTGGCGGGTGAAGAAGGTGGTTATCCTCCCAAAAAGCACGTTGAGGCCTTTCATTACATTCAACGCCAGAATTTCAACATCACCATTCACGCCGGCGAGGGCTACGGCAAGGAATCGATCTGGCAAGCCATCCAATATTGCGGGGCGCACCGCATCGGCCACGGCACGCGACTGATCGACGACATCGCCGTGGTGGACGGCAAGGCCGTAAAGTTGGGCGACCTCGCGCAATATGTTCTCGACAAGAGAATCCCATTGGAGATTTGCCTGCTCAGCAACGTCCATACCGGGGCCACGCCCAGTGTGGCCGCGCACCCCTTTGGAGTCCTTTACCAGGAGAAGTTTCGCGTCACTCTGAACACGGATAACCGGCTCATGAGCGATACCACAATGACCCAAGAGTTCGAGGTCGCGGCGCAGACTTTCGGTCTCTCCCTGGACGACTTCGAGAAAATCACCATCAACGCCATGAAGAGCGCCTTCCTGCCGTACAAGCAACGCTGCGATTTCATTTACACGGTCATCAAGCCTGGATACGCCAAGGTCCGCGAATCCGCAAGTTAAGCTAAACTAACGCATCTTAGCGGCGGGATATTTCCAAGCTTCTTATCGTCGGTTACCAAGAAAGCTGAGAATTCGAGCGCCGTTGCGACGATGACGGCATCCGGGAGCTTCAAACGGTGCCGCTGCCGCACTCGGATGATACGGTCAATGGGTTGATGCTGGGCCCGGTCAAGGCCGATAACTTCAACGCGCTCGAGAAACTCGCTGAAGTATCCTTTGTCCTCCTCCGACAGACCCGGAAAGGCCAAGAACTCAATCTGGCTGAGAATCGAGATGCCGACCCATTCCGCCTTGTGAAGACGCTCCAATAGGGCGGTGTGGCCCCGAAGCAAGGCGATGATCGCGTTAGTATCGAGGAGTAATCGCTCACCACTCGTCACGCAGTTTCCTTTGCACGGCGACCGCATCGCCTTGCCACTTGAGCTTGCCAGAGAGATCGGCGAAGTCGTATTTCGCGCCGTTGGGAGATCGAGGGATGGGTTCCAGGGTCACGATAACATCAACCGGTCCGGCGGGCAACTCGGTCCGCAAGTCCAATCGCAAGGTTCCGTCTGAACCTACTTCAGCGTGGGTCTTGACGACTTTCACGAAGGTACCTCCAGCTCACATTGGTGCCGGTGCAAAGGGTCCGCGTGTGATGCATAACTAAGTCTACCATACGCGCAATAACGGCTAACCATTGGTTCTGCAACTTTCGATAAGTCGATTCCGGATCTTCGCGGTCAGAACTTGATCTCCGGCGCCCGGTCGTCTGCCGGGTCCGCCCACCGCGTATTGGGAATGGTCGGCGTCCAGCCCGGCCGCAGGGGATCCTGATCGTAAGCGTAGGCGCCTAGCCTCCGGTACATGTCACTATACTCTGCCAGCTTGTCGTGATCGAGCCGCACCCCCAGTCCCGGCGCCGTGGGAACCGCGATGCCGCCATGTTCGTAAGGTAACTTTCCTCCCTCGATGACGTCGTCCACCAGTTCGTGATAGTGGGCATCGGCCGCGAACGTCAGATTGGGAATCACCGCGCCCAAGTGCAACATGGTGGCAAGCTGGATTCCCAGTTCGCCCGAAGAGTGCAGCGCCACGCCCAATTGAAAGGTCTCGCAGATTCCTGCCGCCTTCACGCAAGGGCGAATTCCGCCCCAGAAGGTAGTGTCGAGCAGAATGACGTCGACGGCGGTATCGAGAACGTTGGCGGCGAGCTGTTCAAAGTTCACCACCACCGTGTTGGTGGCGAGGGGAACCCGCAGCTTCTCGCGCGCCCGCCGCATGCCGTTCAGGCCGAACACCGGATCTTCCAGGTAATCGTTGTTGAGGTCCTCGATGGCGCGGCCGAACCAGATCGCCTGCTCCGTTGACCACGCGCCGTTGGGATCGAATCGCCACCGGTCGCTAGGAGCGAGAGAGGCAACGGCTCGATAGCACTCGAGATCGTACTCGGGTGGGAAGACGCCGCCCTTCAGCTTGTGGGTGGAAAAGCCGTAGCGATGCTTCAAGTCCGCGGCATGAGCCAGCAACTGCTCCGGCGTTCGGACCTCGCCCGTGCCGTCTCGGGGGTTGGGATAGCGGAAGAAGAGATAGGATGCGAACTCCACTCGGTCGCGCAGGCGCCCTCCCAGGATTTCGGAAACCGGAACGCCCCACGCCTGACCCAGCAGGTCGAGGCAGGCGAACTCGAGGGCGGCCAAAATTTGGGTGCGATTGTTATAGAGTGAGGCCGTCGGGTTGCTGATGAGAAATCGCAGTTCTTCCAACCGGGCCGGATCGCGCCCGACGAGATAGGACTTGAGATGCCGGAACGTTCCCTCCGCCGACTCGCCTCCTCCCCCCATTTCTCCCAGGCCCACCAATCCGTTATCCGCCTCCACCTCTACGATGGTGCGAACGAACCGTCCCCAGTGGCAGCCGTTGGCATGGCGCAGCGGCGCCCGCAGAGGAACGCTCACGGTGGTGGCGCGAAGATCAACTATTTTCATCGGGCCTCTCGCTCCTATACCAGGACATAAGTTGTAGCGCCGGGCCGCCGGGCTTCAGAAGAATTGGCGATTGCAGATTGACGATTGACGATTGGAGGAAAAGAAAAAGCAAGCCGCGCCATCCTCCAATAAGACGTTCACCATCGTCAAGGGTTCTCTTTCAATCGTCAATCGTCAATCTGCAATCGTCAATTCTTGAAGCCCGGCGCTATAACTAACTTATGTCGCCCGGTGTAGTTTCCTCGATCTCAACGTAATCAAGCGGCGCATATTCCTCGCCGTCAGGCGTTCCCTCAATGCGAATTTCGTCGCCGGGCCGCAGGGCTAGGCCAGTGATCCGGCGGCGCGTGGACGAGCTGCCGTCAGGCTTTCGCGATGGCAAGTGATCGTCGGCGATCCACTCATCCACGAGCTGTGCGCCAACATAGACCCGGAACCGCGATGCGCCGTTATTTTGGTCGAAGTATTCCACACTCAGGTCGCGCCATCCGGCGGCCCCATTGTATCTAAAGCTCGCCGTGCAGCGTTGTGCCGAGCTTGGCGCCAAACTGGTGCATTCGGCCGCCTTACCGCCTGAAGCGGTCTCCCAGGGCGTGACGTCGACCACCTGATAGCCCTCCAGCTTCATCGATTCTGCTTCGATGCGGTTGGGGAAGTGTCCGGCGCGGCCCTGCGCGTCGGGGATGTTCGACTCGCGCCAGAACCAATTACAGACGGCATCGCGCCAGACGCGCGCGTGCCCGGCCTGATACTCAAGCTGAGCCAGAACCTCGCCATAGCGCTGCTCATCCACTAACCCTCGCAGTGCGCTCCACTGCGTCGCCAGCTCCTGCGCAGCGTCGGCCCCGGCGTAGTGCGAATCATAGACGTACTGGATCACTGTTTTCCCCGAGTGCAGCAGATAGGAATAGGGTACATGGTGCATGAAGAGCACCAAGCGATCGGGACAGGTGGCTAGCGACTCGTAGATCTTGGCCACCTCCGGTGGGTATTGGCCGATGTATCCAGTGCCGGTGGCCACCGTTCGATCCATGCCGATTCCCTTGTCGTCAGCGCGGATCCACTGACCCCACCCGTTGCGCTCCGCCGATTCGATTCCCGGGCCGTAGTGACTGCCGAGGATGTCCGTCAACGTGCCTAGTCCCAGCGGGCCCGTGTAGTCCTCGTAGATGGACCACGACTTGAGCAGCATGGCGTCGACCGTCGCCACCACATGCGGCTTGCCGCCGAAAGTCAGCCGGGTCCACTCGTCTGCGATTTTCGCCGACGCAAGGTCCGGATTCCAGGCCAGACGTCCGAAGCCATAGAGGTTCGCCATGGCAAGGTGGCTGCCCAACCATGTTGCGTCGCGCCCCACGCAGGAGACACCCACGAAACCACCCAGCGGCCGGTGAAACGTCCGGCCGGCCACCAGGTTCTTCACCGGTGTCCCGGGGCCGCGCGCGTGGAGATCGAAATCCAGCGTCTCTTTCCACATGGGGACCAGAAAACAGAGGTGGCGCTGTTGCCCCGTGTATTCCTGCGTGATCTGGAGTTCGATCGCCTCGTTCGTTTTCGCGAGGCCTCCGAACAACGGCGAAACCGGCTCGCGCACCTGGAAATCGATGGGCCCGTTCTTGATCTGCACGATGACGTTGTCATCAAAGCGGCCGTCGAGCGGGTGGAAGATGTCGTAGGCCGCCCGGGCGCGGTCGTTCTTCGGCTCGCGCCACTCGAGGTGATGGTTATAGACGAAGGCGCGGTAGAGGACGATTCCGCCGTGCGGCTTCAAGGCGCGGGCAATCGCGTTGGCCGCGTCGGCGTGGGTCCGGCCGTAAGCCGAAGGCCCGGCGCGCCCCTCAGAATCAGCCTTGAGTACAAACCCGCCGAAGTCGGGAATGGCTTTGTAGACTTCGTCGACCTTGTCCTTCCACCATTGGGCGACGCGCGCGTCGAGCGGATCGAAGGTGTCCAGGCCGCCCGCCGCTTTGGGGCTGCTCAAATCGATGGCGATTGACAGCCGCACGCCCCAGGGACGAAACGCGCTTGCGATCCGTGCCAATTGCGGGATGTAGGGCGCGGTTAGCAGGCGCGGGTCGGCATTCACGTTGCTGACCGTGCATCCGTTAATCCCCACCGAGGCCAGAAGCCGCGCGTAGTCGCTGGCTCGGCCCAGGTCTTCCCTAACGTGGCCATCCTCGAAGAAGATCGATCGCCCGCCGTAGCCGCGCTCGATGCTCCCATCGAGGTTGTCCCACTGGTTCACCCAACGCACCGGCGCGGCCGGCTCAGCCCGTTCGTCAATGCCTGTCCCTGTCAACGGCGCCGTCAACGGCTGCTGCAAGGCGATTCGACGCAGCACCGCAAAGGTCCCATAAAGCACGCCGCGATCGTTGGCGGCGGCAATCACCAGGCACGGGTGGCCGCGCACCTCGATCGACTTCAGCCAGTACCCGTCTTCCTTCAAGTCTTCCCCCAAGCTCTCCGTCAGGCCGGCGCCTTCCTTCCAGTCAGACCGAATCGCGGGCATGGCTTGGCGAACGGCGGCGAAGGTACCGAGGACGATGGCGCTCTCGTTCGCAACACGCGTTTCCGCGCGCAGGGTTCGGCCCAACATGCCGCGCACGCCGCGAATCATTTCCGCCTGCGCCGCCTTGACGACTTGAGAATCGTCCAGCGCCACCACCACCGCCGGCAGCGTGTCGA
>Ga0209039_10003270_pt1 | contig 12797 bp, 10 predicted proteins | sample BogFormECP12_OM1_FD_188238 | JGI IMG/M metagenome (GOLD analysis project Ga0209039, IMG submission 188238) | Bog forest soil microbial communities from Calvert Island, British Columbia, Canada - ECP12_OM1 (SPAdes) (version 2) | ecosystem: Environmental > Aquatic > Freshwater > Wetlands > Bog ...
CGACGGCAAGCGCGAAAAGTGGGAGGTCAGCGGCCCCCATTTCGCCGGATGGGAGATCTACCACGTCAAAGGTTCCCCCGCCGACCCCAATCGTCTCTATGCCTCGCAGACCAGCGGGTGGTTCGGGCAGGTCATTCAGCGTTCCGATGACGGCGGCAAGACCTGGTTTCAGCCGGGAACACCGCCGGGCGAACCAACCACCACGCCGGACGGGATGCCTAAAGGTGAGAGCAACAAGTTCGTCTACGATACTTCTGCCGCTACCGGCAAGCCGCTCACTACTCACCAGTTTTACGACGGCACGCAGCATCCCTGGGAATTCAAGCGTGTTTGGCACCTGGAACCCTCCCATACCGATCCGGACACCGTCTTCGCCGGTGTCGAAGACGCTGCCCTCTTCCGCTCCACGGACGGTGGCAAGTCCTGGCACGAACTCGCCGGCCTCCGCGGTCACGGCACAGGACCGAAATGGCAGCCCGGCGCCGGCGGCATGTGCCTCCACACCATCATTCAGGACCCCAAGAACCCCAATCGCATCTATATCGCTATTTCCGCCGCGGGCGCCTTCCGCACTGATGATGCCGGGAAAACTTGGCGGCCCATCAATCGCGGCCTGAAGTCTCAATACATTCCCGATCCGGAAGCCGAAGTAGGCCACTGCGTGCACCACGTGGCCTTACATCCTTCGCGTCCCAACGTCCTTTTCATGCAAAAACATTGGGATGTCATGCGCAGCGACAATGGCGGCGATTCCTGGCACGAGGTCAGCGGCAACTTGCCCACCGACTTCGGGTTCGTCATCGATGTTCATGCCCACGAGCCGGAGACCATTTACGTTGTCCCCATCAAGAGCGACGGCGAACACTTTGTGCCAGAAGGCAAACTTCGCGTCTACCGCAGCCGCACCGGCGGGAACGAGTGGGAACCGCTCACCAAGGGCCTCCCGCAGAGTGACTGCTACGTTAATGTTCTGCGCGACGCCATGGCCGTGGACTCGCTCGATTCCTGCGGCATCTATTTTGGGACCACCGGCGGCCAGGTGTATGCTTCCTCCGACGCCGGGGATTCCTGGTCCCCCATTGTCCGGGACCTCCCGGCCGTGCTTTCTATCGAGGTCCAGACGTCGCCATGATCCGCGTCATTCTCCCGCCCCATCTGCGGACTTTAGCCCGCGTTAGCGGCGAGGTGTCTCTCGATGTCGGGGGCCAAGCCACACAGCGCTCGGTCCTCGACGCGCTCGAGGTCTCCTACCCGATGCTGCGGGGCACCATTCGCGACCATGTCACCCAGCAGCGCCGCCCGTTCGTGCGCTTCTTCGCTTGCTCCGAAGATTTGTCCCACGAACTCCCCGACACGCCCTTGCCAGATGCAGTCGCCTCCGGCGATGAGCCTTTTCTCGTCGTCGGCGCCATTGCCGGCGGCTAGCTCGTCACCCCATTTCATCCAGCGCGCTTGATCGCATGTCGGCACCGCGCAACCTGTCGTCATCCCAACTGGAGCGGCCTGGCTCTTCTTTCGCGCTGCGCACTGCACGTATTTCTCATAAGCCGCACGGTATGCAAGGCGTGGGTCGCGTCAATCTGCCAAGCTCGTGAATTTCAGCAGCGGATAGACGTCCTTGAAAATCTTGACGATATCCTTTGCAAAACTCGCGCGCAACGTGTCGCCGGGTCTTATCTTCTTCCGCACGATCCACGCCTGGATCTTCTTCCAGCTCTCCGGCTCCGTGGGCCAACTCTCATGCTTAATCCACTCGCCCTTCTCCGTCGTATACCAATAGCTGTCATATTTCTTGCCCAGCCGTTTCTTCTGCTGCCCGACCCACCTGGGATTGGCCACGACGCGGGGCTCGGCAATCAGCGCCAGCGTCGACTCCTTCCGCTTTGCGCCCGCGTAGATGCGAAAACCCACGGTGACCGTCTCCGTCGAAAGGCCCACATAGAGTTGGCCGTTTTCTCGATTCCCCGGCGCCGGCGTGGAAAACTTCAAATACATCTGCGTTTTGTAAGGTGTCTTGTCCTTCGCAAATCGAATATCGCGATTGATCCGTGAAAAATTCGGTCCCGTGCGCCCGCTCGCATCAAACTCGTTGTTCATCGCCAGCACCGCCCCCGTGAGTTCCTCGAGCAGTTTCCGGAACGGCTGCACAATGGTCTTCTGGTACCTCTCCCGGTTCTCATCCATCCATGCTTTCCGGTTGTTCTTCCCCAGTTCGCGGAAAAATTGAAATGTCTCTTTGCTGAATACGGGTTCCACGGCAGCCATCGCTTCACCTCTCTCTTGACGCAGATACTCAGGCTACACGATTCCCATTCCCCGTCAATTGGACTATTCTCTTTTCGCGCTATAGCAAGTATCTCCATCCAAAGGTGAACCGCATGCCTCGTAAATTCTTCGCCCTGATCGCACTGGCTGTGTGTAGTTTGTCCTGGGCCGTTTTCGCTTCCGCCGACGATACGAAGCCCCCCGCCAAAATCGAGCCTTGGAAGCCCGAAGACATCATCTACGCCGAAGGCGTCTCGCAGTTCCGTATCTCTCCGGATGCCAAATGGCTTGCCTGGATCAAGGTTGCCGGCGACAAGGAAAAAGACGCGCGCGTCTCCAATCTCTATCTCTCCAGCCTGACGGAGGATCGCGAGGTCCAGCTCACCCGCGGCTCGGATAATATTTCCGCGCTTTCCTGGTCTCCCGATAGCGAGTGGATCGCCTTCCTCAGTTCTAAAGCGCGCCTCCAGCCCAAACCCGATACCGCCCCGGTGCAGATTTGGTTGATCAGCTCGCGCGGCGGCGAACCCTACGCGCTCACTGAGCTCGCCCGTGCCCCCAACCAGATTGACTGGCTCGACAAAGACACCCTGATCTTCAGTGCCGAAGAGGATCCCAGCGCTTACGAGCAAGCCGAGAAAAAGAAGAAAGACGACTCGGAGGTCGTGGACGACGCGGATCACGCCCCGCCCATTCGCCTCTTCAAGATCAGCATCAAGGACAAGAAAATCACCCGCCTCACCAGCAACACGGACTGGATTGAAAACTGGGCCGTCTCGAAAGACGGCAAATACGCCGCCGCCACTCACGCCAAGAGCCTTCACTACACGTTTGATCAGAAGGTGCCGCCCATCACCGTTCTCCACAATCTTGCCAACGCCACCGAAAAACAGATTTTCACCGAAGGCCGTCTTCGCCCCGATGCCCTCGTCTGGGCTCCGGACAATTCCGGCTTCTATGCGGCCATTCCCTTCTCGAATGATCCAAAATTCCTCACGGCCAGCATTGAGTTGCTCTATTTCTATGACCTGGCGGCGGGCAATGCCAAACAGGTGCCGCTCGAATGGGATAACGGCTTGGGCGAGGATCTTGCCGCGACGAAAGATGGTTTCGTGGCGCTCCTGGCCGCGGGCTCGCATTATGAACTCTCTCGTTATTCACGCGAAAAATCCGGCGATGTCTGGACTTGGAAGCGTGCCTCCATCGAAGGCGATCACGTCAAGAACATTAGCTCCCTTGAAGTCAGCGAAGACGGCAAATCCATCGTCTACAACCACTCTACCGCCAGCAAAATGCCCCAGCTTTTTGCCGCGCAGCTTGAAGGCAACAAACTTGCCTCCCCGCGCCAAATCACCAAACTCAATGAATCCCTGCTCAATTCGCGCGTTTTCGTGAAGACCGAAGTCATTCGCTGGAAAGGCTCGAACTACGAAGATGTCGAAGGCATTCTCTACTACCCCGCGAATTACGAGCCCGGGAAAAAGTATCCGCTTATCACCGCCATTCATGGCGGCCCCATGGGCGCGGACAAGGATCTGTGGAGCAATTCCTGGGGCTATCCCATCAGTTTGATAACGCAGCGCGGCGCCTTTGTTCTTCGCCCCAATTATCACGGCAGCAACGACTACGGTCTTAAATGGGCCGAGTCCATCTGCTGCGGCAAGTATTACGATCTGGAAACGCCAGACATCAACATGGGCGTGGATTATCTTGTCGGCAAAGGCCTCGCCGATCCCGACAAAATTGCCACGATGGGCTGGTCCAACGGCTCGATTCTCTCCATCAGTCTGATTACCACGTATCCCTCCCGCTACAAAGCCGCCAGCGTCGGCGCCGGTGACGTCGAATATATCAGCGACTGGGGCAATTCCAGTTTCGGCGATTCCTTCAATTCTTACTATTTCGGCAAATCGCTTCTGGAAGACCCCCAGCTGTACTTGCGAAAGTCCACGCTCTTCAAGTTGGACAAGGTCCAAGTTCCTGTTCTTATCTTTCACGGGAGCGCTGACACCAGTGTCCCGACTGCCCAGAGTTGGACGTTCTTCCGTGCGCTGCAATCCCTTGGAAAAGTCCCGGTGAAGCTCGTCCTCTTCCCCGGCGAACCCCATGGCCCACGCAAGCTCACCCACCAGATGCGCAAAGTGGAAGAAGAGCTCGCCTGGTTCGACAAGTATTTCTTCAAGGCCGCTCCTCCCTTGAACGAAGCGCTCAAGTCCGGCTCGCCCTTGGACGCCGCGCTCAAAACCAAAAATCTCTCCCGCTCTGGCGCAAACTACGGCGTCGCTTTTCGTGGCTACGGCAAAAACGTGCTCATCCCCGAAGTCGTCAAACGTGACGCGCTCGAAATCGGCCGCTACGAAGTGACCCGCGCGCAATTCGCCGCCTTCAGTCCCTCCTACAAAATCGACCCCGGCACGGAAAACTTTCCCGCCGGCGGCATCACCTTCGAGCAAGCTCAGGCTTACGCCGACTGGCTCTCCAAATTGACCAGGCAGACCTGGCGCGTGCCCAATGAAGACGAAGTCGCTTCCTTCGCCGCCAAAAAAGACGGTGAAAACACGCTCGATTACTGGGCCGGCTACGCTCCCAATCCCGATGACACCAATCGTCTGCGCGAAAAAATTAAGGAGCTTGGCGGCACCGCGCCTTTGCTGAAGCCCGTGGGCAGTTTCCCCGGCCAGGGCGCCGATAACGAAGACCTTCTCTTTGATTTTGGCGGCAATGCCGCGGAATGGGTCGTGTCGCCCGACGGCAAGGGCAAGCTCGCCGGCGGCAGCGCGGATTGTCCCGCGGACCCGCGCTCCACCTGCACTCCCGCGCCTGAATATGCGGGATTTCGCGTGGTGCGTGGCGCGGCGAAAGCGCCTGCGGCAAAGGACTAGCCTTCCACCAAACCAAGCGCGGCGCGCCTGTGGGAGGCCAACTTGGCTCTGGCGCCTCGCCCTTCAAACGGTAAAATAGGGAGATGAGCGAATTCACTCCCACGGAACGCACGCAAGTCAAACGTCTGCCCAAGCGCGGCAAGTACGACCACGAAACGGTCTACTCGATTCTCGACTCCGGCTTCGTCTGCCACGTCGGCTTCAACGCTGACGGCCAGCCTTACGTCATCCCCACGAACTACGGCCGCTCCGGCGACACGCTGTATCTCCATGGCAGCGCCGCCAGCCGCATGCTCCGCACGCTCAGCGGCGGCGTGCCGGTTTGCGTCACGGTCACGCACGTTGATGGACTCGTGCTGGCCCGCTCGGCGTTTCACCATTCCGTGAACTACCGCTCGGTCGTGATTCTTGGAACCGCGCGGCTCGTGGAAGATCCCGCCGAAAAAATGGAAGCCCTGCGAATTTTCACGGAACACGTGATGAAGGGCCGCTGGGACGATGTTCGCCAGCCCACCGAGCAGGAACTGAAGGGCACCACGGTCCTCGCTCTGCCCCTCGAGGAAGTTTCCGCCAAAGTGCGCACCGGCGGCCCCGTGGACGACGAGGCGGATTACGCTCTCCCCGTCTGGGCCGGCGTCCTGCCGCTCGAAACCGTCGCCAAGGCCCCGCTGCCCGACGCGCGCCTGAAGAGCGACACGCCTATTCCCGCCTACCTAAAAAACTATTCCCGCTAGCAGCGCGTAGGGTGCCCCATCCTCGTTTTGTGAGGGTGGGTCTTGGTGTGCTCTATCTCCTCCGCGCTCTTTTCCGAAAACTTAAAACTTAGAACTTACCACTGAAAACTGTCCGCTACGGCTTTGTTGGTTCTTTCGCCGGGGTCGCGGCCGGGGTTTCCGCCGGGGCTGCGCCTCTCTTGTACATGATCTTCTTCGTTCCGCCCTCGCAGGTGCCGACGACTTTGCCTTCAGCGGTCTGGTCGTCCTTGGCCACGATTTCCAGCGTGTACGACTTCACGCCTTTTGCGTCCAGCTTCGCCGCGATTTCCGTCTTCAACTCTTCACAGGGCTTTGCCGCTTGCGCGTGGGCGCACACCGGCACAAACAACAACACGCCAATTGCCGCCAATACTTTCATTGTGCATTCTCCTTCGCCGCAACCCCAGCTTCGCCTCGCAGCATATCACACACTCCCTAGGGGGTCGGAGCTTCAGCTCCGACATACAGGCCACCCAAAACAAAAACTCCTCTGCGTTGCCTAGGATCCTGCTTCTTTCAAATCCTCGCTTGCTTGCTTCTCCGCATTCTTGGCTTCGGCCTTGGCATCCGCGCCCGGCTTCAGCAATTGGATCGTTTTGCTCAGGCTCGTTGCCTTGTCGCCTTTCGGCTCTTTGCACGCGGACATATTCGCGCCGGTCTGCACACCGGTCATATCGGATTTTACGCAGTTGAAATCCAGCGCCAGGCTGTGGCTTGCGTGCAACCCCGCCAGGCAATCGCTCAGTACTTTGAACGTGCCGCATGCCTCCGCAATGTTCGTGCTGGCCGCCAGCACGCCCGCCCCTTGCAGCTTCGCGGTCAAATTCTTGTCCAGTTGGCTGTTTGCGTCATGCCAATCGCTGCCGGGTTTCGGGTCTTTCTTCACCCACTTGATGGGATTATAGGAGCGCGGTGCGTGCGATGAAGACTCCGCCGCCGCCGTTGCCCCCACTCCCGCGGGCCCTTGCGCCGCCGCTCGCCCCGCCCCGGCGGACACGCTCATCGCCACTAGGGCCACAAGCAACCATGGTTTTTGCATCATCTTCTCCCCCGGAGGCACGCCTTTGGCCTCAGTCCCTAGTACGCCTTCCTTCTCTGAACGCGTCGAGCACTCCGAAGGACGGTACTCCCCCAATCCGCCACGTTGACCCTGCGAACAGGGCGGAAGGAGTTTTGAGTGATCAGTTGTAAGTTTTAAGTTTAGGAACATGCGGGAGCAAGAAATGGGAGCCGCAAAGCACAAAAATGTCGGCGCGCCGACAATATTAGTAATCATATAGTTTAGAATATAGTTACTATGACGGGAGAAAACAAAGGAGTTATGGGAGAACGCACTTTGCATGGGCACCCCCCACCCCCCTGTTTTTGCGTATGTGCGGGAATGATTGGACTTACGGACGAATGTCCCGGATGTGCGGGAATGATTGGAGTTAGGGGAGAAAAGCAGTTCACAGCCGACAGCCGAAGAAGAAGAAAGAGGGACGGTAACACAGAGATCACAGAGACAGGAACACAAAGGGCACAGAGATTGGGAGGAGTATGGAAACAGATTGGTGCGGTGGAAATTGTCGGCGCGCCGACATTTATTAATTATTATTATAGATAACCGGAACGTTATATTGGCGCTTTTTGCGTTTTTGGCTGGAATTCGACAGTTTGGCGAGCAGAGGCCGGAGAAGAAGGTAGATTCACCACGAAGTGCAGAGAGGCAGCAGAAAAGATAACTCAGAGGCGCAGAGTGCGCGGAGGAGCGCAGAGAAAAAGCGGAGAAGATAGGAGCAGCAGAAGATCGAGTCGTGGAGAATTCCGAAATGGAACGCGTGGTCATGGCAGAGAAGGAAGCGAAGGAGGTAAGGGAGGCAAAGGAAGCGACGAAGGACACCCCCCTACCCCCCTGTTTTTGCGTATCAAGGGGGAACAAAGGAGTTAGCAAAGCAGTGGCGAGTGGCCCTCCTCCGCCGAAGCTGCGGCGGGCAAGCGAGTGGCTAGTGGCGAGCAAGCGAAGTGCGGACGAGGCAGTAGGGCGATCCGAAATGGCACAAGAGCAGCGTCCCCTCAGCATAGCAGATGGAGCATAGCACATTATTTACCGTTTGTCTACTATTATTTAGTGGGTACTACGTTCGAAACTGGTACTCGAAGGAAAAGCTAAGGACCGGACCCACCCTTGCACGACCCGCAAGGGTAGGCCACCCGCGGACGGCCTAACGACAGGTGGCGTCACCTGTTATGTTAGACTCAGGTAACGGAGGCGCTCGGTGGAGCCTCAATTACCCAAGTTGAACAAGTCAATTTCCGTCCTCTACGGATTTCCAGAAGAGTGGAAGGCCTTCGCGACCAGACATCTTGAATTCACGAAAAGGTTTGAGAATCTCGCCAAAGCAATCGACATCACATTTCAGCGAATCCACAAGACAACTGGACCTACAGAACGGACGGTATATTTTCTTGGGCGGCTTGGCGTCGAAGAATTCATGGAAATTCTCTTGCTCTGCGCCAACGGATATGGCATCGGAGCGCAAAAGCTAATTCGGGGAATGTACGAGCGGGCTGTGACTGCAAGATATTTGTTTAAGCATCCAGATGAAACAGGCAACTATCTCGCATTCCATCGGGTCACGGACCACAAGCTTATGCTCGCAATCCAGTCGAGCATGAATCCTGGGGGTTTTTCGGGTGAGCAGATCGAGAGAATAAAGAGAGAATTCGATTCTGTGAAAGAGCGGTTCATCGTCACAGATTGCAAGACTTGTAGGACGACGCGGCTTAACCACACATGGAGTAAGACGGATATTGTCAGCATGGCCCGTGAGTCCGAAGACCTGTGGCGCTTCATCGTTCCAGCGTACTACCTGCCAACTCGCGAATTTCACAGTACGATGGGCGCTATATTCTCTCGACTTGATCCGGATGCCGCCGCTAAGGACGAGGGGCTGATATTCGACGGTGCCGCGCAGCGCGATCGAGCGGACCAGGCAATCATCACGGCGCACACGATCTTGCTGAACGTCCTCGACCTGCAGAGAGAATGTTTTCAGATCACAGAACTCGAACCGTTACTGCAGACGTGCTTCGAAGACTTCAGAGCTATTCTGAAAGAGCAGTCAGATAGGGTTTGATTCGGGCCGGCAATTTGAAGGCCGCCGCCCTAGGCCGTGAGCTTTGAGAGCCGGGAGAACCGTTCCAGGTTCTTCGATCTAGAATTCTTCGGCGCGCTGCCCACACAAGAGCTGGCCAACCGCCCCTTTGCTTGACATTGACACCTCTCGGAATAGACTCAGGGCAGGCGCACTGGGCTAGCTTCGAGCGCACGCTCCATAAAACGGCGGACACGAATGGCGTGCCTCCGGCGATGGGAGACCTGGGATGTACCGCACCTACGGCGCTGGGCATCGCTGTACGCCGTGGACCCAGCGCTTACGCACTGGGCTAAATTGTGGCGCACCTCCGGTGCTGGGAGAGCGGGAAGAGTCGTCCAGCCGGTTGAGATCACCCCGCACGGAACACCGCGGGGCGAGCCGCGGAAGAGAGAGTTTGGGGGCACCAGGCACCCGGCACTTACCCTTCGACTGCGCTCAGGGCAGGCGCACTGAGCAATCCTGAGGCGCCTACAGCAACTGGGGGAGGGCCGGAGCTTGTGCCGCACCCTCCAGAAAACGGCGGACACAAAAGGCGTGCCTACGGCGCTGGGCGTGGTTGTGCGGCATGGACCCAGCGCTTACCCTTCGACTTCGCTCAGGGCAGGCGCACTGGGCAATCCTGACGCGCCTACAGCAACTGGGGAGGGCCCAGAGCTTGTGTCGCACCTACGGCGCTGAACATTGTTGTACGCCACGGACCCAGCGCTTACGCGCTGGGCTAAATTGTGGCGCGCCTACGGCGCTAACCATCGTCATATACAATTTCACATTGAGTATGTATTTTCGGTGCATTTGGGCCGGGTTATTCACGGCGTAGGAGCTTTTCAGGTGGTGTTGTGCTCGAAGAGCGCTGGAGGCGCGGCATACGTTAGCCCAGCGCGTGAGGGCTGGGAAACGAGGAAGAGGAAATTTGCAGCGCCGTAGGTGCGACACTTAGCCGAAGACAAATTTGGGATCGAATGCGACACCATGCTTCTCTAACAAGGCTACGAACTCTTCTTCAAATCCTCGCTTTTTGTGATGCTCCTGCTGATTTCGGATGTATTGAACGACGGCGGGGATATTGGAACTGCTTACGCTGAAGGCTCCGTATCCTTGTTGCCAGGCGAATTTGTGTCCTTGTTCGTTTGCCCATCGGGAAGAATTCGCTTTGATGGTGAGAATTGCCTTGGCGACGGAGAGGCTGGGCGGAATTTGGATTAGTAAATGAATGTGGTCTTCGATACCGCCAACGGCGTGAATGTGGATTTCGAGTTTCTTGCAGACGCCCGCCACATACGCCCAGAGCCGCGGTTGAAGGTCTGGCGAGATGGTCTTCTGGCGATCTTTGGTGCTGAAAACGACATGGAGGACATTTTGGGAGTAGGTGTGGGACATGTACCGCACCTCCTGCGCTAGTCTTCGTTATACATCATGTACCCAGCGCTTACGCGCTGGGCTAAATTCTGTCGCGCCTCCGGCGCTGGGTGTAGAGAGGTTGGGGAGTTCTTGGTTTGGGGGGATGGATTTAGGTCGGAGCTGAAGCTCCGACCCCTGAAGACAAAGACGCCAATCGGGAGAATGGCGATCACGGGGGAAGCACCGACACCGATGGGAGGAAGAGGGATGCCTCGCTTCGCTCGGAATGAGGGAGAAACAGGAAGTGGGAGAGAGTCGCGGCGTTTACGCGCTAGTGGCAGGAGCAGCCGCCACCGCAGCAGCCGCCTCCACCGGAGGAGCCGCTGGAGGGCGTGGAGGAGTTGCTGGAGCCGGCCGTGGCGAATACGGAAAGCTGGATGGCGGCTTTCTTGCTGGAGCACTTGGGGCAGGAGATTTCCTGCTGCTTGTTGATGACGATTTTTTCAAAACGCTCGTTGCAGTCTTCGCAGATGTATTCGTAGATGGGCATTGCCGGGAAACCTCCAAAAGGGCCTTGGATCAACCGCTGGGCTCAGAACTCAATTATAGCTTAGGTGCCGTGCTACGACGTCATGTACCAGCCGCCATTCACGCTGATGGTCTGGCCGGTGATGAAGTCGGATTCGGCAAGCATGACCGCGACGCGGCCGACTTCTTCCGGCGAGCCGAAGAAGCCCACGGGGAGGCGCTCCGCGGAAGCGTTGGGATTGGAAGTGATCATGTCCGTGGCGATCAGCGCCGGGGCAATGGCGTTGGCGGTGATGCCCTCTTTGGCCAGCAGCGCCGCGTAGGAGTGCGTCAGGCCGATGAGCCCCGCTTTGGAGGCGGCATAGTGCGGACCGATGACGCCGCCCGTTTGCGCCGCTACGGAGGACAGATTGATGATGCGTCCCCAGCGGCGCTGACGCATGCCGGGGAGTACGCGCTGGGTGACGAGGAAAGCGGACTTGAGGTTGACGTCAAGAAGATGGTCCCAATCGGCTTCGGTCAGGTCAGCGAACGGCTTGATTTGGGAGATTCCGGCGTTGTTCACGAGGATGTCCACGGGGCCGAGTTCGCGCTCGACGGCGGCGAGGAGGCGGTCGACTTCGGCGGCGACGGAAACGTCGGCCTGAACAGCGATGGCGCGGGAACCAAGCTTGCGAATCGTCGCGCAGACTTCGTTTGCCGCGGACTGCTCCTTACGGTAGTTCACCGCGATGTTTGCTCCTGAGCCAGCCAGCGCGATGGCCATGGCTCGGCCCAGGCCACGGCTGGCGCCGGTGATTAGAGCGACGCGATTATCGAGTTTGCGCGACATGGTTGTTCTCCGTGGGAGTAAGGATAGCGTAGAAAAGGGCGACGGCCCCGGAGAACCCGGAGCCGTTGGAAATTGCGATCGCGCTGTGAAAAGCCTCAGGCCTGAAGGCCTGAGCTACAGGGATTAGTCGCCGGCTACGGCTTCGGCAGTTGATTCCTTGGCCGCTGTTGAGCCGTTGCCATTGCCGTTGGCTGGGGCGATGGTTACGGGCTTATTGGCGTTGGTGAAGTTGGCGGGCACCGCTTTGGAGATGTCGCTGACCGTGCCGATCTGCACGACAGTCGTCTGCGGCTTCTTTAGAACGAGCTCTTCGTAGATGGCGCGAACCTTGGCCTGCTCTTCGAGAGCCTTCTTGCGGCGGAGGCGGTTTTCTTCGGCGGCGGTCACCGGGATGTCGTGCTCGAGGTGGCGGACGCGCGCGGCGTCATCGGCGTCAATCACCAGGGAGTGCTCGTAGGTGCTGAGATTGACGGTCTTGCCCTTGGCGTAGATTTCGTGCTTGCCGTGGGTCTTGTACCACTCGGCCACGGTCGCGTTTTTGTGCATGTTTTCGATGATCTGGCGCCAGCCGATGCCGGTGTTGTACGCACAGAAGCTGATTTCGCCCTGCTGCGTGCCGTAAGGGATGATGCACATCTCGGTGCGGCGGAAATCGTAGTTGAAGAGATCCTGGAACCACATGCCTGCGATGAAGAGGAAGTTCCACGGATCCTGCTGGCGGCGCTTCATGGCGTCTTCGTAGGTGCGCTCGGGAGAAGTCTTGCCGTACTTACTGGTGGCACCCTTGGTGAGTGCCCAGGTCTTGTCAAACTTCTTGAAGAGGTCGTACAGCTTCAGGCCCTTGGGACCTTCAAAGGGCCGGTAGTTCTTCAAGAGGGCCATGGCCATCATGAAGTTGGAGAAGCTCTTGCCGCGGGCGGCATCGGTGATCGCGGTAACATCCGCGGTCAGTTGCTGCGCGTCGAGGAAGCGCGGAACGGGGGCCCATTCCTTGGTTTCCTTGTTGATCATGATGGCGGTGCCCACGCCGCAATTGGGGTGGCAGCCGCAGGAAAGC
>Ga0209039_10003271_pt1 | contig 12797 bp, 7 predicted proteins | sample BogFormECP12_OM1_FD_188238 | JGI IMG/M metagenome (GOLD analysis project Ga0209039, IMG submission 188238) | Bog forest soil microbial communities from Calvert Island, British Columbia, Canada - ECP12_OM1 (SPAdes) (version 2) | ecosystem: Environmental > Aquatic > Freshwater > Wetlands > Bog ...
AGTGCGCGAAGCAATACAGAACCTTAACCGGCAGGGCCGAGTCCACGAGATCCACGGCCACGACGAGCGTATCGCGGCCATCGCGAAGGAGTATGCAAAATCGCCGGAGAACACGCTGGTGATTTCTCCCGATAATCGCTCTCGCACCGAGATCAACGAGCGCGTCCATGCGGAATTGCAGCGGGGTGGTCTCGTCAGCAACGAGGAGCACCGCATCAGGACGCTGGTCCCGCGCCAAGCCCTCACCGGCGCGGACCGCACCTGGGCCGAGCGCTATGAGGTGGGCGATGTTCTGCGTTACTCCCGCACGTCAAAGGAGACCGGTATCGGGAAAGGCGAGTACGCGCACGTGAAGAACATCGACGCTCCGAGGAACCGGCTGACAGTCGAACTGCAGGACGGCACGGAGCGAACTTATGATCCGCGCCGACAGCAGGGAGTCTCGGTCTTCAGGGAGGAGATGCGGACTTTTTCAGTAGGCGACCGCATCCAATTCACCGCGCCTGCCAACGACCTCAGAGTTGCGAACCGCGAGTTGGGGACCATCGAGAGCATCGAGGAAGTCGGACGGCTCCGCTTGAAGATGGACAGTAACCGCATGGTCGAACTCGATCTGCGCAAGCATCCGCATCTCGACCATGGCTATGCCATGACAAGTCACTCCAGCCAGGGACAGACTGCCGATCGTGTTCTGATTCACGTGGACACTGAGATGGGCGCAAAGGATCTGCTCAACAGCCGCATGGCCTATGTCTCTGTTTCGCGTGGACGCTATGACGCGCAGATTTTCACAAACAACCGCGAAAAGCTCAGCACAGCACTCGGAAACGATGTTTCCCACCAAAGCGCGCATGGGCAGCAGAAGACGCCTGAGCAGTCCATCGCGCCGCAGCAGGATCAAGGCGCGCGGCATGAACCGAGCATAGGCTTGGGAATTAGTATGTAGTCCCTACCTGCCCCGGATGACGGGAGCGTAGCCCATGCTGTGCGTGTGTCAAGGCCGCAGCCGCTGAGCGGTGCCTTCGGCAGCCTTGACACACGCACAGTCTGGGCTGCAATCGCCGGCTATTCCGAGCAGGAAGGAGAAGGAAGTAAGCGCCAAAGGCGATTGACGTTGGGTTCACGTATCGGAGGTTGTAACCGACTGCTGAAAAGATCGTTTCCGCTTGTCGAAAATACGCGGAGAGCCAGGCGTTAGGTTCCTGGCGGTTCATCGCCCAGCGTTAAGGCGGGTCTCTCGGCGCAGCACTTAAGGTGTGAACGTAGACAACTCGGAATCAACGACTGACGACCAGAGGGCGACGATCAGTCATGCCCAACCCCATTCTTGATTGTGAAATCGGCTGCCGCGACCGCGCCAAAGAGTGCCGCGTTCTTGCTGACTCAAGGGTTAAGCCGATTCGGGTCGCGATTGGTAACGTCTGCAAGTGGTGCTTTCGAAGGAACAACTAATTTACAGAGATTTCTTTTGTGCCACTATTGCGGGCCGACACCGCTTTGCTTGCGATGAGGCCGAATCCCTTGCCGCGCGCAAGTTTCTCCAACGCGACGAGATCAGCTTGTGCCTCGACCCTTTGCCCTAGACTCCTTTTCAGTTCTGCAAGCCTGAGCCGCGTTTCGAGTTCAATTCCCAAGAGATGGTGAGCACGAGCGCTGTCGAGGGTCCGCTGCAGTTGGGGGCGCGCCGCCGCCAGATGGCCGATGGCCAGTTCGACACGAGCAGAGACGAGATCGAACTGGAGCCGGTTGAGTTGATTTGTACTCTTCGCGGCCAGCGCCCGACTCGCTTGCTCTTCCTTGGCTGCTTCCACGGACTTGCGCTGGCCCAGCAACCCCTCTATCAAGGTGACGCTGGCAGCCAGTTCATCGTCGGCTTGACCGTCCTGATAAAATTGTTCTTTGCACTTGCGGATCACAGTCTCGGCTTCAGCGGCCTGCCCTTCGTCAAGCGAGAGCCGCGCCAAGGCGAGTTCCGTTTCCGCCACCGTTTGCTTTTCTCCCGTCTGCTTGCGCAGAACCAGCGATTCTTCGTAAGAGTTGCGGGCTGCCTCCAAATCCCCTTGATCAACGAGCACATCTCCCGCTCCAGCGAGTGCATAGGCTACGGCACGTTTGTCATCAATTTCCTGCGCGATTGTTCGGGCCTCCTTATAACCAACCAGGGCTGCTTTCAGGTCACCGCGCCGTCGCGCAATCTCGGCAAGATCAACGAGTGTTAGGGCGACACCGTCCTTGTCTCCCCTTTCTTTGTAACCGGGGAGTGCGTCCGAGAGAGCGAGCGCCGCATCGGCCAGATTTCCGCGCGCCAGAGAGATGTCTCCGAGGTTACCAGTGACAGTGGTGATGCCCTCGATGTCGCCGACCTCACGAAACACCGCGATCGCTTCCCGGAACATTTTCTCGGCTCGGTCCAGGTCGCCCGCTTGAAAGTAATGGGCGGCCAAATCGCTCAGTATGCGAGCTTCATTGTTGCGATCGCCGGCTGCGGCGTAGCCCCGACGAGCATTGTCGCAATCCTGGATACCCTGGGTCGTGGAGCTGCCGTTGCCCAGTGTCTGACAGAGAATGCCATAGGCTCGCGCTACCAGAAGCTGCGAACCTTCGGCGTTACCCTTTTCGACCGCGTGCCTCGCGGCGGCCTGCGCCCTAACGAAATCCTTATTCATCCAAGCGCGTGCCTCGCCGAGGTCAATCCGTGGATCGTCTCCTTTGGGAGCAGGAAGATTCCGAAGGCCTTCGAGGGTTCGCAGCGCATCTTCGGGATTGACCCATCGCTGTTCGTCGGCGAGTCGAAGCCCGTAGTCCAAATTGTCCGGGAACTGGGTAAACAGTTGCCGATAGGCATCAACGGCTCGTGCCCGATCTTCTATCGTGGCATAGTACTGACCGTCGATCAGCAGACGATCTTCCGGCCCCAAATGCTCGGAGAGAGCGCGTGCCCGCTCGATTTCAGCGCGGGCCTTCGTCGCGTAGCCCAGATGATTCCATGCATCGGCCAAAGCGGCGTGCGCGAGCGGATAGCCGGGGTCGGCGACGACGGCTTTCGTCAGCAGATCGCGGGCGTGACCATAGTCGAACGCCCATAACCGCTCCTGGCCCTCCGTATAAAACCGTACTGCCTCTTGATTGGATGGAAGAGCGGCCCTCGCCTGAAGGCTGGCTTGGGCGGAGGCCGAGCCGATTCCCAGGCTCTGCCGAAGCGCCTGACCGGCCTGGGCGGCGAGTTCGAACAGGTTTGCCTCGCTGCCGGTGAATGATTGCTCGGAAATGGTCTCGCCGCGGACCGTATCCTGCACGCGCACATCCAGCCGGATGCGTTTATCGCCGTTGCCCGAAAGGGGAGTATATGAACCGAGGACCACCACATCGGCGCCGGGGTTGATTCGCAGGCGTTCCAAGGTTGCCTTGGCGAGGCTGTCTTCGTCGGGAAGGGGCAGCTCGCGTTTGACTCGGGCAATATCCTCGCCCGGCACCATGCGAAGGGCGCCATTGGCGGCCAGTTCGGTGTTCAGCATTTCGGCAAAGGCTGGAGACAACCAGTTGTCTTCCGGGTGGCCCGGCAGGTTGCGGAAGCCAAGGACAGCCACGGAGCGACGGATCTGCGGCGGAGTTTCTGTGCCGATGGCTCCCGCTCTGTCGGCTGGGCGAGGTGGTCGCGTCCGGTATGCGTAGATCGCGCCTCCCACGAGAAGTGCCGCCAAGGCTGCCGTTAGCCAGTACTTTCTTCTGCGGTGGGAGGGTGCGGCTTCAATCGTGCCGATTGGAGTTGAGACCGAAGGTTCTTTTGCTACCAACACCGCTGGCAGGGGTAAGTCCAGCGGTCGGACGGTTTCCAAAACCGCCACCGGGGCCACGAACCGATATCCGCGCCGCGGAATGGTTTCCACATAGCGCGGTGCCTCGGCGTCATCGCTCAGTGCATCCCGCACTTTTCGGATGGCTACGCCAAGGCTGTTATCGAACTCAACGAAGGTATTCTCTGGCCACAGACGTTGCCGGACTTCCTCGCGAGTGACGATCTCTCCGGGCCGCTCCAAAAGCATGACGAGCAGTCGATAGGGAAGGTCTTGGACTTTCACGCGGGTGCCATTCCGCGCAAGCGACTCCTCTCCGGCGTTCAGTTCGAACGGACCGAACCGGTAACGCGGCCGGTTTGAAGCCACTCCTGGCATGCCCTTCCCCCAAGTTGGGAGAATGTTAGCACAGCCACACCCGATACTTCAGTTAAGACCGGCCCCTAAGTCCATGTCTGACGGGAACTTCCGGGTTAAGACAGGCTTAAAGCGCAGTTTCATTGACCCCGTAGCCGATTTGAATCACATTCGCGTTCGCCGGGGGGGCCGGATACCGCGTTCTGGAAGGCGATTTTCTCGGACGGGGGAACGAACGGACCGGCCTCTGGAGCTTTCTCAAAATCTAGGAAAAGAGGAAATTCAAATGAAACGGTTCTCGGCGTTCTGTGCTCTGTCGCTTCTGCTGACGATTGTGTTTGCGCTTTCTGCTTTCGCGCAGATTACTCCCAGCGACGACTCTTACACTCTCACCAGCACACCCACCGTCAATTTCGGTGCCAAAACTACTTTGGAAGTGGAGAGCGCGGGAGCAACCACCTTCGTCCGCTTTGATCTCTCCGGCATTCCTTCGACTGTCACCGGTGCGATGGTCGCCAAGGCCACGCTGAAGATTTATGTCAGCACCGTCACCACCGCCGGGTCGTTCAACGTGGATCTGGTGACGAGTTCGTGGAAGGAAAGCACGCTCACAGCAAACGACGCTCCTACGCTGGGCAGTGCCATCGCCTCGGCAATACCAGTGACCACGGCCGACAAGAACCAATATGTTCTGGTCGATGTGACGACGGCGGTTGTGGACTGGTTGAACGGGACGGCGAACGACGGCCTCGCGATCGTCCCGGATGGGACGGTCTCGTTTGCACTGAATAGTAAAGAGACGACAACGACGAGTCATCCGCCGGAGTTGGACATCGTGCTGACCGGACCTCCGGGACCGGCGGGATCGATTACGGGAGTGACGGCGGGGGTAGGCTTGGCAGGCGGCGGCACAAGGGGCAACGTCACACTGAGTCTGTTGACCTCGTGCGCGAGTGGGCAGGTTCTGCAGTGGAACGGTTCGACATGGGCTTGCTCGGCGGCGGGCACCGGGACGATCACGGGCGTGACGGCTGGTACGGATCTAACAGGCGGCGGGACCGGCGGGACGATCACTATGAATCTCGACACCACCAAGGTACCGCAACTGGCCTCAAACAACATCTTCACGGGCAGTGAGACGTTCTCCGGGAACGCGGGCATCGGGGTCCCCCCCGGCAACTCCTACACGCCGCTGTCAGTCGGCAGTTCGAACGGCTTCGGAACCTGGCTCGCGCTCTCGAACAGCAGCAGCGGCGGACATACGTGGAACATCATTTCTGCGGGCGGCGGCAATGCGGAAGGGGCCGGAAATTTGGGCATTACGGACCTTACTGGCAAGAGCACGATCTGGCTTGAAGGAAACGCGAACGTGAGCGGTGCGCTTGGAATAGGCACGGGAGCCCCCGCCTATCGGCTGGAAGTGGACTCTGGTGATGCGCTGGTGCGGGGAGTGACAAACTTTCAGGGAAACGGCCAAGTCGCCAACCTCTTCATTGGTGACAACAATCATTCAATTCAAGCTAGCTTCGGCGGCGGACTCAGCTTGGGAACATTCCAGGTTCCACGAGCGGCGTTTATCCGCGACGTCGACGGCCACATGTCTGTGGGCTTTAACGGCGGGTACAGCACTATTTGGAAATTCATGGTCCAGTCCGACGGCTCTGGTGGGGCTATCGCTGGCTACGGAATCGGATCAGACACGGGAGTCGGAGGGTATGGCGGCCCAGACGGTGTTGGCGGCGTCTTTCAGGGGGGGGCCGGTACTTCGGGGCTTGGAGACGGAATTGCCGCATACAAGGGTAGCGGTATCGCGGGTTATTTCGGCGGGGATGTCCAAATCGATGGAAACCTTTCCAAGGGCGGCGGTTCGTTCAAGATTGACCACCCGCTCGATCCCGCGAACAAGTACCTCTACCACTCCTTCGTCGAATCGCCCGACATGATGAACATCTACAACGGCAATGTCACCACAGACGCGGAAGGAAACGCAATCGTCGGACTCCCAGAATGGTTCGAGACTCTCAACCGTGATTTCCGGTACCAGCTTACCGTCATCGGACAGTTTGCCCAAGCGATTGTGGCAAGCAAGGTCGCCAACCACCAGTTCAGCATAAAAACCGACAAGCCCAAGGTAGAGGTCTCCTGGCAGGTGACCGGAATTCGCCAAGACGCGTGGGCCAACGCACACCGCATTCCCGTGGAAGAACAAAAGAGCGCCCGCGAGCGAGGTCACTACATCCATCCTGAACTCTACGGCGCGCCGGAAGAGGCAAGCATCGCGTGGGCCCGCCATCCCGAAATGATGAAACACATGAAAGAAATGCGCTCGCAAGAAAGCTCGCCGCAGACATCGAGAGCCAGGACACCAGTCCCCGCCGAGGCGAAAACGCGATAGGCCGCAATGGGAGAACCGCGTGCTGGCGCGGTTCTCTTACCTGCAAGTAAGGACGATCGTGCACGTACGCAAGCAAATTTGAAGTTGTAGGAAAAGGGGAGATTCAATGAAACGACTCTCGATGTTCTGCGCTCTGTCACTTTTGCTGACGATTGTGTTCGCGCTCTCTGCTTTTGCGCAGATTACGCCCAGCGACGACGCTTACGTCAACTCGGCGGCTCCCACCGCTAACTACGGCGCCGTTACCACTCTGAATCTTAGCAGCGCTGCCGACACCGGCTTCATCCGCTTTGACCTGACCGCAGTACCCGCCGGCTATGCCGGATCGTCCGTCGCCAAGGCGACGCTGAAGCTGTACGTGAACTCGGTGACGACTGCCGGGAGCTTCAACGTCGACTATGTGACTGGAACCTGGTCCGAACAGACGATCAAGTACAACCTGCAGCCGGCCATCGGAACGACGATTGCCGCCAGCGTTCCGCTCACCACCGCCAGCAAAGGAAAGTACGTGGAAATCGACCTCACGGCGGCCATGGTCGAGTGGCTGAACGGCACTCAGGCCAATGACGGAATCGCGTTGGTGGCGAACAGTCCGCTGGTAGCCACCTTCGACAGCAAGGAGAACACGGCTGCCAGTCATCCCCCGGAACTCGACTTGGTGTACGCGGGCATCGCAGGCGTAACGACCGGGAGTGGCAGTGGACTGACGGGCGGCGGGACCAGTGGCACGCTCAATCTGAGCCTGATCACCAGCTGCGCGGCGAACCAGGTGCTGCAATGGAACGGCACAGCATGGGGGTGCGCGAATCTCAAAGGCAGCGGCACCATCACCGGCGTCACCTCTGGCACCGATCTCACCGGTGGCGGCACCAGTGGCAATGTCACGTTGAACCTCGACACCACCAAGGTTCCGCAGTTGGCGACTGCCAACACCTTTGTCGGTAACCAGTCCGTCGCAGGGACTCTAACCGTTGCGGGCAGTGCTTTCCAACCACTCACGGTGCAGAGTTCAAATGGCTTCGGAACGTGGTTGGCGCTGGGCAACAGCAGCTCCGGCGGACACACTTGGAACATCATTTCAGCCGGTGGCGGCAATGCCGAAGGCGCGGGGAATCTGGGAATTACGGACCTCACCGGTAAGAGCACCATTTGGCTTGAGGGCAATACAAATATTTCTGGGGCCGCCAATGGAGTCACCTTTGATGCAGACATGAGCGGCACCAATAGTGGCACTCCGACCCCCGGGTACCAGTTCGGAGGCAGCGGCAGTGGCGAAGCGATTGCATCGGACCGGACCGGCAGCGCCAACCGCTTCGGCATCGACTTTTACACGAACTTTACCCCCCGAATGTCAATACTCAACGACGGCCAGGTCGGTATCGGCATACAAACCCCTTCGTACCAAATGGACGTCATCGCGAAATCGAATGGCTACAGCGCGATTCGCGGCGCCGGCGCTCCGGCCCCGTCCGGCTCGGGTGGAAGCGGGAGCTCAGGTGTCTTTGGCTTCGGAGGTAACGGCGATCTCACATCAGGTTCAAGCACTGGCGGCAACGGAATCGAGGGCTTTGGCGCAAATGGATCCAACAACGACGGCATTGGCGGAGTGTTCGTGGGCGGAAATCATTCCTCTGTGGGTACAGGAATTCTTGTCGAACCCGGCTCTGGAGCCGCCGGTATTTTTGACGGGGATGTCTTTGTGAATGGCGATCTCGAGAAGCTGAGCGGCTCATTCAAGATTGATCATCCTCTCGATCCCGCCAACAAGTATCTCTATCACTCCTTCGTCGAATCACCCGACATGATGAACATCTACAACGGCAACGTCGTCACCGACGCCAATGGTGACGCCATCGTTCCGTTGCCGGAATGGTTCGAAACTCTCAACCGTGATTTCCGCTATCAGCTCACCGTGATCGGACAATTTGCTCAAGCCATTGTGACGGCTGAGGTCGCCAACCATGAGTTCGGCATAAAGACGGACAAGCCGGGTGTGAAGGTCTCGTGGCAGGTGACCGGCATTCGCCAGGACCCATGGGCCAACGCGCACCGAATCCCGGTGGAAGAGGAAAAGGACGCCCGCGACCGGGGACACTACATTCGTCCGGAACTCTACGGCGCGCCGGAAGAGGCAAGCGTCGCCTGGGCCCGCCATCCCAAAACCATGCAGCGCATCAAGGAACTGCGCGAGCAACAAAGCTCGCCGCATGCGGCGACGGCCCAGAAATCGGGCCCCGCTGTGCCGACAACACGCTAGGCCGCGAGGGAGAGCCGCGCTCAGGCGCGGCCTTGGCCGCGCGCAAGGAAGGGCAACAGTCGCGGAAGTGAGGTTGCTTCCGAGAGTGACAAAGGAAAAGACGTAATCGTAGGAAAGGTTTGGATTGTGGGTCCTTTGCCGCTGGTGCGAGGTGTTGTTTTCTCAGGAGAAACGAAATGTTAAAACGTCTGACCGTTGTACTGATGTTTGCGGTAGTAATGTTTCCCGCCAAAAGTGTGGCTCAGGCAACTCAACCGGATTCCGCGCCTAAAGTTCGCACCTACTACGTCGCCGCTGACGAAGTCGAATGGGACTATGCTCCCGGCGGCATGGACAAGATGATGGGCATGAAGTTCGAAGGATGGGGAGAAATGTTCACCAAGAGTGGACCCCACGCGATCGGCAGGGCCTATCGAAAAGCGATCTATCGCGAGTACACCGATGCCAGCTTTTCCAAGCTCAAGCCACGTTCTCCAGAATGGGAGCATCTGGGAATACTCGGGCCGGTGCTGCGGGCGGAAGTCGGCGACACGATCCGCGTCATTTTCAAGAACAATGCGACCCGGCCCTACAGTATGCACCCGCATGGTGTCTTCTACACCAAGGAGTCCGAGGGAGCGGTTTACGATGATGGCGCAACGCCCGAGCAGAAAGCTAATTCTATTGTTCCTCCGGGCCAAACTCACACTTATACGTGGGAAGTGCCGGAACGCGCGGGTCCAGGCCCGGCGGATGGCAGTTCGGTGGTCTGGCTCTACCATTCTCATGTCGATGAGCAGCGTGACATCAACAGCGGCCTGATTGGTCCAATTATCATCACCGCCCGCGGCATGGGTGGGCCAGACGGCCGTCCAAAAGATGTGGACCGCGAATTCATCAACCTATTCCTTGTCTTCAACGAAAACCTCAGCTGGTATCTCAACCACAATATCCAGACCTATACCTCCGATCCCAAGGGCGTAGACAAATTGGAAGGCAAGCCTGCCGACCTCGACGGAGCTTTCTCCTTCATCGGCACCGGATTCAGCAGCGCAAACCTGCGCGCCTCTATCAACGGATACATGTATGCCAACGGACCGCTGATGACAATGAAAAAAGGGGAGCGAGTCCGCTGGTATCTTGTCTCCCTCGGGGGAGCAGTCGATGGGCACACTCCACATTGGCATGGAAATGTCGTCACGTATCGCGGTCATCGGACGGACGTCGTGCCCCTGGCGCAGGCCGAGATGCAGACGGCGGACATGGTCCCCGACAACGTAGGGACATGGATGTATCACTGCCACGTAGACGAACACATGGTGATGGGGATGATGGCCCTATACAAGGTCGAGCCGTAGAGCGAGGCGGCGATGAAATCAATTATCAGCCGACCTTTTCTCGCAATAAAGCAACGGTCAGGAGCAAGCATGTGAACTCAGCGGCGCAAGCTGGCAAGGTCCCGCCAGCCACACACCGGTTGCAACGCTCAGGACCGTCATTGAGTGGCAGATACAACCGGCACACAACAGAAGCCGGAGTCTCGGCGGGAATAAGACAACTTCATTTGGCGCTTTCGCAGTCGTCATCGCGGTTCTACTCGCAGCAGCCGGTACTTTTATGGCCACGATCTATCCGTCCAGCCTGCTGATGCAGAGGCAGCGCCGGCTCAAAAGGCCACTCATCACTAACTTTGGACAATCGGAATCAGGATGCCAAATTACACACTACAAGGAGCCATGAACATGAAATCCACCGTCTTGAGTTTGCTTTTATCTCCCGCCTTATTCTTCTGCTGCAACGCGGCGGTCGCGCAACAATCGGCCAAACCAGCAGCAGCGGTTCCGCAGCACTTGGAAGACTTGTCTGCTCCAGCCCAAGGCTCGAAGGGCGGAGCGTCGCAGCCTTCGCCGGAGATGCAGAGTCTGATCAAGGCGCTCTCCGGAAAGTGGTCCGTCAGCGTGAAGTTCGAGCCGAACGCCGCGATGCCAAACGGCGTCAACGGAACCGGAGAGGAAACGTGGCGCGCAGGGCCAGGCGGATTCACGTTCCTCGACGAAGAACACTTGCCCACTCCCGTTGGGGACGTTTTTCTGCTTGGGATCATCTGGTGGGACGGCAAGACGAAAAGTTTTCACGGCATGGAGTGCAACAACCAGCTTCCCTACACCTGCGACTTGAAGGGTGCGCTCAACGACGTCACGATGAAGTGGGATGGCAAGGAGTTCACCATCGACGAATTGGAGACCTCTCCCGACGGTAAAAAGACGATGTGGCACGAGGTGTGGTCCGATATCACGCCGATCTCGTTTACCCAAACTGGAGACATGGGAGTGCCCGGCGGTCCGTTCAACAGATTCTTGACTATCCACGGCACGAGGGTGGCCGCCGCCAGCAACTAAAGTCCCGAAGCTTCTTCGTCTTTGACGCCGGGAACGATAGAAATACGAGGCCGGCTAACTTGAGCGAGTGTCCATGAGGGACAAGCCATGAACCAACCGAGACGCTTTGTGCAAATCCGGAAACGACGAGTGCTTTTGGCGACGAGCGCGCTTCTACTAGGGCTCTTCATCGTGCATTTCGCTGTCTATGGACAGGATAAGTCCAGTTTTCCCGACGGATTCGACGCCGTGCAAGCTGCGCCCAAAAGTCACAGAGTAATTTTTGAAAACGCATTCGTACGCGTGCTCGAAGTCAGTGTTTCGCCCGGTACAACTGTGCCGATGCATCACCACCGTTGGCCGAGTCTCCTTCTCAGTTGGGACACTGGGGGCAAGACACCACATGTTCGTTACCGTCGTGCGGACGGGAGTGTTCGGGACATTCCGAGTACGGACGAGGCAATTCACCCCGGGGCATGGAGCGTGGAGTGGATGAAGCCTGAACCCATGCACGCCGTTGAAATCCTGGAGGCGCCGGATTGCAATGGGCCGCCCGACCTTCGCATTGAAATTAAATGTCGCCCCTAAGAACCAGGTAATCACGGAGGCGCTGATGCAATCCATGGCAAGCGATCAAAGCTGTTTCCCGTGGCTGATGCCGAGTAGAAACATGAAACCTTCGCTAATTCTCGCAATCACGCTCGTCTTTTGTCTTGTGGCGATCGCGGGTGGCAACACGAAACTCCTGACGGTGGACCCACTGACAAATCTCCCTCTCTATCCAGCCACGGATTCTCGACTCCATCTAGGTAACGAACCCACTCGTTTGCCCGAGTCGAACGTCTGCGGGAGCAAAATGCAAACCGATTTCTATGCAGTTTATGACTCCAAGGTGGACGCCACCCTCGTATGGTATGGTGCTCACCTTCCGGGCTTTAAGAAGACGCACGCTTACGCCGCCAACCGCTCCCAAGATACGTTCTACAATTCTGAACGCACCTTGGCTGTTTCTGTGACAGGAAGTTCAGGCAAAACAGACGAGAACACTGAAACCTATTCCGTGGTCTACTCTCGTTTTCAGCCTGCCCTTCCAGAGAAGGCGATCATCGGCCTCAATCAGCAAAAAGTGATCTGCCAGTGACCAACCGAATTGAAGGAGATGGTTCCAGAGTGCCTGTCTGCGAAGCTCTAGCCGGCCGTTAAGTCAGCGTTTTATGTTTGGGCGAAGGGCAGGGGCCGATTTAAGGCTTTCGGGCTGCAATATCAGCCTGGACCACGCTCAAGTAGTTGCCGGCAGATTCGAGCGCCTGTTCGGCATCATGGTGAGAAACGAACCCGGTGTCATCATAAAGGGCTATATTGCGTTTCCGGCGGAGACGATCAAAGACGACCAGCAACCCAGCATGTTTCTTGTCGATGCGCGACCGCACGAAATCGATAATGGCGATGTGGTGCCCAGGCTGGCTTCTTGCACGAAATCCGTGGCTGAACATGAACCCCAGCGAAGCTTTGAGCATTGCTTCGTAGGCTTGTTGAAGACAAGCTTCTTCGTCAAAAGCGAGAATTTTGCGGGCCGAGGCCAGCTTCTTATCCGCGCTCGCGAGGAAGCGCTCGATTTGCGCCCAGTCAACCGCGTG
>Ga0209039_10003272_pt1 | contig 12797 bp, 11 predicted proteins | sample BogFormECP12_OM1_FD_188238 | JGI IMG/M metagenome (GOLD analysis project Ga0209039, IMG submission 188238) | Bog forest soil microbial communities from Calvert Island, British Columbia, Canada - ECP12_OM1 (SPAdes) (version 2) | ecosystem: Environmental > Aquatic > Freshwater > Wetlands > Bog ...
ACTGCGCCGCGATCCAGCCGAGGATGGCCGCGACGTGGCCGACGAGCTCGTACGCGCTGGCGTAGACCTGATCGGTGTTCGGGGTGGTGTCCAGGTGCAGGACCGGGGTGGCGACCGACCACGGGCTGATCAGCTCCACCGGGTCGAAGCCCGCGGCCAGGATCAGGTCGGCGCCGGCCAGCAGGTCCCAGACGACCCGGTGGCCCGCCATGTCGAGCACGCCGGCGAAGTACGGGTGATCCTCGGGGAACACCCCCTTGGCCATCGGCGAGACCACTACCGGCAGGCCCGCCAGCTCGGCGAGGCGGAGCAGTTCCGGGCCCGCGGCGCAGCGGAGCGCGGCGATGCCCGCCAGGATCACCGGGCGGCGCGCCGCGCGCAGCGCCCGCAGGGGGTCACCGTCGCCGTACACGTCGACCGATCCCGCCGCGACCAGCGGGGGCAGGCTGACGGCTGGTGTCTGGTTCCCGGCGGTCACCGGGCCGGCGGGAACGGTCCAGGCATCGGCGGTCACGGTGAGGTGGACGGCGCCGGGGCGCTCGGCGACGGCCGTGCGCAGCGCCTTGCGGATGACGATGTCCGCCGAGGCCGGGTCCAGGCGCAGCGCCAGCTTGCTGACCGGGGCGAACAACCGGTCATGATCGATCACCTGGTGGGTGAAGAACTGCTCGCGGGAACTCTCGATCTGGCCGGAGACCGCCAGCACCGGCACCCGGTCCAGGGTCGCCGCGGCCACGCCGTTCAGCACCGCCGTCGACCCCGGCCCCAGGGTGGACAGGCAGGTCCCGGGCAGGCCGGTCACCATCGCCGCCGCCTCGGCCATGAAGGCGGCCGTGCCCTCCCGCACCGCGGACACCACCTCGATGCCCTGCTGGCGGGCCGCCTCCATGAAGTCGATGACGGACTCGCCGGGATAGCCGAAAACGTGCCGCACGCCTGCCGCGTGCAGGTAGCCGGCCAGTAGGGCGGCCGTGGAAGCGTGGCCCGTAGAACCAGGTGCCGTAGAACCAGGTGCCGCAGAACCTTGTGCCGCCGCGGGCGCGGGCTGCTGTCTCATTGCCCCATTGTCCACGCACCTTCGCGGGGCAGCCACCAGGTTCGTTCGGCACCAGGAAGGAGAGACCGGGCGGCGGCGGATCAGCCGGCTACGGCGGCCGGCCGGAGCGGGACCGCGGCTCACCGCGGCTCAATGCAGAGTTAATCTCGCGCGTTTACCATGAAACTGCGGCCATGGGCTCACGGCGCAGGGTCGGCAAGGGGGATTTATGTCGGATTTTCACGCCGCCTATCCGGACTACGTCACCACGTCCCGGCTCGACGAGCTGCGCGCCACCGAATACTCCTACCTCGACGCGGGCGGTCATACGTACCTCGACTACACCGGAGCCGGGCTGGCGGCCGATGCGCAGCTGCGCGCGCAGGCCGAGCGGCTGCGGGGCGGCTGTTTCGGCAACCCGCACTCGGTCAACCCGACCTCGAGCGCGTCCACCCGGCTGATCGAACAGGCCCGGGAGGCGGTGCTCAGCTACTTCCACGCCGGCGCCGGCGAGTACGCGGTCATCTTCACCCCGAACGCCACCGGCGCGTGCCGCCTGGTCGGCGAGTCGTATCAGTTCCGGCCCATGTCCCGCCTCGTGCTCACCGCCGATAACCACAATTCCGTGAACGGCATCCGGGAGTTCGCCCGCGCCCGCGGCGCCGTGACCAGGTACGTCGGACTTTCTCCGGACGATCTGCGGGCCGACGGCAAGGACGTGGCCGCGGCCCTCGGGCCCGGCGGCGCCGCCAGCCACGGGCGAGGCTTGTTCGCCTATCCGGCACAGAGCAACTTCAGCGGCGTTCGGCATCCGCTGGCGTGGGTGGATCACGCCCAGGCCGCGGGCTACGACGTGCTGCTCGACGCGGCGGCCTTCGCGCCGACCAGCCGGCTCGACCTCGCCGCGGTCAGGCCCGAGTTCGTGACGGTGAGCTTCTACAAGATGTTCGGCTACCCGACCGGGGTCGGCTGCCTGCTGGCCCGGCGGGACGCGCTCGCCCGGCTGCGGCGGCCGTGGTTCTCCGGCGGCACGCTCGTGGGCGCGAGCGTGCAGGGCGGCTGGCACCGGATGGCCGACGACGAGAGCGCGTTCGAGGACGGCACCCTCAACTTCCTCGCCATTCCCGACGTCACGACCGGCCTGGCCTGGGTCAGCGACATCGGCATCGACCTGATCCACCGCCGGGTCGGCTACCTGACCAGCTGGCTGCTCGAAGGCTTGGCAGGCCTGAAGCACGGCAGCGGCGCGCCGATGGTACGCGTGTACGGGCCGGGGCCCGGCGAGTGGCGGGGCGGGATCGTGACGTTCAACTTCCTCGATCCCCGCGGCGCGGTGGTGGACGAGCGCATCGTGGCGCGGGACACCAGCGCGGCGGGCATCTCGCTGCGGACCGGCTGTTTCTGTAACCCGGGCGCGGGCGAGCGGGCGTTCGGGCTGACCGAGCAGGACGTGGGCGGCGCGTGGTGGCACGGGGGTCCGCGGCACGACCTGCGGACGATCGATGACTACCTGGAGCAGGCCGGGCTGCCCAGCGGCGGCGCCGTCCGCGTGTCGCTGGGGCTGGCCTCCAACCTCGGCGACGTCGAGCGCTTCCTCGACTTCGCCGAGCGGACCTACCGGGACGCCGAGCCCGTCCGTGACGGGCTGCCGCCGCGGCTGCGCTGCTGACCTCGGACCCTGTTTCGCCGTCGGCGGGCGTGTCGCCGTATGGTTTGCCGCTTGCGGTGAGATCATCGCTGGGATATGGGTGCGTTGCTTGCCGGACTGCTGCTCGGGATCGTTATCGGGGCAGCGATCGGATTCCTGTTCGCCCGCGGTCGGCTCGCCGCCGCCGCCGCGGACCTGTCTGGGCGGGCCGGCGCCGCGGACGAACGGGCCCGGGCCGCCGACGAGCGGGCCCGGATGATCGAGCGCAGCGCGGCCGAACGGGCCGCGCTCGTCGAGCGTCAGCTCGCGGAGCGGTTCCAGGCGCTGTCGACGCAGGCGCTGGACGCCAGCACCACGCGGTTCCTCGAGGTCGCCGAGGGCCGGCTGCAGGCGGCCAACGCCAACGCGTCCAGCGAACTGGAGATCCGCCGCGCGGCGGTCGAGCACCTCGTCGGGCCGCTGCGGGAAACCCTGGCCCGGGTCGAGGAGCAGCTGCGCGAGTCCGACGCGGCCCGGACCCGGTCGCACGCCGCGCTGGCCGAGCAGGTCGCCATCGCGCGGCAGAGCTCGGAACAGCTGCGCGTCCAGACCCAGGCGCTGGTCACCGCGCTGCGGCGGCCGGAGGCCCGGGGTCGCTGGGGTGAGCTGCAGCTGCGCCGGGTGGTCGAGCTGGCCGGGATGAGCGCCCGCTGCGACTTCGACGAGCAGGTCGCCGTGGCCACGCCGGACGGCACGCTGCGCCCGGACATGGTGGTGCGGCTGGCCGGCGGCAAGAACATCGTGGTGGACTCCAAGGTCTCGCTCGCCGCATACCTGGAGGCCGCCGAGGCCGACGCCGACGACGTGCGCGCGGCGCGGATGGACGCGCACGCCCGGCATGTTCGGGAGCATGTGGATCGGCTGGCGGGGAAGGCGTACTGGGCGGCGCTGAGTTCGGCCCCGGAGTTCGTGATCTTGTTCATCCCGGGCGAGGCCTTCCTGGCCCCGGCGCTGGAGCGGGACCCCGGGCTGCTGGAGTACGCGCTCAGCCGCAAGGTGCATATCGCCACTCCCACCACGCTGGTCACGATGCTGCGCACCGCGCAGTACGCCTGGCAGCAGGCCGCGCTGGCCGAGAACGCCCGCGCCGTCTTCGACCTCGGCCGCGTGCTCTACGAGCGGATCGCGGGCCTCGGACGGCACGTGGACCGCCTGGGCCGCGCGCTGACCACGGCGGTGTCTACCTACAACCAGGCCGTCGGCTCGCTGGAGAGTCGGGTGCTGCCCACCGCCCGGCGGCTGAACGAGCTGGGCGTCGTCGACGGGGAGCTCACCGCGCCGACGCTGGTGGAGGAGACGACCAGGGCGCTGTCCGCCCCCGAGCTCGTCGCCGGCGAGCCGGCCGACCTCGGCCCGGATGCCGACCTCGGCCCGGATGCCGACCTCGGCCCGGATGAGCTCAGCCTGGTGCGTGCCGCTCGATGACGCAGACCCAGGCCCCGGGCCAGAAAGCTCGGACGCGAGGACCATCGCGCCCGCGGCTCCCGAGATCCATCAAGCTGACCGGGCGCGGCGCGGTGGTCGCGCTGTTCGCGGCCTGTTTCCTCAGCCTGCTGTTCACGGCCTGGACCGGCTGGAGCGCATTCGCCGACGTGATGTTCGTCATGACCTGCGGCGTGGTCACGTGCTACACGCGGTTCAGCGGACTGCGCGCGGTGGTGGTGTGCCCGCCGCTGGCCTTCTTCGCCGGGACCGTGCTGACCCAAGTGCTCACCGCGCCCGACAGCTTCTCGGCCGCGGAGGGAATCCTGGTCACGCTGGGCAGTTCGGCGCTCTGGCTGTTTACTGGCACGGCCCTGGTCGCCGCGATCGCGCTCGGCCGTGGTTACCGGCCCAAAGTGCCCGCCGTGCCGCTGCTCAGCGACCTGCACGAAGCGCTGAGAAACGTCCGGCCGCACGCTGACCGGTGGTCCCGGCGGCGTTAGCCGTCCCGGCGCGGCCCGGCGGAGCCCGCGGTTTCCGCGGTTCCAGCGGTACGGAGCTCGCGCGGGAGCGCGAACGTCATGTGCTCCTCCACCGCCTCGACTTCCTCCACGGTGCCGAACCCGTGGCCGGCCAGCTTGTCCAGCACCGCGGTCACCAGTTCCTCCGGCACCGAAGCCCCGCTGGTCACGCCGACCGTCGTCACGCCGTCCAGCCAGCGCTCATCGATCTCGTCGGCGCTATCGACCAGGTAAGCGGCCGCGGCGCCGTAGTCCCTGGCCACCTCGACCAGCCGCACGGAGTTCGAGGAGTTCGGCGAGCCCACCACGAGCACCAGGTCGGCCTGGGCCGCGATGACCTTGACGGCGGCCTGCCGGTTCTGCGTGGCGTAGCAAATGTCGTCGCTCGGCGGGTCGAGCAGCGCCGGGAAACGCTCGCGCAGGGCGTTGACGGTATCGACGGTCTCGTCCACCGACAGCGTCGTCTGCGACAGCCAGACCACCTTCGACGGGTCCCTGACCTCGACGCCGGCGGCTCCCTCCGCACCGTCCACCAGGCGGACCCGGGACGGGGCCTCTCCGGCCGTCCCCACCACCTCTTCGTGTCCCGGGTGGCCAACGAGCAAGATGTCGTAGTCCTTGGCCGCGAACCGCCGCGCCTCGTTGTGCACCTTGGTCACCAGCGGGCAGGTCGCGTCGATGGCGTGCAGGCCGCGACGTTCGGCGTCCCGGCGGACCTCGGGGGCGATGCCGTGCGCGGAGAAGACCACGACCGCGCCGGGGGGCACCTCGTCGACCTCCGCCACGAAGATCGCGCCGCGCTTTTCCAGCGTGCTGACGACATGCGTGTTGTGTACGATCTGCCTGCGTACGTACACCGGGGGCCCGAACCTGTCCAGTGCCATCTCGACCGCTTGCACAGCCCGGTCAACCCCGGCGCAGTAACCGCGAGGCTTAGCGAGCAGGACCCGTCGCTGGCTTGAAGACATAGCTCCATGGTAGGTGAGTATGTCCCGGAACAAGGCAAGCGTACCGCCGGCCACGGTGCGGGTGTTGCGACACGCAGGCCGGAGGCGCGAAGATAACCCGTCAGGGAGGCGCGCTGACTAACAGCGACGCACCGGCGCCGGGAGATGCTGGGAAGCCTGCCTGGGCGCCACGTGTGGTATCCCGTCCTCAAGGAGAGTGTGACATGCGCGTTCCGCAGGTCAGCGAACGCATAAAGGAAGCCCCGGCCCAGGCTCTGCGCGGCGTCTTCGCCGGCATCGGCCAGCTCCTGCTGATAACCGACAAGCTCAGGAACAAGGCCCCCGCGGACCAGGACGTCTCGCGGGCGAGGAAGCCCGAAGCCTCGGAGAAGGCCCCCGTCACTAGCGCGGCTGGCCAGCGCGGCCCGACTGCGACGGCCCCCGCCGAGGCGGTCGCGGCCGAACCAGTCACATCCGCTCCGGCCCCGGCTGACGCGGTCACGGCGGCTGAGGCGGTCACGGCGGCTGAGGCGATCGCCGCAGAGGCCGCCACCGCTAAGCCTGCCGCCGCCAAGCCGGCCACGGGCAGGCGGACTCCCGCCAAGCCGACGACCGCCAAGCCCGCCGCCAGGCCAGCGACGGCCAAGCCGGCGACGGGCAGGCGCACCGCGGCCAAGCCGTCTCCGGCCGGGTCCGCCGCCGCGGAGCCGCCGAAGCCGCCCAAGCGGCAGAGTCCCAGGGACTTCGATAAGACCGGCAACGTTCGGCTGCTCGGCGACGAGGACGGCGGCTCCGCCCTGAGCGCCCCCGAGCCGGCCGCCGTTCCCGAGCCGGTCGTCGCGGCCGAGCCCACGGGCGGGCCGGGGGCCGAGCCCACGGGCGGGCCGGCGGGCGGGCCGGCGGATTCCGGGGCGCCGCTGCCCAACTACGACGAGCTGTCCGTGGCGTCGCTGCGCGCGCGGCTGCGCAACCTCGACGTCGCACAGGTCAGGCAGCTCGCAGACTACGAGCGAGCGCACGCCGCCCGCGCCGACGTGCTGGCCATGTTCGAACGCCGGATCGCCAAGCTGGAGGCCGAAGCTTAGTGGCGCTCGACACGTCGGCCGATTCTCCCGTGCCCGTCCGGACGGTGCTGCAGCTGGTCGGCGGGTGGATCGGCCGGCTCGGCCGGGTCTGGGTCGAGGGGCAGATCGCCGAGCTCGCCGTGCGCGGCGGCGCGGTGTTCCTGACCCTGCGCGACCCGATCGCGGCGGTGTCGGTGCGGGTCATCTGCTCCCGGCAGGTCTTCGACGCCGCCGAGCCGGTGCCCGCCGACGGGGCCAAGGTGGTCATCTTGGCCCGGCCGGATTTCAACGCCAACCGGGGCTCGTTCGCCCTCACCGCGCTGGAGATCCGCGCCGTGGGCGTGGGCGAGTTGCTCGCCCGGCTGGAGAGGCTGCGCCGCCAGCTCGCCTCGGAAGGTCTTTTTTCGGCCGAACGGAAGCGGGTTCTGCCTTTCCTGCCCGGTGTCATCGGCCTGATATGCGGACGCGATTCCGCGGCTCAGCGGGACGTCCAGCAGAACGCCGGGCGGCGCTGGCCGGCCGTCCGGTTCCGCGTGGAGCAGACGGCGGTGCAGGGACCGTACGCGGCGGCGGAGGTCATCGACGCGCTGCGGAGCCTCGACGAGGACCCCGACGTGGACGTGATCGTGATTGCCCGGGGTGGCGGCTCGCTGGAGGACCTGCTTCCGTTCTCCGATGAGGCGCTGATCCGGGCGGTGGCGGCGTGCCGGACGCCGGTGGTCAGCGCAATCGGGCACGAGCAGGACACGCCCCTGCTCGACTACGTGGCCGACATGCGCGCGTCCACGCCGACCGACGCGGCCAAGCGGGTGGTCCCCGACGTCGCCGAGCAGCTCGCGCTCATCGCTCAGCTGCGCGACCGGGCTCGGCGGTGCGTGACCGGCTGGCTGGACCGGGAGACGGCGTGGCTGGAGGCGATCAGGTCCAGGCCCGCGCTGGCCGACCCGGTCCGGGAGATCGAGCGCCAGGCCGAGCGGGTGGACGCGCTGCTGCAGCGGGCCAGGATGTCGCTGGACGGGAGCCTGGCCCGGGCCAGCGACGACGTGGCCCACACCCGGGCCCGCCTGCTCGCCCTGTCACCCGCGTCCACGCTGCGCCGCGGCTACGCGATCGTGCAGCACCAGGGCGACGGCGTGGTCCGCGCCGCCGCCGAGGTAAAGCCGGGCGAGACGCTCACGGTCCGGTTCGCGTCCGATCAGCTCACCGTGCGGGCAAGCGAGGACACTGATGACGGATAGGGTTGGATCGTGACAGACGGCGGCGCGGACGCGGTCCCCAAAGAGGCTCTTTCCTACGAGCAGGCCAGGGACAAGCTGGCCGCGGTCGTCAAACGCCTCGAGGCCGGCGGCCTGACCCTCGAGCAGTCGCTTGAGCTGTGGGAACGCGGCGAAAGGCTGGCAGGAGTGTGCGGTGAGTGGCTGGACGGCGCGCGGGCCAGGCTCGCCGCCGCCACGGCCAAGCGCGACGCATCCGATCAGGCCGAGGCGGAGGACGCTGCGCCTTTCTGAAGCTGGCCCGTTCTGACCTGGTTCACCGCTGAGACCGGTGAGTTTGCTCACCTTTTTGCTGGGCATCGGATCAACAGGCAACAGCAAGGTGGGCGCGATGAACCCGGTCGAGCGGGCGATCAGGAAAGTAGACGCCACGCAGCAGCGGTACACGCCCTTGGCGTTCGTCTTCGGGGTGATAAAGAAGTACGGGGACGACAACGGCGGTGTCCTGCTCTCCAACCTGGCGTATTCCGCGTTCGTCTCCCTCTTCCCGCTGCTCCTGGTGCTGGTGACGATCCTGGGCTACGTCGCCTCGGTCGACCCGTCCATCCGTACCAAGGTGCTGACCGCGGTGGCCGGCCAGGTCCCGCTGATCGGCCACACGCTCACCGAGAACGTGCACCAGCTCCAGCGCGCGAGCCTCACCGGGCTGATCGTGGGCCTGCTCCTCCTGATCTGGGGCGCGACCGGCCTGGCGCAGGCCGGCCTGTTCACGATGGAGCAAGTGTGGAACCTGCCCGGACCCGCGAGGCCCGGCTACGTGCAGCGGCTCGGGCGGGCGGGGCTGTTCCTCTGCCTGCTCGGTGGCGGCGTGATCGTCACCACCGGGCTGGCCAGCCTCAGCACCTACCTGCCGAACGGGCTCGCGTTCAAGGTCCCGCTCGAGGTGGTGACGGCAGCCTTCAGCGCGGGCATGTATCTTGGCGCTTTCCGCGCGCTGACCCCGAAGGGCGTGCCGACCCGCAACCTGTTGCCCGGAGCCATCACCGGCGGCATCGGCTGGACGGTACTTCAGGTCCTTGGCACCTATCTCGTCCATCACTTCCTGCACAGCGATTCCGTCTACGGCGTGTTCGCCACCGTGCTCGGCTTGCTGGCCTGGGTCTACCTGGCCACCGAGATCACCGTGTACAGCGCCGAGGTCAACGTGGTGCTGGCCCGGCGGCTGTGGCCGCGGTCCATCGTCCAGCCGCCGCTCACCGAGGCCGACCGGACCAGCATGGCGCTGCAGGCCCTGCAGAACCAGCGGCGCCCCGAGCAGGACGTCAAGGTGACGTTCAACGACCGCGATCCCGATGCGGAGGCACCGGCGGGAACGCCGCAGACGCCAGGTGAGGTTACCCCGCCCGGGGATCCTCGGGTTCCTGAGCAGCGCGGCGCGGCCGACCCGAGCTTAGCGGCCGACCGGGCGTAGTGAGGCGGCGAGCTGGCGCAGTTCGGCCCAGGTCGCGTTGCCGGTGACCACGACGGTGAACCCCGCCGGGCTGGTGACGTACATCGACCGCTGCCCCCGGGAGGGGGTCGCGCTGAGGCTCCAGGTCCGCCCGTCCAGACGGGCCGGCGCGAGCGGCGTCCCGTCGTTGGTCATCCGCCTGACGAACGCGCCGGCGCTCGCGTTGGTCTCCTCGAGCGAGGCCAGCGAGCCGTCCGGGGTCATGTAGCCGAGCTGCCAGGTGACCGTGCCGGCGCCGTTGGCGCCGCCTACGGCCAGGCCGGAGCTGACTGGCTGCCAGGACGTGGGCAGGCCCGCGGGGGCCACCGCCGGGTAGGGAGCCAGCCGGGCCAGCTTGGCCAGGTCGCCGCGATAGCTGATGGTGACGGGCTCGGCGGCGTGCGGCGCCGGAATCGCCACGACCACGACCGCGGCGGCCAGCAGGCAGCCCAGCGCGGAAAACCCGCCGCGCAGCACCGTGTTCACAACAGTCCAGGCTAGCCCGGCCCGTAGGGTGGACACGGAGGGCTTCGGTGTAGCTGCATAGGATCAACACAGCCCCACCAACACGGGGGCCAGCGGAAGGACACACGTTATGACCGCAGATCAGCAGGCCCACGCGCCAGCCAGCCACGCCCCCGACCGCAACCTGGCCCTCGAACTGGCCCGGGTGACCGAGGCCGCGTCGATGGCCGCCGCCAGGTGGGTGGGCAGGGGCGACAAGAACGGGGCCGACGGGGCCGCCGTGAACGCGATGCGGATGCTGATCAACTCCGTGTCGATGCGCGGCGTGGTGGTCATCGGCGAAGGTGAGAAGGATCACGCGCCGATGCTGTTCAACAGCGAGGAGGTCGGCGACGGCACCGGCGCGGCCTGCGACGTCGCAGTCGATCCGATCGACGGCACCCGGCTGTGCGCCAACGGCATGCCGAACGCGATCTCCGTCCTGGCGGTGGCGGGTCGCGGCTCGATGTACGACCCGTCCGCCGTGTTCTACATGTCCAAGCTGGCCACCGGTCCCGAGGCGGCCGGCATGGTGGACATCGACGCACCGGTCGCCGCCAACGTCGCCGCGGTGGCCAAGGGCAAGGGCTGCTCGGCACAGGACGTCACCGTGGTCATCCTGGACCGTCCCCGGCACGCCGAGTTGATCTCCGAAGTCCGCGCCTCGGGGGCCCGGATCCACCTGATCACCGACGGAGACGTGGCCGGCGCCATCATGGCCGCCCGCGAGGGCACCGGTATCGACCTGATGCTCGGCATCGGGGGTACGCCGGAGGGCATCATCGCCGCGTGCGCCCTGAAGTGCCTGGGCGGGGTCATCCTGGGCAAGCTCGCGCCCAGGGACGACGCCGAACGCCGCCGCGCGCTCGACGCGGGCCACGACCTGAACCGCGTGCTCACCACTGATGACCTGGTCACCTCCGATGACGTGTTCTTCGCGGCTACCGGGATCACCGACGGGGAACTGGTCGACGGCGTACGGTACCTTCGCGGCCACGCCACGACTCACTCCCTGGTCATGCGCTCCCGCTCCGGGACGATTCGCAGCATCAAGAGCGAGCACCAGCTGTGGAAGCTCCGCGCGTACTCTTCAGTCAACTTCGGCTGAGCCCGGCCACTTCGGCTGGGTCAGTTGCGGCTGAACAGGCGGAAACGACGGTTCTTCGGCGGCGTGCGGATGTCCAGCTCGCCGCCGAGGACCAGCGCCCTGACCTCGATCACCGGCGTGCCAGGGTCGGTCGGCGGCGGCGTCCTCCCGCGCTTCCGGCCCAGGACCATGTGCCCGCTCACGATCACCGACACCCCGTCGGGCACGATCAGCCGCAGCCGGCCGCCGAACACCGTGGCGTAGATCTGCACCCGGCTGGCCTGAAGTATCGCCTGGGTGAAGTCGACTTCGACCTCGCCGAACATGGCGGTCACGGTCAGGTTCTCCGGCACCACCCAGCGGCCGTCCCTGCGGGCCGGGCCGAAGATCCCGGCGATCACCCGGCCCCCGTCCAGCCGCACCGGCTGCGCGGACGGCACGGCTAGATCCGCCGTCAGCTCGGCGAGCTCGCCGAGTGTCCGGGCCGAGAACGCACGCTGAACCCGTTCGGAATGCTCCTCCGCGGTGAGTCGCCCGTCGCTCATCGCCTCGCCGAGCAGGGCCAGCACGCGGTCCCGGTCGGCATCGGAGGCACGCAAGTCACGAGGCGACGGCCGTGGGCTCATGGCTCAAATTATCCTCCCGGCTCGCCTCCGGGGCGCCCTTTAGGCGCCGCCTTCCCTCGTCGCTCGTCCCTCGCTCCTCAATCCAGGCGGCACCGGCGCCCCTTTGGCTCGCCGGGAATGTCCTGGCCAGGGGCATGTTGGCAGTCGGCTGTACGAGACAGGGTTGAACGTGCTACCCATTGGTTCATGACAGACGGAGCTATCGAAACCGTGATGGAGCGGACCAGCCAGGAAGGGATTCGCCTGGTCCGCTTCCTGTACGCCGACCACGGCGGGATCATCCGCGGGAAGGCTGCGGGCACGGCACGGCTGCAGGAACGGATGGCCAGCGGCATCGGGCACACCGTGGCGATGATGGCGATGTCCATGCTGGACCAGCTGCAGCCGGTGGCCGGGATGGGCCCGGTCGGCGAGGTCCGGATCGTGCCCGACCCGGACACCTTCGTTACGCTCCCCTACGCGCCGGGCGCCGGCGCGATGCTCGCGGACCTGGTCAAGCCGGACGGGTCGCCATGGGAGGCATGCCCGCGGACGTTCCTCAAGCAGGCCATCGTCGAACTGGCCGGCGAGGGCTACGCGATGCAGGCCGCGTTCGAGCCCGAGTTCACTGTCGGCCACCGCGAAACCTCGCCCGCCGCGCCCTCCATCCCGGACCGGCTCATCCCGATTGACGACAGCCTGTGCTACTCCGCCACCGGCTTCCATCAGGGGCACAACTTCGCCATGGAACTCGTCACCGCGATGGAGGCGCAGGGCCTCGAGGTCGAGCACTACTACCCCGAACTCGGCCACGGCCAGCACGAGCTCTCCATCCGGCACACCGACGCGCTGCGCGCCGCCGACAACCACGTGCTGTACCGGGAGACGGTCCGCGGCGTGGCGTTCCGGCATGGCCTGTGGGCCACCCTGGCGCCCAAGCCGATCCCCGACCAGGCTGGCAACGGCACCCACCTGCACGCCTCGCTCACCGACCTGCAGCCGGACGGCAGTCCGGGCGGGCACAACGCCTTCGCCGACCCCGCCGACCGCAACGGCCTGTCCCAGGTCGGCTACCACTTCATCGGCGGCCTGCTGGCCCACCTGCCCGCCCTGGTCGCGCTCAGCTGCGCCAGCGTGAACAGCTACCGCCGGCTCGCGCCGCAGATGTGGGCCAGCGCGTACACCTGCTACGGGATGGACAACCGCGAAGCGGCGATCAGG
>Ga0209039_10003273_pt1 | contig 12793 bp, 11 predicted proteins | sample BogFormECP12_OM1_FD_188238 | JGI IMG/M metagenome (GOLD analysis project Ga0209039, IMG submission 188238) | Bog forest soil microbial communities from Calvert Island, British Columbia, Canada - ECP12_OM1 (SPAdes) (version 2) | ecosystem: Environmental > Aquatic > Freshwater > Wetlands > Bog ...
CCCATTGGACCAGCCTACAACCCATTTCAGATCGCCTCCGGCGCAAAAGGCCGTGCCTTCTCCGGAAATCACAACGCCGCGCACCGTGTCGTCTCCCGACAGATTGATAAGATGCTCCGCAAAGACGGTGATTGCATCCAGATCAAAGGCATTGAACGCCTTTGGTCGGTCGAATAGTATTAGAGCTATCTCACCGCATATACTGGCCTTTATAGGCTCCATCATTGCAAAACCTCCTAAATCGACAGCGATTGTTGGTAACTCTCCAGAGGATACCACACTGCCATGCCATGAGAAGTGTCCTGAATAATGTTGGTGCAGTGGTTATGTGCTTGGTGACGGGAGGCTGAGCTACGCTAACATTCTCACACGCGGTCTGCATATGTGCATCTGAACTAGAGTTCCAGTGTGGATGTGGCTCGCCTCCCTGGAAAAGATCGCTTCCCCGTCTTTCGTCACATGCCGAGAATAAGACAATCTGCTCAGAAGCGAACTGTTTAATAATTAGATGCAATGGTCAGAGGCAAGGATTCACGAATAGAAAAGAAATAAGTTCCTGGTGTCAAAGACACGGAGCCGAATGACAACCGGGACGGCTGCACACGAAACTGTAGCGCCCACCGTAAGTGGTCTTGTCTCACGAAAGGGGTCCGCCATAAAGGAGTTACCCTCGTTTTGGGCCTAAGTGTCTCGCGAGCCATTCAACGGCCTCCAAATCGGCAGCGAACGTTGACAAACGCCGACGAGGCGATTAGATGAGTGAGCTTTACCCCAAGGTGTTTCATGTTTTGGAGTTTCGTTGATTATCGAGAAAATTTCGGATCCTGACAAGAGTTGAACTCGTGCACCAAGTAGCACAGTAATCAAATCTCATCTGACTGTCGATCCCAAGAAAGGAGCTAACTATGTCTCTCACGAAAGAACTCGCTGCCCGTCGCGAAGCCTCTCGCAAGCACATTCCACCAGACAAGCTCTCCGCCATGGATCGTGCCACTAACGATCTTGAACAGTCCGGAATCACCGCGTCATGTCTGAAAGAAGGGGATGCTGCGCCAGACTTCGTTCTGCCGAACGCGGCCGGGCAATGGGTTTCCTTGATGAGAATCCTGAAAGACGGACCTGTTGTGTTGTCCTTTTATCGTGGAGGCTGATGACCGTACTGCAATATTGAGCTGCGGTCTTTGCAGCTTGCACTGGATCGTATCAAGGAACTCGGTGCGTCTCTCGTGGCGATTTCTCCGGAAACGCCTGACAATTCCTTATCCACCACAGAAAAAAACAGTCTGACCTTCAAGGTTCTGAGCGATTTGGGGAACCGCGTGGCGCGGGAGTTCGGTATAGTCTTTCAGCTTCCGATAGAGTTACGTCCCATCTACACCGGGTTTGGAATCGACCTTACAAAGGCCAACAACGACGATACATTTGAGTTGCCCATCCCCGCTACCTATGTCATAGGAACAGATCGAAAGATTCTAAAAGCGTTTGTGGATGCCGATTATACGAAGCGGCTCGATCCTGAAGGGATTATCGCCGTACTCAAGGACATGGCTCTGGAATGAGGAGCTAAGTGCTGGGTTTCACTAGTATGGTGTTATCTGCTCAGCAGGACGTTGCCGTAACAGCAAAGCACCTATGTTTCTCGGCGTTTTTGCTCTTCGGAACGGATTTCTCGGCGCAATAGTTTCCCTACCTTGGATTTTGGCAGCATATCCCGAAACTCTATGTATTGTGGAATCTTATAAGCAACTAATCTCTTGCGGGCCCATTTGGTCAGATCATAGCCGGTGACACCTTTGACGTCTTTCTTGAGAACCACGAACGCCTTGATGCGCTGGCCCACCTTCGGATCGGGAATCCCCACCACGCAGGATTCAATGACCGCAGGATGCTCTTGAAGGACCGCTTCTATTTCGGACGCAGAAACGCGGTACCCCTTATGTTTGATGGTGTCCACCGTTCGGTCTACAAAATAAAGAAAGTGATTTTCATCTTCTTTCACGATGTCCGTGGACCTATACCAGAGCCGCCCGTTAATCTCCACGAATGAAGCTTCGGTCTCTTCGGGTTTGTTGAGGTATGCCCGAACCATCCTGTCCGAGGAGACCAGCAGCTCGCCGGGATCACCGAGGTTTACCGGCTCCATCCCTTCCTGCTCAACGATCATTATATGCTTGCTGGGGACTTTTGTTCCCATTGTCAAGGGCGGATTCTCACGATCCGTGGAGCACATGACAATTCCGCCGCAGGTCTCGGTGGCTCCGTATCCTTGGTAAATATCCATCCCGAAGCGACTCTTCCAGCGTTTTGCCACTTCCAACGGTAAAACGTCGCCTCCTGAGAAGCAGTATTTCAGCGAGGAGAGGTCATACTGGTCCACACGGTCGTGCTCGAGAATCATGCGGTAAAACGCGGGGACGCCGATCAGAGTGGTGGCCCTGAGCCTCTGTATGCAATCGAAAACCGCGTCCAGATTCACCCGTGGCTGGACGATAAGGGTACCCCCGCCCACGACCACGGTGGCGAGACTGCACGTCTGGCCGAGGACGTGGAAGAGAGGCGCTCCGCCAACGATCACATCTTCGTCTTTCTGGAATAGCGGGTCACGAACTGCAAGCTGCTCGTCTGAAGAAACAAGAAACAGCCCGTGAGTGATGGGGACTCCTTTGGGATGTTTAGTAGTTCCGCCAGTGTAGAGGATTTCCGCCACGTCTTCCGCTTGGGTTCCAGGGTCTGGGGCCGGCGGATTCGACGACGAAATCATTGTCTTCATAAAGTTGATGAAAGGCGCCTTTTCAACTTTGCCCCTGGGCACCTTGTCCGCGAGAATGCCGAAGGCTCGCTTCCACCACGGGAGCAGATCAGCCAGATTGGTCACGATGACCTGCTCGATAGCCGTATCTGCCATTGCCTGCTTGACGTAACCGTAATTCCTATCGGCACAAATGACAGCCTTGGCCCCGGTATCACCGGCAATATATTTTAAGTCGAACGACGTGTAGATCGGGGTGATGGGGACCGCGACCGCACCGAGTCTCTGGATGCCGAGCCATGAGACCACGAACTGGATGGAGTTTGGAATATACATCACTATGCGGTCGCCTTTTTTTATACGAAGGCCCGCAAGGGCCGCGGCGAACCGTTCCGTGAGGTCCAGCAGCCTGCGATAAGAATATGATGTGCCAAGAAAGGAAACCGCGGTCTTATTGGGGTTCCTGGCTACCGTGTCTGCGAAAGCCTTGAAAATGGTGAGCTGTTCGAGAGTCGACATGAATGAGACGTCCTTGCTCCAGGTTCGTAATACCACGGGTTCAGACGCCGAAATAGGCTGCCTTTACCTCAGGGTTGTCCATCAGTTCCAATCCACCGCCGTCCATGGTCAACATTCCGTTTTCGATAATGTACCCGTGGTCGATCATGGGGAGTATCGGGCGGGCGAACTGTTCTGTGATCACTATGGTGAGGCCGGTTTCCGAGCGTATCTTCTTGATTGCCTCTACCAGGGTGTTTTGCATCACCGGGCTCAGCCCAAGTAGAGGCTCGTCGAGGAGAAGAAGGCGCGGCTTCGCAACAAGCGCCATGCCGATAGTCAGCATCTGTTGTTCACCGCCGCTCAGAAATCCCGCTTTTCGCTTCTTGAGGCGTACCAACGTGGGGAAAAGCTGGAACACGTAATCTATGGCTGCTGTAACTTCCGATCTCTTACGCAAGTATCCGGCAATTCTCAAGTTCTCAACAAGATCAGACTCCTGGAAGATGGGGTGGCGCTCCCGGCATACCACCATCCCTCTCTTAACTCGTTCGCTGGGGTAGAGATCAGTTATATCCTCCCCACGGAAAGTCACGGTCCCGTATAGTGTTATCCGTACTCCACCCTTGCGGTGCTCTTTGATCTGAGTGTCGATAATCAGTCCCGATATGGTGTTCATCAGGGTGGTTTTGCCTGCGCTGTTGGACCCGATCACAGCGACAATGGAGCCGGGCTCGACTTTCATGCTGAAATCGTTCAGCGCCAGGGCATTCTCATAAAAGACCATAAGGTTGGATACTTCCAGCATGGGGTTCCCTGATTATGGAGTCTTACTACTCGGTTCCCAAATAGGCCTGTTTCACTTCGTCCTTGTCCATCACCTCAGCCGGCTTTCCCGACGCGATGGCTCGCCCGAAATTGAGGACAACAACGCGGTTTGCGATGCGAAAAAGCTCACGCAGGCGATGCTCAATCATGACGATAGTTTTGCCTTCCACCATCAACTTTTCGATGATGGGGACGATGCTGGCCAGTTCAGCTATGCTAAGCCCTGAAAACAATTCGTCCAGTATGATAAGGTCTGCCCGTAGAGCGAGACATTTGGCCAACTCCAACCGCTTCAGGTAACCGTGGGGGAGACTCCCCGCAGCTTTATACGTCACCGATGACTCTCTCTCGAAGCCGACCTCTTCGAGCAGGTCCTTGGCAACAGAGTCACGGTCGCCGTATCGGCCTCCCATGAGACTCTTCACTCTCGGCGAAAATAGCGGAATGATGAGGTTCTTGTACGCCGGCAATTCCGCGAAAGGCCGGACCATCTGAAAGGTGCGGGCAATCCCGAGCCGCGCTATGCGGTAGGGCATCCATCCGGTGATGTTCCGACCCTGGTATTCGATGGCTCCGGAATCCGGTTCTACAAAGCCGGTGATAAGATTCACCAGCGTGGTCTTCCCCGACCCGTTGGGGCCGATGATGCCCAAAAGCTCGCCCTTGTATAGATCGAAGCTCACAGCCACGACCGCACGTACGCCGCCGAAACTCTTGCTGACGTCCCGGACGCTGAGGAGCACATCCCGACTGTGCGTCTGCGAACTTTCATTCATTGGACAAAAGCCCCTGTTGTGCTGGACTCATCCAAAGCTTCCTGCTGTCGAGCAATTCAAGCGCTGTCACTTTTCCACCTCGACCCATCTCTCGAACTGATGGTACTTCCTCTGAATATAGTGGAAGATGCCTTCCGGCAGTGAAACGATGAAAACCACCAGTGCAAGCGCATATATAACGGTGCGGAGACCTCCTATTCCCCGAAGCGCCTCAGAGAGCGGCACCAGAATGAAGGCTCCCATGACGGAACCCGCAAACGTTCCCATGCCTCCAACTACCGCGGAAGCCAACGGGAGAATGGAGTAATCGAGTGCAAATGCGGGCATGCCCACGAACATGTAGACGTGAGTCATGTACGCTCCGCAGAACGCTCCTACGCAACCGGCGACGAACAGCGCCTGAGCCTTGAGCCAGTAGATGTTGATCCCGGCGCTCATGACGGATCTGTCGTTGTCCTTGATGGCTTTGAGTACCAGCCCGTAATCGGTTGTCAAAAGCCTTCGAAAGCCGAAAAGGGCAATTAGCACCACCGCGGCTACAAAGTACATTTCGATCCATTTGCTGGCAAACGGCTTCAACCCCGCTAATCCTTCCGTTCCGCCAAAGAATCCTGTAGCCTCAATACACCGCTCCAGCATCAGGGGCAGAACAAGGGTGACCATCGAGAAGTAGACGCCTCTTAATCTCAGGACCGGCAGAAGGGCTACTGTGCACAACGCCCCCCCCAGCACAGTGCCCAGCGGTATGGTCAACCAGATGGGCAAACCTGCAAATCGATCCAGAGCACCGGCTACGAAGGCTCCGACTCCGAAAAAGAGCGCCTGCCCCAGCGACACCATGCCCACGGAAACCAGGAAATCCCAACTCATCGCCAACAGGGCGAAAATGCAAGTGGAGATCAGCACCTTCTGCCAGTAAGGTGGCAGGATCAAGGGGAGGATTATGAGCCCGATCACGGGGAGTACCGGAGGAACCGATACGTAAAGCATCTCCCTGTATGAGGTCAAGGCGAAAATATCGTCAGACCTAGCCTTGATTCCTCGATCAACTCTCTCTTGTCTTCTTTGCTTCACTACACCACCGGTTCGGTTGTCGGCTCGCCTCTGCGGCGATCCCACTGTCCCCCAGAGAGGCGCCCTTTATATGCGCTCTTCCAATTCCTTCTGTTTTCCGAACAGACCCGAAGGCTTCACCACCAGAATCAACAAGATGGCCACCAATGAGACTATCATCTTCCAATGCGGGCCTGACAGTACGTCAGTCAACATTTGAGCGTAGCCGATCAGAAACGATGCGACCACAACTCCAACCGTACTGCCCAGGCCGCCGATAATGCAAACAGCCAATGCATTAATTAAGACGTCGTATCCTTCATTAACCGATATGGTGCCCCTCGGCAGGATAAGGACAGCCGCCACTGCGGCCAGGCCGGATCCAAAAGCCACGCTGATGCCTGCTATCCTATCTGAGTTGATTCCTAGTGAAAGAGCGGTCTTTTCATCCTGGGCAATGCCACGAAACGCCAGTCCTGTCCTGGTGTGGTGAGTAAAGAGATACAGGCCGATCGCCAGCGCAATGCCCACTCCCACGATCCACAGCCTCTGGTGATCGACATACGTGTTTCCGATCATGATGCTGCCTTCGCTGAACACGGGGAGCGTGTACTCGAAACCCGTGAATCCCAGATGACGGAATAACTCCAGGATGGCCAACCCCACGCCGAAAGTGGCTATCACCTCGGAAATTACCAGACCGCGGATTCTCAACAGGACAAACCTGTACAGGAGGAAGCCAAGGGCCGCGGTGAAGAGCACCGAAAGAATCACGGCGGGCAGAAACGGAATTGAAAGCTTGTGGATAAGAATCCAGACCGTGTATCCGGCCAGGACGTAGAATGCGCCATACGCGAAGTTGGAAACCCCGCTGATCCCGAAGGTCAAACTGAAGCCCAGCGCTATTAAAGCCAGAATAATACTGTTGACGAACCCATAGATCAGGGTAACTTCGAGCATGGAGTTTTCCCTCCGGAACTACCGGATTAAGCTGTCCTACTGGGTAGAGCCGGCCGGGCCGCCCGACCCGTATAAAATCCCCCTCACCATGCCCTCTCCCGCCAGGGGAGATGGTTTTCGCATGCCCCTCCCTTGACGGGAGGGGTTAGGGGAGGGTGATTTTGCGACCTTATCGAAATTTCTTCGAAAGGTCCCTTCGGCTCATTTCTCTTTCTTAACCCACTCGGGAAGCTTGATCGGCCCTTCCGAGATGGAGGCCGGGAACACTATGACCCTCTTGCCGTCGTCAGTCCATTGTGCGACGCCCGCTACAGCCGTCTTGGTAGGATCATCACCGTAAATGGCCTGGTTGCCGTCATCGAACTTGATCCTGCCTATGACGCCTTGCCGATCTGTCTTCTTCATTTCGTCCACCACCTTGTCAGGGTCCAGGGTTCCGGCACGTTCAATCGCCTCAGCCAGAATGTAAACTGAATCATAGGAAGGGGCAGGCCCGTGCCCCGCTTCGATGGGTGCGTTGTATTTTTTATGATAGTCGTCGTAGAACTTCTTCGAAGGCGCATATTTGTCAGTTGCTATTCCGCTGCCGATTTCAAAGTTCACGTTAATGCCGCCTCCAATTTTCCCTTCAAAGGTTTTCCAGGCACCGGGGCCGGCCATTGGGGAAATAAAACCCGCCAGCATTGTAGGGATCTTCATTGTGTTCCATTGCTTTACCAGGATACCGCTTTGGGGCATGTCAAAGACCGGGAGAATAACCTGTGCACCCTTGGTCTTGGCCTTTACAAGGCCCGCTGAGAAATCCGATGAACCGGTAGGATAAACCTCTGTACCCAGGATCTCCCAACCAAATTTCTCTGCTGCGACTTTTGCTGTGCCCTCCGCGGTAGCTTTTGCCCACAAAACATCTTGGTGCATGATGAAAAGCTTCTTGAAGCCGAATTCCTTGTTCAGACTTGCCAAGGTCTGGACCAGATACTTGCCCAAGCCCTGGGCATTGAGACAGACGCGAAAACAATACTTGTACTTGTCCGGTTCAGCCTTGACTTTCTCCTCGGATTTAGGGGACATGGCAATGGTTCCGAGCATGGGGGTCTTGTACTTCGACAGTATGTCCATTCCCGCAAGGAGCGCCTCCGAGCGAAACGGTCCTACTAAGAGCGCGCTAACCTTCTTTTCCGTAATGATCTTTTCCAGCCCGAGGAGGGCCTCTGAAACCGGAACCCCGGGGGACGCATCTCGAAGGTCGATGGTCTCAACTTTTAGCGGTCGCTTGGCATCCCCGACTTTGACGCCACCCTTGGCATTTATCTCAGATACGGCCAATTCAACAGCGTTGAGGGACTCTTTTCCTTCAAGAGCCGTGATTGCCGTTGGAACGCCGATAAGGATCGGTTCCTGCGCCAGAGCCGGCACACCCATCCAGATGATCGAACAGACAAGAAACGCCGTAACGACTGTGAGGAGCCTCTTCATGCCATCCCTCCTTGCTGAATGGAAACGTTGTTGATGTGAACCGTAAAGCCGGGCATTGGTCCGAGGCCTCACGCCCGGCTGCGATGCAATTTTGTCCAATGTTTCGACTCGTGTGGGTGTCACTGTGCTGATTTTCCAGACTCGAGGTCGAACCGCCGGGGGTTAATGAAGATTTAGAAAAGAATCCGACATTTGCCCCGACAGACCGTCGCCAAAGCTTAGTGTTTTGCTAGGAAAGTGTCAATGCGAAAGAAGCACGCCGGCAGTACTTTCTTGTTCAGAATGAAAAAACCGTAATGATCATTTCTCACTCCAGGTGTGAATTCGTTACAAAGGGTGTTCATCATGGTGAACATCTAAATCGTCCATCGCCGAACCTACCACCTCAAAGTTCCAGCGTCGAACCTTCCTCTGCTGCCTGAACGGAGATGGCCGAGTTCGTCGAGTCAAGCATGTCCACGCAACGGCCAACCATCGAAGACACAGCCTGATCCGTTCTCCACGGGTCGTGATGAAACAAGACAAGCCTTTTGACGTCAGCCGCCAAGGCCAGCCTCACTACTGAGTCCAGATCAGAGTGACCCCAGCCTCGCCGAATGTTCATCTCCTCGGGGAGGTACTGGCAGTCATGGACTAGGATGTCGGCATTTCGGCAAAACTGAGCAAAGTCCTTGAAACTTGGACCCGACCAGGGCTTATCGAGCAGCTCGTTGTCCGTCAGAAAAACAAAAGTGCCCGAATTCTCGGTAAATTTGAAGCCCATTCCACCTTGAGGGTGCTGAAGGAACTGAGACTCCACCAAGGTTCCGTCCAAGGACATGCGTGCCCCGGGAAGTTCCCGGGTCGCTTCAATTTTCGCCTTCAGGTCCTCAAACCTGATCGGCCAAGTACCATCGAGGTAGTCCCTGCTGAAGACCCGTCTGAGTCCTTCCATGCCTCTAGGGGAGCCGTCTACCACAATCCGGGTATTCGGCTGAAAGACAGGACCGAAAAAGGCGAAACCCCACACGTGATCCCAGTGGATGTGGGTCATCAGCAAATGGGCCACGAGGGGACTATTTCGTCGCGCCAAAGCATCGCCCAGGCTTCGGATACCTGTGCCCGCGTCAATGATGACCGGCCGGCCGGAAGCCGTGGTTATTTCCAGACAGCTGGTGTTTCCGCCATAAAGTATTGTATTCGGCCCCGGCGAAGGTATCGATCCTCTTGTCCCCCAAAAAGCAATTTTCATGGTATTCTCTTATCACGCGGCGAACACGCAAGCGGGCCTGACTCAGCCGAATATCGGCGGGCGCGGGGATTAGTCCAAGTTCGCAAACGTGACTGCCAGTTTATCACTATGCACTATCCGAAACGGAGTAATAACGCCTAGTGCGGCATTGCTTGAGATTTTCAAACTTAACAGGTAAATGCTATTGCGTCATCAAGAAAGCATCGGAGCGCCACGGATAATGAAGTATTCAACGGACGAGACGCCTTGGACGGCCGAACTGGAGGAGCTTCGACGAGCCGAGCTGTACAGGGTCATGCCGTCTGTCAAGCAAATGCCCGGCCGGACGATTGCGGTCAACGGAAAGGCCGCAATCAATTTCTCAAGCAACAATTACCTTGGATTGGCCGGGCATCCGGACATAGCGCAGGCTTTTGTGGATTGCGTCACCCGTTACGGGGCAGGCTCAACCGCATCACGTTTGATCGCCGGTAACACAGAGTCCCACAGGGCACTCGAGTCCTTCATTGCAGCCTGGAAAGGAACCGAGGCAGCGCTGGTCTTCGGCAGCGGTTACCAGGCCAACGTGGGCATTCTTTCGGCTCTCGGCGGCGAAGGGGACCTCATTGTTTCGGACGAACTTAATCATGCCAGCATTATCGACGGTTGTCGGCTGTCGAAGGCTCGCGTGATGATCTATCCGCACCTGAACCTTTCGGGACTGGAAAGTATTCTCCGTTCATCGGGATTCCGCCGCAGACTGGTGGTCACAGAGTCGATTTTTTCCATGGACGGGGATTGCGCTCCGCTGAAGGAGATAGACTACCTGTGCCGGCGCTGGGGGGCGCTGCTCATGGTTGACGAGGCTCATGCCACAGGAGTTAGGGGACCTCAAGGGCAGGGATTGGCAGCAGAACATGGGGTTACCCCTGAGATCCAGATGGGAACCCTGGGGAAAGCTGCGGGCACGAGCGGAGCTTACGTGGCAGGGAGCCGCGCCCTTGTTGACCTTTTGACAAATAAGTGCCGGTCGTTGATATACACTACGGCAGCGCCGCCGGGAATTGTAGGCGCAGCACTTGCTGCCTTGAAGATCATTGCTTCGCCGGAAGGGGACCGCAGGAGGGCCCGACTCAAGGAGAACACGCTGAAATTCTATCGGGCGATGAATCCCGGGCCAGGAGGCCTTTCAGGGCCTAGCCACATTGTTCCGGTAAGAATCGGTGATTCCCGCAAGACTGTGCGAGTCAGCGAGGCGTGCCTGGAGCAGGGGATTTTCGCTCATGGCATACGGTTTCCGACTGTGCCTGAAGGTACTGCAAGGCTACGCTTCACCCTGATGAGCGACCATACCAAAGAAGATATCATAATGGCAGCGTCGGTGTTGGAGAATGCCATGAGCATGGTAGAACCCACTGAACGAACCGGGAAAATATGCTTATAACGGCCACTTGAGGCTTTTGACTGGATGGGACAATGTTTGATTCTATCGAATCGGTGGAGCAGGGACTGCTCAGGGAAAACTACATCCCAGATCGATCCCTCGCTACGGTTCTCTACCTCGCGTGGTCTTTGAAAAAGCCGCTCTTTCTGGAGGGGGAACCCGGGGTCGGCAAGACGGAGACGGCAGTCGTGATAGCACGGGCACTGAAAGCGGATCTGATTCGTCTTCAGTGCTACGAGGGGCTCGACGCAAACCATGCTCTTTACGAATGGAACTACCCTCGACAGATCCTTGCCATCAAACTTGGCGAGGAATGCGGGACGGATAGGCAGTTGTTGGGGCGCACCATATTCACAGAGGATTTTCTTATTAAGAGGCCTCTTCTGGAGGCCATCCTTTCAGCACGAGACAAGCAGCCGGTCTTGCTGATAGACGAGATCGACCGCTCTGACGAAGAATTCGAGGCCCTCCTTCTCGAAGTGCTTTCGGATTTCCAGGTATCCATCCCTGAGATAGGAACACTAAAGGCAGTTCGCCGGCCTCTGGTGATTCTGACATCAAACAGAACTCGTGACATCCATGATGCGCTGAAACGCCGATGCCTCTATCATTGGATAGACTACCCCAGCCCCGAAAAGGAGCGAGAAATAATCGCGGCCCGAGTTCAAGGCATCTCCGGGGATTTGGCGCTGCAAGTCGCTCTTTTCATGAAGCGGGTCAGGGAGGAAGACCTGGTCAAACGACCGGGTGTGGCTGAAACTCTGGACTGGGCGGCAGCTCTCTTGGCCTTGGAACGAACGGCCCTGGATGAGAAGACTGTCACGGAGACCCTGGGCTGTATTTTGAAGTACCGAGAGGACATGCTGTATTTTCAGGAACTTTGGAGTCGACAGGACTTCAAGGATTCATTTCCCGCAGAAGTACTTCAGACAATGTGCTGATGTAAGCGTTCAGCGGGCAAGCAGGATCCACCGCAGAGTGCGCCGAGAACGCGGAGAGGAAAAACGTCTTGCACATCGCGGCATAAGCCAAAGAAGGCATGCAGTCGCGCCAGCATGTCTTTACTGCCACAGGTCCGAATGCGCTATTCCTCAACTGAGAGAATTGGCGAAAAAACAAAATCCTCTGCGTTCTCTGCGATCTCCGCGGTGAATGATTACGTGCTGATAGAGGTTTGCGTTCAACCGAGATGCGTAGCTCTTCCATTCCTAAAGATTCCCTGGCAGGGGCCGTTGCATCTTTTGGCCGCCTCTTAAGAGAGAACGGCTTCACGGTATCGACGCCATCGGTTATGGATGCGCTCAGAGGCGTTTCGCGCGTCGGTGTTGAAAACCTGCATGATTTTCAAACGGTTTTAAGATCCACATTCACCGTCAGGCGGGAAGAGTCGGCCATGTTCGACCGGCTGTTCACCGCATTCTGGATGGCCGGGGAGATAGTCGAAGAGTCGCGAGAGGATCAGGTCCCAATGCCGGGCCCGGAAAATGTTGAGATGGATTCCTCCCTGGGTTTCGATGGGATCACGCTGGCTGAGACAAGCATATCCGATTCCCAGGAACAAGATGCCTGGAATGCAAGACCCCATGCGATCTATTCGCCCCATGAGGTCCTTCGGGAACAAGACTTTAAAGAGATTCCGCTAGGCGAGGATTACCGCATGGCGCGGCTTATACGAGAAATCCTGGTGCCGTTGCTAAGGCGTGTGGGCGTGAGGAGACGGCCCGTCTTCTCAGCCGCGTCTCTCGATCTCCGGCGGCTGCTCAGGAAAAATATACGGTATGGTGGTGAAGTTTTCGAGC
>Ga0209039_10003274_pt1 | contig 12789 bp, 10 predicted proteins | sample BogFormECP12_OM1_FD_188238 | JGI IMG/M metagenome (GOLD analysis project Ga0209039, IMG submission 188238) | Bog forest soil microbial communities from Calvert Island, British Columbia, Canada - ECP12_OM1 (SPAdes) (version 2) | ecosystem: Environmental > Aquatic > Freshwater > Wetlands > Bog ...
CTTTCAAGCGCCACGGCTTCGCAGTAGAGTTCCGTGGCACGCGCTCCCGCAGCCGCGCCCTGATACGCAAACGCGGGTGGGCGTAACGTCTGGGATTCGCGGGTGCGCTTCACTTGCGTTTGCCCGGGCCGGCTTTTACCTTGATGGCGACCACCGTCTGATCGTCGAACGCATCCACACCCGCGGCGTGCTCGGCAACCGCTTTGAAGATTTCGTTGACCACGCAGTCTGCCGACTTGCTGGCGCAGCCGGCGACGATCGCGGCCACACGCTCCGGCCCAAAAGATTGACCGTGGCGGTTGCGCGCGTCGAGAATGCCGTCGCTGTAAAAGACGAACAGATCGCCCGGCTTGGCTTTGAAACTGAATTCGTCGTAATCGGCTTCGTCGAACAGTCCCAGCGGCAGCCCGGTCGCCTCGATGAACTCAATCTTGCCGTCGTGACAATAGATGGGCCTCGGCAAGCCCGAATTCGCCACCAGCAGCGTCCGCCGCGCGTCGTCCCACACGGCGTAAATGATCGACACAAACTGCGCGGCGATCCTGCGGTCCGCCAGCGACAGATTCACCGCCGCAAGCATTTCCGCCGGGCCCGGCTCAAGCGGCGCATGAGAACGCAGAATGCCGCTGACCAGCGCGGCATAGATGGCAGCCGGCGCGCCTTTCCCGCTTACGTCTCCAATCGCGATTCCGAGGCGCGACAACGAATAAGGAACGAAGTCGTAGAGATCGCCGCCGATGGCGCGGGCGGGTACGAACTTCGCCTCGACGTCGAGCTGCTGCATTTTCGGAAGCGAATGCGGCAGCAAGCGAAACTGCAGTTCGCGCGCCAGCGCCAGATCGCGTTCCAGCCGCCGCTCTTGCCGGGCAATCTCCTCGTACAAGCGCGCGTTTTCGATGGCGATCGCAAGCTGCGCCGCGAGCGTGGTCAGGGTCCGCATGTGATCTTCAGTAAAATATCCGCGCTTGGTGTGCTCCAGATCGAGCACTCCGATTACTTTCTCCTGGTAGATCAGCGGAACCGCCAGTTCGGAGCGGGTTTCCGGATTCACCGCGATGTAGCGGTCACTCTTGGCGACGTCAGGCACCAGGACCGCCTCCTTCGCCTGGGCGGCGTACCCCACCACGCCGCGGCCCATCGGGATGTCGTGCTTCAGATGCAGTCTTTCCTCGAAGCGCTGCGCGAACCGGTGCTGGAGTTTTTCTCCCGTCTGATCCACTAGAAGGATGCTGAACATCTGGTACTCGATCAGCCGGCTGAGCAACTCGGCGATGCGCTTGAGCAGATCGTCCAGGTTGAGAATCGACGTGAGTTCGCGCGCAATCTCGTTCAGCAGCAGCAGCGTTCGAGCCTGGCGTGTTGTGCGCGTGTGCAGCCGCGCGTTCTCGATGCCCACCGCCATGCGCGACCCGATCAGCGTCAGCAGGCGTTTGTGTTCTTCGGTGAAGTAACCCTTTTCGCGCGCCTCAATGTCGATCACGCCAATCACGCGGTTCTTGACGATCAGCGGAATGGCCAGTTCCGAGTGAACGTTGGGCACCGCTTCAAGATAGAAATCTTCCTGGGTAGCATCGGCGACCAACACCGCTTGACGAGTCTCGGCGGCGCGTCCGGTAACGCCTTGGCCCACTTTCACGCGCAAGCGGTCGGCGATGCCCTGTGGATAACCCACATGGAAGCGGACGTACAATTCCTGACGCTGTTCGTTGAGCAGCAGGATCGCGAAAATTTCGTAGTCAATGACCTTACGAACCAGTTCCGCCACGCGCCGCAGCGTGGTTTCCAGGTCGAGCGTGGTGTTCACCACGTCGGCCACTTCGAGCAGAAGGGGTTCCACCTCGGAAGCGCGTTCAGTTTGCGAGGCGGTCATTTTCACAAGCTTCATTCTAGCAGCCGGCGGGAGCGGCTCTTCCACAGGCTCCATTTGTAACTTGTAATTGGTAATTTGAAAATCGAAAGCGCAGGCCCGCAAGATTACAAATTACCAATTACAAATTCTCCAGCACGCAAATATCCGGAAGGTTGCGGTAGCGTTCCGCATAATCCAGGCCGTAGCCGACCACGTAGGCATCAGGAATGGTGAAGCCGATGTATTGCGCCTGGATCGGCTGCTTGCGGCGTGAAGGCTTGTCCAGCAAGGCGGCAATGCTCAGCGACCTGGGTTGATGCGCCTCGACCAGCTTCGAAATGTAGTTCAGCGTCAGCCCGGTGTCGAGGATGTCTTCGACCAAAATCACGTTTCGGTCGGCCAGCGACTGATCCATGTCCTTGGTCAAACGGACTTCGCCCAGCGAATCCCACGCCGCATGGCCCGCCGGGTCTTCTTTGGCTGTGGGGCGGTTTCCGTAGCTCGAAACCCCGATAAAGTCGAAGGTGGCGTCGAGCGGAACCTGACGCGCAAGATCGCTCAAAAAAATGGCCGCGCCTTTGAGAACGCCGACAAAAATAATCGATTGGCCGCGAAAATCGCGCGCAATCTCTTCCCCCATCTCGGCAACTCGCTTGGCAATGGCTTCGCGTGACAGCAACACTTTGAGGTTGGACATTGAGCACCATCTTATACACGAGTTTGGGCGCAACCGGAATGGTTTAAATCATGCCAATATTCTCGCAGGCTGCGATTGCTCGTTGCGCGCTTTTCTCCATGTCACTAGAATGCTACTTCGCTGTATGAACGGCAATTCGAACCATGGCCCGCGTGCTCGCAGCCAGAAGCTAGCGGCCTTTTACCTCGGGAGGGTTTCATGAATCTCCAAGGAATCCAACTCACGTGGCTTGGCCACTCCACCTTCCGCATCCAAACGCCGGAAGGGAAGACCCTCTACGTCGATCCGTGGATTGCCGGTAATCCCGCGTGCCCGGCGAGCGAAAAGAACGTCAAGAAAGCCGACGTGCTGATCTGCACTCACGGGCATGGCGATCACATCGGTGATGCGGTTGACGTGGGCAAGAAGCTGAATCCGATTGCCGTGGGCATCTTCGAGCTGTGCTTGTGGCTGCAGAAAAAGGGCGTCAAACAGATCGCTCCGATGAACAAGGGCGGCACGCAAACTATCGCCAATGTGAAAATCACCATGGTTCACGCGGTGCATTCCTGCGGCATTCAGGATGGCGACCAGATCGTCTACGGCGGCGAAGCCTGCGGCTACGTGCTCGAGTTCTCGAACGGAGTCAAACTCTACCACGCGGGCGATACCAACGTCTTTAGCGATATGGCCATCATCCGCGACCTCTACGCGCCGAAGATTGCCATGCTGCCCATCGGCGACCTTTTCACCATGTCGCCGCGCGAGGCTGCCTATGCCTGTAAACTGCTGCAGCCGGAAACTGTCATCCCCATGCACTTCGGTACGTTTCCGCAGCTGACGGGAACACCCGGCGAGTTGCAGAAACTGGCGCCGGACGTGGAAGTATTGGAACTGAAGCCGGGGAAGACGATTTCGTAAACGATGAGGTGGAGCGAAGAGCGTCCCGCCCGTCCCCCTGCGCCTTCAGCAGCATCGTGGCCGGGCGGGGACGCCCGGCGCTCCACCAGCAAATCTTGAATCGACAACGCAAGGAGGAAGATGACCGATCGACCCGCAAACCCCGACTGGCGCATGGGCGGAATTACAGTTCCTGAAGTCGAAGACTACCTGTACGCGATGCTGCCGCCGCGCGACGAGGTTCTCGCCGAGATGGAGGCTGACGCCACAAAGAACAACTATGCCATCGTCGGCCCCGCGGTTGCTCGGGTGCTGTATCAACTGGCGGTGATCAGCGGCGCGAAGAAGATCTTCGAAATGGGCTCGGCCATCGGCTATTCCACCATCTGGTGGGCGCGGGCGGTGGGCGAAGGCGGACGCGTCGTCTACACCGATGGCGACCCCAAGCGCGCCGAAAAGGCACGCCGCTACTTCGATCGTGCCGGCGTCAGCCAGCGCATCACGGTGCGCGTGGGCGACGCGCTCGAGTTTCTTTCGGAGGAGAACGAAACCTACGACATCATCTTCAACGACGTCGATAAGACCGACTACCCACGCGTCTTTCGTCTAGCGCTCCCGCGCCTGAAAAGCGGCGGCCTTTTTATCACGGATAACGTTCTGTGGAGCGGCAAGCTCCGCCAGCCCAACCCCGACGCCGAAACCAAGGCCATCCTCGAATTCAACAAACTGATCTGCGACTCGAAAGATGTGTTTACGACTATCTTGCCGATCCGCGATGGAGTTTCGGTTTGCGTTAAGAAATAGGGAATCGGGCGCACCGTTCTCGTACCGCACAGTGCTAGAATTGTGGTTTTCCATAAGACGCGATGAAGGCCCTTACACCCTTGCCCGTCGAACAGATTCCGGAAACTCTGGCCCGCGCTCAGGCCCTGGCGCGGCCCGACTCCTGGGCTGACGTTCTGGTGGTGGGCGCAGGCCCCACCGGCATGGCCTGCGCCATCGAGGCCCAGAAGGCCGGCTTCAAGGCCATCGTCATCGACAAGGGATGCCTGGTTAATTCCATCTATCACTATCCGACCAACATGGTGTTCTTCACCACGCCGGAGTTGCTCGAGATTGGCGATATTCCTTTCACCACGGCTCTGGCGAAGCCCACCCGGCTGGAAGCGCTCGAATATTACCGCCGTGTCGCCGAACACTTTCACTTGCACATCCGCCAGTACGAATGGGTGAAGACGATTACGGGTGAGGACCGTAATTTTCGGGTCACCACAACCAACCGGCACGACGCCATCCACGACTACCGTGCGCGCAAGATCGTGGTCGCCACCGGCTACTACGATCTCGCCAACCAATTGGAAATCCCCGGCGAAGACCTGGACAAAGTCTCCCACTACTATCGGGAGCCGCATCCTTATTTCGACACCGACGTGGTGGTGATCGGGGGCAAGAATTCGGCGGCGGAGGCGGCTTTGGATTTGTGGCGGCACGGGGCGCGCATCACGCTCGTCCATCGCGGAGCGCAGATGCACGACCACGTCAAGTATTGGGTGCGCCCCGACATCGAGAACCGCATCAGGTCTGGGGAGATTACCGCGCACTTCAACAGCACCGTGCAGGAGATTGGCGCCGACTACGTTGCGCTGCGAACTCCGTCCGGTCCGCTTCGTTTGAAAAACGATTTTGTATTCGCTCTCACGGGGTACCATCCCGACTACGATTTTCTCCGCAGCGTGGGCATCGAACTTTCCCCCGAACAGATGCGTCCGGTCTGCGATCCGGAGAACCTGGAATCGAACGTTCCGGGAATCTACGTCGCCGGGGTGATCGTCGCGGGATCGAGGACGAACGAAATCTTCATCGAGAATGGACGGTTCCACGGCAAACTGATCGCCGCTCACCTCAGCGAGCAGCTCGGCGGCGGAAACCAGAATTTGCCTCTTGACGCGACTTAACGTTTAACCGTAACAGGAGCACGCCCGCGAAATGGGCAAGGTCTTCGGTAAGGTCCCGAATAAGGCGCCTCGCAAGCACAAGTAAATCTTTGGAGGAATCTATGAAGCGATTTCGGAATCCAGTTTGCAGCATCGCTGCCGTCGCCGCGGTCCTGGTCATCGTCCTCTCCGCCAGCTTGGTTTTGGCACAGTCGGACGCGCACAAGTCGTTCGACCTGCTAAAGGGAATGGAAGGGAACTGGGCAGGAAAGAACCAGCAGGGCCAGCCTATTCAAGTGACCTTCCGCCTGACTGCGGGCGGCTCCGCGCTTATGAGCGAAATTCACGGTCACGGTCCAGAAAATATGATCACCATGTTCCACATGGATGGCGACCGGCTTTTGCTGACCCACTACTGCGGGGCCGGCAACCAGCCGCGCATGAAGGTCATTTCGTCGGACGCGAAATCCGTCAGCTTCGAATTCATGGACGGCACCAACATCGGCCCCGGCGACGGACACATGCAGCACGTGACCTTCACACAGCCCGACGCCGATCACCATACCGAAGAATGGGGCTTCCTCGATCACAGCAAAGAAATGAAAGAAGTGTTCACGCTCGCGCGCGTGCAGTAGAAGAATCAGGGGCTAAGGCGTGTGCGTGAGAACTTCGGTCGTCCCTCCGGGACTTGAGTCGTCATTCCACTTTACCCCGCGCTGAAGCGCGGGGCTAAGCTCGTTCGCCCCTCCGGGGCTAGATTCTCGGGCATTTCATGCCACCGGGTTGCCCGAAAACGAGTTCTCACGCACACACTAAAGCCTTTGTCTTTCTTGGCTCTGGGCGGCAGGGGTGAAGCCGTGCCCTGCGCAAGACCGATTTATGAAACCAGCTCTAGTCACTATGAAGGCTGGCCGCGAGTCATCGGATGGATGCAGGCGATCGCGGAGAAAGGCGAGGCGGTGGCAAGGCGTCCGCCGATTTCTCCAGCGCCGCGCGTGTAGGGGCGACGGGGGAGGCGTCGGGCTAAGGGTAGATGCAAAGGCCCGGGCAGTCCGCCTGTAGCAGTCGCCTACGATGCGCCTTTCACGAAAGCAAGTGTGGTGGTGGGCACAGAGACAGTCACGTCCCCGGCGATCACACGGCGTGCGTGGAAGTTCCTGAGCTTGGAGAGGAGCGGCGAAGTGACCTCCTGGCCTTTGGCGACGAGCAACGCTCCCTCGCCGGTGCGGACCTCCTGTTGGATGATCATGCCGAGCGCAAGGTCTTCGATCCGGCACTTTCGAATCTCGCCGTCTTCGGCGTTCGGGTCCAAGGTCACCAGTGCGTGGAAGAAGTCGGTGCTGAAGTTCTTGTTTTGGCGAGCCAGAGTGTGTGCCGCCTCGGTTCGCGAAACGCCTTTGTGGATGAGTTTTTCATAAGCCAAGGTGATCCGGAGTATTTCCGCACCCAGCCGCATGTCCGCCATCCCAGAGTCGCCGGATCCGAACTCGACGACTGGCCGGTTCTGGTGCTTGACCATCCACGCGACAGGTTCCAGGCGGGGGATTTTGGAAAGCAGATCATAGGCCACACTGGGGTGTGCGTCATATTGTTTCTGCTCGTTCGCGGAGAGCTTCTGACCGTTGTACACGGCGTCGATCGTTTCCGGAGGCAGGGTCACGCAACCCAGTTGGGACAACATGGCGGCGACCTCGTATTGCCAAGGGTTTCCCAGCGACATCGCGGTTACGATGTGGTGGATGTAGCGGCGGGCGCGCTCGGCGCGACTGAAGGCTGCGGGATTGACCAGGCTGAGCACTTCGGTCAGCACTTGAATGCTCCCGCTCAGGGTTTGTTCCAAGAGTTGCTTTTCGGCGGTGACCAACCGGTACTGCACCAGCGCCGCTGTCAGGGTTTTCGCCATCGCTTCCTTGGCGCAGGGCTTGCTGAGGAAACGGAAAATGCTGCCCTCGTTGATGGCGTTGATGGCCGTGTCCATGTCGGCGTTGCCGGTAAGCATGACGCGGATGGTGTCCGGCGATTGGGCCTTGATTTTGCTCAAAAGCTGGATGCCATCCATTTCGGGCATTCGCATGTCCGAAACCACGACCGCGTAGGGTCCGTTCTCGGCAGCGAGTTGCAGGGCTTGCGGGCCGCCTATGGCAGTCTCCATCAGAAACTCGCGGCTCAAACTGCGCCGATAGCCGTCAAGGATATTGCAATCATCGTCCACTAGGAGGATCTTTTCAGCCATTGGGTTCCTCTTTAATTGTTTCCTATTGCTTTCTTGACATTGTTTCTGCCAGACGCCCGCACGCTCTGCAATGAGCCACGACCGTCGTACTCCTTTCATCGGCATAGTGCGCTTAATGAATCAGGTGTTTGTGATACCTCCCTGGCGGACATTGGGAGTCAGACAGTTGAGAGGGACCTTGCCGACAATCTCAAGTAAACCCGGTCCTGTGCCGATAACACTGAGGCTGGGCTCTTGCCGCCGAGGGTGCCAGCGAAGGATAGACGGCGGCCTTGAAGAAGAATTGCAATTTATGTCGGATGAAATCTCTCAACCCGAGGAACGCCTTCACTCCCAAAACGTGCAGCGCGAGGTGAAAGACAGCCGCTCTCTCCCATCTCGCTTTCCGCTCGCCTCCCGGCAGGTCGCGGTCCACTTGGGACTAGCATTTAGCATCCTCGTTGCTCTCTTGATCGCCGTCGGCGATCTGGGGCTACGCCGAATGGACCAAATCAACGCTGACCTGCAAGACATAACAGGCAGACAGTTGGCCAAGCTGCGATTGTCTCGAGAGGTGCTGGCATATTCCAGTCGCAACAGTCGTATCACGATGCAAATATTCCTGCTCAGGGATAGAAAACAAATCGACTCACTGCTGGCTGACCGGGCGGAAAACACCAAAAGAATCTCAACCTTGGTAGCCGGCCTCGAAACCCTTTGCGAGTCAAAAGAAGAGAAGTTGCTGCTGGTTGCCATTGAGGACGCGAGAGGCCCATATCTCGACAGCTACCTGCGAGCCCTACACCTCCTGGTCGATGAAAGGAAACGCGATGCGGCTGTAGCCGTCATGGCCCAGCAGAGCACTCCGGCTTTGCTGAGGTACCACGCCGCCTGGGATGAGTTCGTGGTCTTCCAGGGAGACCAACTTGAGCTGGCAACCCAGCAGAGCATGGCACATTATGCCGCGGCTCGTCGTCTTGCCTTGTTCATAATCGTAGTCGCCGTGGTGGTGCCTTGTACCATCGCGCTGTTCGCCATAAGACGTATGATCCGAGAGATAACTACCCATCTGCGAGACGAGAAGGAAGCACTGCGGACGGCGCATCAGGGGGCGGAAGTTTTTATCAACGCCGTGCCATCGATTCTCATTGGTGTGGACCAGGACTCGCGCATCACGCGTTGGAATTTAGCCGCCGCCGGTGCGTTCGGCTTACCTGAGGCTGAAGTGGTTGGAAAACAGCTGGCCGCCTGCGGTGTTAGATGGCTGCGGCCTGGCATGCCAGACGAAATCCGATCCTGGTGTTCTGAACGGTGCTCCCGGCGATGCGATCAGGTTCCGTTTGAGATGAACGGGGAAACGCGTCTGCTAGGACTGACGATCACACCGGTTCACATGGCCGATGAAAACTTGACGAAACTGCTCGTCATCGGTTCAGACACCACCGCCCGAAGCGTCTTGGAGGAGCAACTCCGCCAGGCGCAGAAGCTGGAATCAGTAGGGCAGCTCGCAGCCGGGATCGCACACGAGATCAATACTCCAACTCAGTATATCGGAGACAACGTGCGGTTTTTGAGAGATGCTTTCCGGGACCTGAAGAGCCTGCTGGCGAATTACGAACGGCTGTCGGTAGCGGGCCAGGGCAATTCGCTCTCGCGCGAAGCAGTGCAGGAAGCCGCAGCTGCGGTGGAACAGGCGAACGCGGACTATCTGCTGGAGGAAATTCCAAAAGCCATCGACCAGACGCTGGAAGGCGTGACCCGAGTGTCTACGCTGGTGGGTGCAATGAAGGAATTCTCCCATCCGGGCACAAAAGGAAAGACGCCACTGGACTTGAACCACGCTATTCAATGCACTATTACGGTAGCGCGCAACGAGTGGAAATATGTGGCTGACATGGAAACCGAATTCGACCCGTCACTACCTCCGATCCCTTGTGAGCCTGGCGAATTCAACCAAGTAATTCTGAATCTGATCGTAAATGCCGCGCATGCGATTGGCGATGTCGTCGGAAAAGGAGGTTCAGAAAAGGGAAAGATCAAGGTGCAAACGCGGAATTGCCCGGAGTGGGCGGAAATTCGAGTTCAGGACACCGGCTCGGGAATCCCGGAAAAGGTGCGCGCCCGTGTCTTCGATCCCTTCTTCACTACCAAAGAAATTGGCAAAGGAACTGGGCAGGGCTTGGCCATCGCACGCTCCGTGGTGGTTGACAAACACGATGGAACCATTCACTTCGAAACGGAAGAGGGGAAGGGCACAACCTTTATCGTTCGCCTTCCCAAGGAGGGCAAAGCTGCTGCCGCCAGGACGGTGTCCGCGTGAAACGCATCTTGTTCGTGGATGATGAAAGTAAGATTCTGGACGGCATCCGGCGCATGCTGCATGCGGATCGGGAACGATGGGACCTGCAGTTTGCGGTGGGCGGCGAAGCGGCCTTGCAAGCCTGTGAGGCAGGCAGTTTCGACGTGGTCGTTTCCGACATGCGGATGCCAGGCATGGATGGCGCCACGCTACTTGGTCACATTCGAGATCGCTTTCCGAGCACGGTGCGAATTGTCCTGTCGGGATATTCCGACAGCGGGTTAGCGACACGTGCGGGTCACGTGGCACACCGCTTTCTCGCCAAGCCGTGTCAGGGAGCTGAACTGCAAGGGACGATTGAGCGTGTGTGTATCCTGCAGGACCTGTTGTCCACAGCCGAGCTTCGCCAAGTCGTGGGATCAATCGGTGAACTGCCTTCCCTTTCAAGTACGTACACCTCGCTTCTACAAGCGGTGAGGAACCCGAACACCTCCATACTCCAGGTGGCGGAAATCATCGAGCATGACATGGGCATGTCTGCCAAAGTCTTGCAGTTGGTGAACAGCGCTTTCTTCGGCTTGGCACAGACCGTGACCACGCTACAGAGTGCCGCGACATATCTGGGAATGGAAACCATCAAGAACCTGGCGTTAGCTTCCGAGACCTTCAGGGTTTTTGCACCCGACTCGCGCATTCCGCAATCGTTTTGCGAGTCTATACAGCAGCGCGCGCACCGCACCGCCGCCATTGCCGGCACGCTCCCGGTGGCCAAGAAAACTCGGGATGTTACCGTGGTGTCCGCACTTCTCCACGATATTGGGAGCCTCATCCTGGCCAGCAAAATGCCCGACAAGTTTTGCGCTGTACTCTCCCGCGCCAAAGAACGCGGGTGCGAGCAGTTCGAAGCCGAAGAGGAACTGCTGGGGATTTCACACGCGGAAGTAGGCGCGTATCTGCTGGGATTGTGGGGCTTCCCCAGCCTTGCGGTGGAGGCTATCGCACACCATCACCGTCCCACTCGCATACCACACTCCGGTTTTGACAGCTCAGTAGCCGTGTATGTTGCAGACGTATTGGACCACGAGTTGGAGGCTCACCCGGAGGATTCGACAGGATCTAAACTCGATGAGACGGCGCGAACTTGTCTTGAGACGTTGGGGATTTTGCCCCGGTTTGCCGAATTCCGTGAGCTTGCGATCCAAGGCCGCGATTGAAATCGCGATCTCGGGCGAGAAGAGTGGGATTCTTGGCTGTTTACTCTTACGGAGCCTTCACTCTTATCGAGGGGCCCCCGGCCAGTTTCCCGGCCTCTTCACCGGCCTGCTCAAGGTAATACTTGGATCGTCGCGTTGGTGAGATGCGGATCGTCAAAGTTGCTCTTGTCACCAGCGTGTTTATCCTTCACGGGAAGCAGGCGAGCGGTCAACGGCTTGTGCCACTTGGAAGCGAGCGCAGCCACGTCTCCCAGAATGCGCGCTATCTGCTCCTCCGTCACATCGCCGGGCAAGGGCACAGTGTCCAGTCCCGTGGCGCAGACCGAAGAATAGGAAAGGAGCGCGTCAATCGAGAGCTTGCCTTCCGACCAGCGCTGCGCCAGTCTCTCATCTTCGAGCACAGGCAGCATCAGTCCCGCATAGCCCACTTGCTGCACTGGAACGGAACGCACGGCAGTGGTGATCAGGAAAGCAGTGCTGAGGGTTCCGCTGCTGCCGACGGCATGTCCCGTGTAGGCTTCGATCGCGGCTCCGATCGAGACATCTCCTGCCGGCGCGGGCGTCGGGTCCAGGCCGAGGTAATCCCAGCCGCTCTCCCGAGCGAAATTCTGAGCGATGGCTTCCGCCTCTTGAGCGTAGCGCGATAGTTCACTGCTGAGCTTCGCGGAGGCCGGTTGGGGCATGCCTTTGGTATCGGAGAGAACCCGGAGCACGACATTCGCGGATTCCAAACCGATGGCGAACTTGCCGCCGCCGGCGGTGTGATAGGAGGCGGGATAGAACGGTCCGTAGGGAGAAACCATAGCGGTGGCAGCAAACCTGAAATTCCCCTGCCCATGAGGAGTGTTCTCCGCAATGTATTTCACGAGATAAGCCACGCGCTGAATGGTTTGCCAATGAATGCCGTCTTCCGCGGCGATGACGGCGCTGGAATTGGTAACTTCTGCGCGCGCGAGAAATTCTGCCGCCAGACCGACCATGGACGGGTCGTCAGAGTCCTTCATCATTGCGGGGCCGACGTTGAATTCGTAAGATCCGGCGGCGAGGTTGTCCAGTTCAAGCAAAAGTGCCAACGCTTTATCTCTGGGCAGCCCGCGGACAAATTCTGGAAAGGGCTGGGTCGTAATGCGAGTCGTTTCGACGACCCAACCGCTTTGTTCGAACTTCTTCTTGGCGATGTTCAGGGTCTGGGCGGTATCGGCGAGTTGCCGCTTATAGTCTGAGGGGTTCAGACGGATAAACGCGGTGATTGTGCGCACCTTGGGACGATTTTCTGGGCGATCCTCTGGACGATCATCCGCCGATACCGGGCCGGACACGAGCAGCGCGATACACAAGAGGAGGGAAAAATGAGGTCGCTGCAACTTACACCATATCTTAACTGATTTCTAAAGATGGAATGGGTCTTATGAATGATTGGTCGGGCGTGATGTCTGGTTGGACACGACCGAAGAGGGCGCGGAAAGGGTCCACCCCGAGCAAGAACTGTGACCTCAGCGGCTAAACAGGCTGCGGAAAAAATATCTTCTGCGCCGCAGTTTCACCGCAGCGGCTAAAGCCGGTGCTCAAAATAAGCCGGTCATCGCAGCGCTGAAGCGCTGCGCCACCCAAAATCAAGCGCAACAACGACTTCGGCCAGATGTCTTCCATTCTCGCGATTCATGTCAGGATCGGTTGGGGCCCACGCCGCGAGGACCCTGCCGCT
>Ga0209039_10003275_pt1 | contig 12788 bp, 13 predicted proteins | sample BogFormECP12_OM1_FD_188238 | JGI IMG/M metagenome (GOLD analysis project Ga0209039, IMG submission 188238) | Bog forest soil microbial communities from Calvert Island, British Columbia, Canada - ECP12_OM1 (SPAdes) (version 2) | ecosystem: Environmental > Aquatic > Freshwater > Wetlands > Bog ...
TACCTGATCATTCTGGCGATTACGGCCACGGTGATTATCAACACCTTGATCATGTCGGTTTTCGAGCGCACGCGTGAGATTGGCATCCTGGCTGCCATCGGGATGAGGAGCAGCAGCATCATGGCCATGTTCTTTGCCGAGTCCGGCCTGCTGGGGGTCGGCGGCATCGCCATAGGCTTGCTGCTGGGCGCCATCATGGTCTTCCCGGCCTCTAAATACGGTATTTACATCGGCAACCTGGGCGCCACCGGCATTACCCTGGGCAACCGGATTTATGCTTACCTGCTGCCCGGCGACGCCATTTCCCTGACCATTCTGGCGTTTATCGTCACCCTGTTGGCGGCGCTTTATCCGGCCATCCTGGCGGCGCGTATGGAGCCTGTCGACGCTTTACGCGGGGGCAAGAAATAATCGTTGAATCTTTGAATGTAAAGACTAGGAGCATGCAATGGAAGTCGCAAAAGTTGAAAACGTTACCCGCACTTATCAGGTCGGCATGATAGAAACGCAGGCCCTGCGCGGCGTCAGTCTTTCGATTGAAAACGGCGAATTTACGGCCCTGGTTGGGCCTTCTGGCTCGGGCAAGACCACTCTGCTGCAGTTGATCGGCTGCTTGGACCAACCGACCAGCGGGCGCGTGTATATCAACGGCAAGGACGTCAGCCAGCTCAATCGTAACCAGCGCGCCGACATGCGGCGCGGCACGATTGGTTTTATTTTTCAGTTTTTTGCCCTCATCCCGACACTGACGGCTTACGAAAATATCGAAATGCCGCTGCTGCTGGTGGGGCAGGGCGCAGCCGAGCGGCGCCAACGGGTGACGGAGTTGCTTGAAGCGGTGGACCTGATGGATCACGCCAACCATCGCCCGGACCAATTGAGCGGCGGGCAGCAGCAGCGCGTGGCCATTGCGCGCGCCCTGGCCACCCGCCCAGCCCTGATCCTGGCCGATGAGCCGACCGCCAACCTGGATACGCCCAACGGCAAACTGGTGATGGAAACGATGACGCGGCTGAACCAGGAAACCGGCGTGACTTTTGTTTTTGCCACGCACGACCCGCGCGTATTCACTTATGCCCGGCGGATAATCACACTGACCGATGGCCTGGTGGTTGAAAACGGTGTCATGGAGAAGGTTATTCTGGGGGACTGAAATGAAATTAAGGGCGCTCTGCTTCTTGCCGGTGTGTTTCATCCTGATAACCCTGAGCGGCTGCGCTGCCCTGGGCGGCGTTCCGACGCCGCTGCCAACCATCGTGTTGGGAAATTACAATAGCACGCCCCAGCCCGCATCTTCCAACTCAGCCTCATCTACAGCGCAGGTCAGCCTGGGCGGAGTGAGCGCTTCGGGCGTCGTGGTGCCGGCTCAGCAGGCCCAAATGGCCTCGGCGCTGGGCGGAACCGTCCAATTGGTGGATGTGTCGATCGGCGACGCGGTCAAGGCAGGACAGGTTTTGGTGAAGCTGGCTGGCAGCGAAAAACTGGAGGCGGCGGTCGAGGCCGCCAGCCTGCAGATCCTCACCGCTCAGCAGGCCTTACAAACGCTCAATACCAACGCCGACCAGGCCCGCACGGATGCCCAGGTGCGGCTGGCGAACGCCGAAAAGGCGCTCAACGATGCCCAAACGCGCCGCAATTGGATGAACTACCGCAACGGCTCACAAAGCGATATCGATGCCGCCCAGGCCAACCTGATTCTGGCGGAAAATACCTTGCAAACGGCCAGGGATAATTACAGTTCGGTCGCCAATCTGGGTGAAACCGACCTCAACCGGGCCGCTGCCCTGAGCGCCCTGGCGGTGGCCCAGCACGCTTATGACAAAGATTTGGTTAACTTGAACTACTTGCTGGCCAAGCCCACCAAGATCGACCTCGACCAGGCCCAGGCCACGCTGGATGCAGCTAAGGCTGATTTGGCCAACGCCCAGCAGGCATACGATAAACTGCAGAACGGTCCCGACCCGGATGCCCTGGCGCTGGCCCAGGCGCAGATCAAGAACGCCCAGGCCCAACTGGCAGCCAGCCAGTCGGATTTGGCCGACCTGGATCTGGTGGCGCCCTTTGACGGCACGGTCAGTCGCATCGATATCCATAACGGCGAGTATGCCACCGCCGGACAGACCATCCTGGTGCTGGCCGACCTGAGCCATTTGCAGGTGCAAACCACCGATTTGAGCGAGCGCGACGTCCCTATGGTCAGTGTAGGACAGTCCGTTTCGGTATTGATTAAGGCCTTGAACCAGACCATCAGCGGGCACGTCAGCGATATCTCGCCCCTGGCCGACAGCCTGGGCGGCGACGTAGTCTACCAGACCACCATCAACCTGGATAGCACTCTGCCCGAGCTGCGGGCTGGCATGAGCGTGACTGTCCAGTTCGGGCAATAAAAGCATTTTGCTAATGAACATTGTGACGTGTTTCAAATTTGCTCCGGATTCTAAAGACATCGAGGTCAGAGCGGATGGCTCGGTCTCGTTGGAAAAGGCAGAATGGATCATCAGCGCCTACGATTTGAACGCCGTTGAAGCGGCCGTAAAACTGGTCGAAGGCTCGACCGGCAAGGTGCTGGCCTTGAGCGCCGGCCCGCAAAAAATCAGTAATTCGAAATTGAAAAAGGATATTCTTGCGCGCGGGCCTGATGAGCTTTATCTGGTGATCGATGAGCAATTGGGCAGCAACGATACCCATTTCACCGCCTCGATTTTGGCCCAGGCAATTCGTAAATTGGGCCAGGTTGATCTGGTGATCTGCGGAGAAGGTTCCTCGGACCTGTACTTCCAGCAGGTGGGCCTCCAGGTAGGTGAAATGCTGGGTTGGCCGACCATCAATGCAATCGGAAAAATTGAGGCCGCCGGCAGCAATATAATTGTAGAAAGAAACCTGGAAGACGAAGTTGAAGTTCTGGAAGTGCCCCTACCAGCCTTATTAAGCGTGACCACCGATATCAACATGCCTCGTTTGCCAGGCATGAGAGAAATCCTTAAGGCCGGGCAAAAACCGGTCGTGGAATGGAAACTGGCCGATCTGGCCGGGCCCGAGAACAAATCCGCGGTGGAGGTATTAAGCGTCAGCGCGCCGCGCCAGGTGCAGCGTAAGAAAGTCCTGATCGAGGCCAAAGCGGAAGACGCCGTGCAGACCCTGATCGGTTACTTGAGCAAAGAAGGCGTGATTTAGGAGTTTGAAAATGACTGAAAATCACGTGTGGGCTTATTCGGAAAAACCGGCCTTCCTGGCCGAATTGATCGGTGGGGCGCGCCTTCTGGCGGAAAAATTGGGCGGTTCAGCCGCCGCAGTCGTCATTGGCACTCGCAGCGAAGCGGAAAAGGCGCTTGCGCTGGGAGCTGCCCGGGTGTTCTGGCTGGGTGAGAAAAAAGCAGCCATGCTGGTTGAAGATTACGTTCCTACCCTGGCCAGGCTGGCTGAAGAGCAAAAACCGGCCTTGCTGCTGGTGGGAGCAACCAGGCGCGGCAAAGCCGTGGCCGGCCGCCTGGCCGCCAGGCTGGGCGCCAGCGTTGTGACGGATGCGAAGGAATTTATTGTAGCCGAAGGTAGCTTCTCCGTGCGGCATATGATTTTTGGCGGCGGCGCCATGCGTGTTGAAAAGCCGCTCTCTGCGGTTGCGCTGGCAACCGTTGGTCTGGGGACGTTTGAGGTTCCCGCACTGGAGGCGGGCCGCAAAGGTGAGATTGTGGAAGTGCCATTTGTTGAACCGGCCTGGCATGTCAAATTCCTGGAAAAGAGGGAGAAAAAGGTGGCAGCCGTCAATCTGGCGGCTGCCAAACGGGTAGCCTGCGCCGGGCGCGGCCTGGGCAAGCAGGCCGACCTGGCCATGATCAACGAGCTGGCGCACATCCTGCAAGCCGAGGTCGGCTGTACGCGCCCGTTAGCCGAAGGCCTGGACTGGCTGCCGCGCGAACGCAACATCGGTGTATCCGGCGCATCCATTAAACCGGATATGTACCTGGGCATCGGCGTTTCCGGACAGGTGCAGCATACCGTGGGCATAACCGATTCGCACGTCATTGTGGCGATCAATAAGGATAAGAATGCTCCGATCTTTGCCCAGGCCGACTACGGCATTGTTGGGGATCTCTATGCGGTCGTTCCGGCGTTGGTGGCTGCGCTGAAGGCTCGTAAATAATTCAAGTCTCGCTGGGTTTATTGCGAAGAGCTATTTTATCCATTGAACCCGCCCAATTGTGACTGATTCAGATGGGAGCATTGGATGGATGATAAATTTGATGTCATTATCGTTGGCGCCGGGCTGGCTGGATCAACCGCCGCCTACCGGCTGGCGCAGGAGGGCCTGCAGGTTGTGCTGGTCGAGCGCGCTCCCTACCCAGGCGCCAAGAACCTGTCCGGCGGGGTGCTGTACGGTCAGGTGCTCAACCGGCTGATCCCCGAGTTCTGGAAAGAAGCTCCGCTAGAGCGCTACATCAGTCGTGAAGTGGTCATGTTTATGACCGGCCAGGCTTCTTTTAGCATCGATTTCAAAAACCAGGCTTTCAGCCAGCCGCCCTACAACGGCTTCTCGGTGCTGCGCGGCAAGTTCGACCGCTGGCTGGGCGAGAAAGCTGAAAACGCCGGAGCCATGTTGGTGCCGGGCATCAAGGTGGATGCGCTGGTGCGGGATGGCGGGCGAGTGACCGGCATTGTGGCCGGCGACGAGCAGATGCTGGCGGATGTGGTCATTGCCGCCGATGGGGCTAATTCCTTTATTGCCCAGCAAGCCGGGCTGCAGAAGAAAATCGATCCTGCTTACCTGGCCGTTGGCGTAAAAGAGCTGATCGGGCTTTCGCCTGAGATCATCGCAGACCGCTTTGTGCTGAATGAGAACGAAGGCGCTGCCTACGGTATGGTCGGTTTTGCCACCCAGGGCGTGGCCGGCGGCGGCTTCCTGTATACCAATCGAGATAGCCTCTCAATCGGCCTGGTGATGCATCTGGACGAGTGCCTGAAGACCAGGATCCAACCGGCCGAGGCCCTGGACGAGTTTCTGGCTCACCCGGCCATCGCCCCGCTGGTACGCGGCGGCAAACTGCTCGAATACGGCGCCCACCTGGTCCCGGAAGGTGGTATCCCGATGATGCCGAAGCTGGTGATGGACGGGTTGCTGGTGGCGGGCGACGCGGCCGGGCTGTCGATCAACAACGGTTTTGTGGTGCGCGGCATGGACCTGGCGATTGGATCGGGCCTGGCGGCGGCTGAGGCCGTGCTGGAAGCCAGGGCAAAAAATGACTTTAGTGCGGCGGGCCTGGGCGTCTACAGCCAGAAAATGGAAAAGAGCTTTGTGATGCAGGATATGCACACGTACGTCCAGGCCGGCGAGTTTATGAAAAACCACCGTCTATATACCGCTTACCCCAGGCTGCTGGAAGATATCATGACCCGCATCTACAGCCAGGACTCAACGCCCAAAGAGCACCTGCTGCCGATCCTGATGCAGGGTTTGAAAGACAGCAAAGTCTCGCTGATCGACCTGGGGCTGGATGGCTGGAAGGGAGTCCGCAACCTATGAACCGCATGAGTATTCCCGAGAAGCTGGGGGTTAACAAGTATGAGCTGGATGAAGGCCACCCGCACATCGTGGTTAATGATGAAATTTGCCAGAAGGTGTGTGGCGACAAGATGTGCCTGTTTGTCTGCCCGGCCAAAGTCTACAGCGAGCAGAACGGCGTGATCGTGGCGGATTGGGCCGGCTGCCTGGAATGCGGCGCCTGTAAAGCCGCCTGTCCGCACGAGGCCTTGCAATGGGAATATCCCAGGGGCGGGTTCGGGGTCATTTATCGCTACGGCTGAAGCCCGCCAGAGTTGGATTAAGTGTATTTAGGCGCCGGTTTTAGGGTAAACTATCGCTATGGCTAATCATCCCTCTCTCCCCGCCGAGATTTCTTGCATCCCGCTGCCGCTGCCCAATAACCCGCTCGGTACGGTTAATGTTTACCTGCTCAAAACTAAAGCAGGCTGCCTGCTGGTGGATACCGGTTGGAATACCGAACAATCCTACCAGGCCCTGCTCAAGGGTTTTGAACAGGCCGGCGCTTCTTTCGAGGATTTGCGCATCATTTTCATCACCCATACGCACCCGGATCATTTCGGGCTGGCCGGACGGTTGCAGCAGGAGACCCACGCCCAGGTTCTTTTACACCAGGCGGAGGCTAACTGGATCGAGCAGCAGCGCGCCTTTGGCCCACAGCTTATTTCGGGTGTCGCCAGTTGGTTGGCACAAAATGGTTTCCCGCCGGATGACATGGCAGTTCTCCGGCAGGCTTTACCCGCCTTCGGACGCTCGCAGTCCGCCGCCAGGCTTGAACGCTTCTTGCAGGATGGCGAGCATCTCCGGCTGGCTGAGTTTGACCTGGAATGCATATGGACGCCGGGCCACGCCCCCGGGCACCTGTGCCTGTATGACCGGCAGCGCCAGATGCTTTTCTCAGGTGATCACGTGCTGCCTGACATTACACCCAATATCGGTTTTTCGATGGCACAGGGCAGCAATCCGCTGGCTGATTATTTGGTGGCTTTAGAGAAGGTCGCCGTCTTGCCGGTTCGCCTGGTGCTGCCGGGGCACGGCGCTGTCTTTTCCGACCTGAGCGGGCGGGTGAAGGAGATTGAGCAGCACCACGAGAATCGTTTGAACCTGATGCTGGCCGCTATCCGTGCGGGGGATAAAACTGCCTACCAAGTGGCGGCTTCGGTGCCCTGGACTGAGGGCGCCATCCCGCTCACGCAGCTGGATGCCGTATCCCGGTTTTTTGCGCTGGCCGAAACCAGCGCTCATCTCGAGTTACTGGTGAGCCGGGGCAGCATCACAAAAGCTCAACTCGATGGCACAATCCAGTATTCAGCTAATCTTAGCGGAGCTTGATATGACAACCATGACTGATGAGTATATGCGTCAGATGCTTTCCACCAGCCGCAGCTACAGCCTGGTAATTTTGAGGGCCACGCCCAAGAGGAGCGAGCCCGCTGCGGATAAAATCATCTGGGAACACGGCCGGCGCAATTTTGCCCTGCGGGCGGATGGGCTGCTGTCGATTGTCTGCCCGCTGACGGACGAGGGCGAGGTGCGCGGCGTCAGCATCTTCAACGCCAGCCTTGAGGAAACCAAAAAGATGATGGACGAGGACCCGGCCGTAAGGGCCGGAGTATTAACCTACGAAGTACGCGCCTGCCGCAGCTTCCCAGGCGACAGTTTACCGGCAAAGTAAGGCCAATGATCTTGACAGTCGTCCAAATCTAATGGACTTGAATCCCTTTGAATTTGAAAATCTGGTCAGCAATTTGTTCGGAAAAATGGGATTGGAAGTCAAGCAAACACGTGCCTCTAAAGACCAGGGGGTTGATGCGGTTGCATTCGATACAAGACCAATTCTTGGGGGCAAAGTTGTGATTCAGGCGAAGCGTTACAAGAATGTTGTTGGTGTATCGGCTGTGAGAGATCTCTATGGAACTATGATGAATGAGGGGGCGAACAAAGGGATATTGGTAGCTACCAGCCATTATGGACCGGATGCTTACGATTTTTGTAAGGATAAACCGATTGAATTGGTCGATGGTGGTAATTTGTTGTATCTTTTAGAGCAGAATGGTGTGAAAGCCAAGTTAATCTTTCCAGAAGAAACATGAAACGATAAGTAACCCAACCGGTTTTTGCCTGGAACTATCTGGATGCTGTTACTTGGATAATTGTCGGGAAACGAAATGTCTGACAAAATGCCTTAAAACTCTTGACAAACTGAAAAGCAAGTGCTATTATCTAATCGTTGACTGGCTGGATGCCCCCCTCATCCAGCCAGTTAACATTTAAATCAGGATTGCTCTTTGGAGGCGTGAAAACCCCATACCAGCGCCAGCAGCGCCACGATAAAGGCGATGGACATGAGCAACGAGAAAGAATCGTTTTGGGTTTGGATGAAGCTGGCGCCGCAATAACCGGCCGCCAGGATGCCAACCAGGCCGATGACTGCCGCAACCATCCAATTGCGGTCTTTATATAGCCAGGCGCGCACCAGCAGAAACAGGATGCCGAGCAACAAAAGCAAGCCCAGCAGGATGTGTGAGGCGACCGAGACCTGCGTCCAGGCAAACTGCCACAATTGGCCGGCGTTGTTCGTTTCCGGGAACTGCACGTATAAGTTGCTGAACATCCCCAGCAGGTATTCCACGATCAGGCCCAAAATCAAGGTCATGCCGTGCACTTTGAGGTGGTGTTGGATCATCTGAGCATTGCTGGCCATATCTTTTCCCTGGTTGTCGATCGATTTCATTTTTGACTCATACTATAAATAATCGCCCTGCGAAAGTCAAGGATGTGTATAGACAATATCCGCTAAAAGGCGTAGAAACTTGATAAAATCCACCTGTTTATTCTAGAATTGTTCGGCTAGAATAATGATATTAATGAAGCAGAACCAATCTGTATCAGAATAGGAGTGAGCTATGCGTTATAAACTACTCGGCCGCAGCGGCCTGCGAGTTTCTGAATTGGCCCTCGGCACCATGACCTTTGGAGATGCCTGGGGCTGGGGCGCGGATGCGGACGAAAGCAAAAAACAGTTCGATCTTTTCGCCGAAGCCGGCGGAAATTTTATCGATACCTCGGTCAATTACACCAACGGCCAGGCCGAAACCATCCTGGGCGGCCTGTTGAAAGTGGAGCGTGCCCATTTTGTGCTGGCGACCAAATATTCGCTCACCAACCCGGAATCGCACGACCCCAATTCGGGCGGTAACAGCCGTAAGAACATGCGCCAATCCGTCGAGCGCAGCCTGCAGCATCTGCAAACCGATTACATCGATTTATTGTATCTGCACATCTGGGATCATATGACGCCCCTGGAAGAAGTTGTGCGGGGTATGCAGGATTTGGTGGAGCAGGGCAAGGTCAATTATGTGGCCTTTTCGGATACGCCCGCTTATATTGTTTCGGCGGCTGTGACGATGGCGGAGCTGCGCGGCTGGTCGCGCCTGGTTGGCCTGCAACTGCCTTATGCGCTCAACCGCCGCGACGCCGAGCGCGCCGAAATCCCCATGGCCAAAGCCTTTGATCTGGCGGTGCTGCCCTGGGGAGTTTTGGGGCAGGGCATCCTGCTAGGCAAATACAGCTCCGGCAGCACGGAGACGACCCGCTGGGATAAATCCGGCGTGAAGATCTCGCAGCAAACCCAGGCCACCATCGATTGCGTTGCGGCGGTGGCCGCTGAGAGCGGCATGACCAAAACGCAGGTGTGCGTCAACTGGATCCGGCAGTCAAAGCGAGCCGAGTTTATCCCTGTTTTAGGGGCGCGCACGGCCGTTCAGCTTCAAGAGAGCCTGGACTGCCTGAAATACACCTTAAGCGATGAGCACATGCAGCGCCTGGATGCGGTCAGCCGGATCGAATACGGTTTTCCGCGCGATTTTCTGGAAGGCGATATGCGCCAGCGCATCTTTGGCAGCACATTCGACCAGATCGATCATCCTCTTGACTACCCGGTCTGGTAATGGGGAAGAATTTAACCGCTAAGACGCTAAGGACGTTAAGAAGAAAGAATCTTTCTTTAATAAAAAATTTTTCTTTGCGATCTTAGCATCTTTGCGGTGAGTAAAACGAAATCTCACCATCGATTACGCTGTCTTATTTTTGATGATTTCCTCGCACAACTGCACGCCCTTCATCATGTCCGTGATCCAATAATCGGCGCCGGTGTAGCGGCAAACCTCTTCATTGACGATGCCCCCGCCGATCAGGATGGGAAAATGCAGGGCGTAGATTTTTGAGATGGAGCGCAGGGCCGCGCTGGTGCTTTTCATGCTCTCGAAAGAAGAGGTAATCAAGCCCGATAACCCGACAATATCCGGCTGGAGCTCGACCGCTTTTCTGGCGAATTCCACGTCCGGCACGTCGATACCCAGGTCGATCACCGTAAAGCCGTGACTGGAAAGCATCATCCCGGCAATGTTTTTACCGACATCGTGGATATCGCCCGCCACAGTGCCCAAGATTATTTTCCCCAACGAGTGGCCCTGGAAGCGTTCCTTTAAAAGAGGCTGCACCAGCTCCATCACCTGTCGAAAAATCTCGCCGGACATGATCAGCCCGGAAATATAATAGCTGCCCTGGGCGTACTGCTCGCCCACCTGCCGGATGCCTTCGTTGCAGTCCTCGATGATCTTGAGCGGCTCATCGCCGCTTGCAATGCGCTGCCTGACCCGGTTGAGCACAGCGTTCTCGTCCAGGTTGGCAAACAAATCGATCGTCTGGCGATCCGGGCTGGCTTGCGGGTTGGAATCAGTCATTTTTACAACTTATATATATAAGAATGGACAGGAAAAGTATTCTAGTGTAAACTTATATAGATCAGCTGTCAAGACCATTGACAGTTTTAAGTCTTTGTATATATAATCACAAAGATTATATTCCCCAAGGAGGCCCTATGGCAAGGAAATTTGTCCCAACCCGGCTGAAACTTGTTCGCCCGGTCCCTTCAGATATTGATATCGCTCAATCGTCGGAGATCAAACCCATCGCGCAAGTAGCCGAGGAAGCGGGCATCTTGCCGGATGAACTGGAACTGTACGGGCCTTACAAGGCCAAGGTGAAACTGGAGATTCTGGAACGCCTCAAGGACGTTCCGGATGGCAGGTACGTCGATGTGACTGCCATTACACCCACCCCCCTGGGCGAAGGCAAAACCACCACCACGGTCGGTCTGAGCCAGGCCCTGGGCGCCTGCCTTGGCAAGAAGGTCTTTACCTGCATCCGCCAGCCCAGCCAGGGTCCTACCTTTGGCATCAAAGGCGGAGCAGCCGGGGGTGGTTATAGCCAGATTATCCCGATGGAAGACTTTAACCTGCACCTGACCGGCGACATCCACGCCATCACCGCTGCCAACAACCTGCTGGCGGCCGCCATCGATGCGCGTATGTTCCACGAACTCGATGTTACCGATGATGAGAAGCTGTTCAATGCGCTTTGCCCGGCCGATAAGCAAGGCCAGCGCAAATTTTCGCCCTCCATGCTGCGACGCTTGCAGAAACTGGGCATCCATAAGACCGATCCCAGCCAGTTGACGCCCGAAGAGCGCGGCCGCTTTGCCCGGCTGGACATCGATGAGGCCTCGGTCACCTGGCGGCGGGTATTGGATACCAACGATCGCTATCTGCGCGAGATCGAAACCGGCCTGGGGCCTGAGGAAAAGGGCCGCACGCATCGCACCGGCTTCGATATCACCGTGGCCAGCGAGATCATGGCCATTCTGGCGCTCACCACCAGCCTGGCCGATATGCGCCAGCGGCTGGGGGCCATGGTGATCGGCACCAACCATAAAGGCGAAGCCATTACCAGCGAAGACCTGGGTGTGGCCGGCGCTTTGACCGTGCTGATGAAGGACGCCATCAAGCCCAACCTGATGCAGACCCTGGAAGGCACGCCCGCCCTGGTGCACGCCGGCCCATTTGCCAACATTGCCCACGGCCAATCCTCCATTTTGGCCGACCGCATTGCGCTGAAGCTGGTCGGGCCGGACGGCTATGTGGTCACGGAAAGCGGCTTCGGCGCAGATATCGGTATGGAGAAATTCTTCGACATTAAATGCCGCTACTCCGGGCTGATCCCCTCGGTAGTGGTGATGGTTGCGACCGTACGGGCGCTCAAGATGCACGGCGGCGGCCCGCGCGTGGTGGCTGGCAAGCCCCTGGCGTTGGAGTATACCGATGAGAACCTGGCATTGTTGCAAGCCGGCCTGCCGAATATGGAACGCCACATCAAGAATGCCCTGAAATACGGCATCAACGTGGTGGTGGCGGTCAATTCCTTTGCCACCGATACCCCGGCCGAGGTTGAGATGGTGCGCAACGCGGCCCTGGCTGCCGGCGCCATGGATGCCATTGTCTCCACCCACTGGGCGGACGGCGGCGCCGGAGCGCTGAAGCTGGCCGAGGCGGTGGTGAAAGCGGCCGAGCAGCCGACCCATTTCAAATTCCTCTACCCGTTGGATCTGACCATCCCGGAAAAGCTCGAGATCATCAGCAAAGAGATCTACGGCGCAGATGGCATCGACATTTCGCCCGAAGCGGCCGAGAAAATTGCCCTGTATACCAGATTGGGCTTTGACAAGCTGCCCATCTGCATGGCCAAGACCCATCTCTCGTTTACCACCGACCCGAACATCAAGGGCGCCCCGAGCGGCTTCCGCATCCCCATCCGCGATATCCGCGCCAGCGTGGGGGCGGGTTTCCTGTACCCGCTGTGCGGCGAGATGCGCACCATGCCCGGTCTGCCCACCCGCCCGGTCTTCTACGACGTGGACCTGGATCTGGAAACCGGTAAGGTGTTAGGTCTGTTTTAGAACAATTTTCTGCTGGGGCCAGGCAATTCCTGGCCCCAGTTTACTTTACAGGAGTATCGCATGCCGATTTTGACTCCCGGCCGCCGCTGGCAGCCAACCTACTATCCTTTCAGACAGGAAACCTTTATCAACCGTGTGTTGGAACAGGCCGAGTTGCTGGTCAAGGGCCCCCTGTGGGGCTGCCGGCAGTGCGGTAACTGCCTCCTGCAAGAGATTGCCTTTATCTGTCCGATGAACTGTCCCAAGGGCCTGCGCAACGGGCCGTGCGGGGGTTCCACCTCCGAGCACTGCTACGTGGATGAAACCCGACCCTGCATCTGGTACAAGATCTACGAGCGGGCCTTCAAGATGAACCGCCAGGAGCTGCTGCTGGAAGTGCTGCCGCCGCTGGATTGGCAAATGGTGGGCGGCGAGCAGGTGGCCGGTCTGTTTGAACAGGCCCGCAAAAACGGCCTG
>Ga0209039_10003276_pt1 | contig 12786 bp, 10 predicted proteins | sample BogFormECP12_OM1_FD_188238 | JGI IMG/M metagenome (GOLD analysis project Ga0209039, IMG submission 188238) | Bog forest soil microbial communities from Calvert Island, British Columbia, Canada - ECP12_OM1 (SPAdes) (version 2) | ecosystem: Environmental > Aquatic > Freshwater > Wetlands > Bog ...
CGGCGGATTGCCGCTGAAGAAGTTCTATCCCGAGTTGGGGAATGCCTGTTTGTGGTGCTGCACCGAATTAACCACGCGCAGCGCGATTGACACCGCCGTTGGACTCGTGGCCGAGAGCGAGCGCTCGGTGCGCTCGGCCAAGGAAGAAGTGGAAGAGGTGGCGCGATGAAGCGCATGACCCGCAAAGCCACCCGCCACGTCAATCAGAACGAAGGCCTGATCTTCGAGAAGTCGTCCGCCGGGAAGGCAGCATGGAAGCTGCCGCCGCTCGACGTGCCCGAGGTGGACGCGGCGCAGCTTCTCGGCTCCTCCGAAAGAAAAGATCTGGGCAGCATGCCCGAGGTGAGCGAGATCGAGATCATCCGCCATTTCACGCGGCTTTCCACGTGGAATTACGCCATCGACCTCGGCATGTACCCGCTGGGCTCCTGCACCATGAAATATAACCCGCGGGTGAACGAAGCCGTCGCCCGCGTGGAGGGAATCGCGAACGCGCATCCCTACCAGCCGGAGAAAATCTCTCAGGGCGCGCTGCGCATCCTCAAGACGCTGAGCGAATGCCTGATCGAAATCACCGGCATGGATGCCATCACGCTGCAACCGGCCGCCGGCGCCCACGGCGAGATGACCGGCATCCTCATGGTTCGCGCCTATCACCAGGCGCAAGGCAATGCGCGCAAGAAAATTCTGATTCCCGACTCCGCTCACGGCACCAATCCGGCCACCGCGGCAATGGTGAACTACGCGGTCGAGAATTTGAAGTCAGATTCCCGGGGCATGGTGGACACGGCAGCGCTCGCCGCGCAGATGAACGAAGATGTCGCCGCCCTGATGCTGACCAATCCCAACACGCTGGGCATCTTCGAGCAGGACATTCTCAAGATTGCCGCCATTCTCCACGCCAAGGGCGGCCTGCTCTACATGGACGGCGCCAACATGAACGCACTGGTGGGCAAGGCGCGCCCCGGAGATTTCGGCGTGGACGTCATGCACCTGAACCTGCACAAGACTTTTTCTACGCCCCATGGCGGCGGCGGCCCGGGGTCAGGACCGGTCGCGATCAAGAAAGCTCTCGAGCCATTTCTGCCAAAACCGGTGGTCGTCGCCAACGCCGACGGCACGCTGGCTTTCGAGTACAACCGGCCGCAGTCGGTCGGCCGCGTGCGCGCGTTCTACGGAAACTTCGGCATGTTTGTGCGCGCGTTGGCTTACATTCAGGCGAATGGCCCAGATGGCCTGCGCCAGACCACGGAAGACGCGGTGCTCAACGCCAACTATATCCGCAAAGGTCTGGAAGGCCCCTACGACCTGCCTTATTCCACGCCGACCATGCACGAGGTCGTTTTCAGTGACAAATTGCAGGCGAAGAACGGCGTGCGCACCATGGACATAGCCAAGCGCCTCATCGATTACGGCTTCCATCCCTACACCATGGCATTCCCGCTGATTGTGCCGGGCGCCCTCATGATCGAGCCCACCGAGAGCGAGCCGAAGGAAGAACTGGACTTGTTCATCGAAGCCATGAAGTCGATTGCCGAGGAAGTGGAGGAAGATCCGCAGACGGTACTCGATGCACCGCATTCGACGCGGGTTTCGCGACTCGATGAGACCGCAGCCGCCAGGAAGCCGGTTTTGCGGTGGAAACCGACGGCTTGAATTGTTGATTGTTGATTTTTGATTGTTGAATGAGGTGCGAGAGCAAAGCTTGAGATTTTCATTCAGCAATCCACAATCACGAATTCAACAATTCTCAGCCATTGCCTTCCCTGTTTCCTCCCTCTGTGTTCCCCGTGTCCTCTGTGGTTAAATCCTGATGTTGCCTCCCAAAAGCCAAGTCAGCCTGTTCGCGTCTCCGGAAAAGCGCAACCCCGTGGTCTGCCTGCTGCTGGCGGTAGTCACGCTGGCGCTGTACAACCCGGTCAACCGCCATCCCTTTGTGAACTATGACGATGACCGCTACGTGACGGACAACCGGCACGTGCGCCAGGGCCTCACTGCGGATACTTTCGTCTGGGCTCTGAGTTCGACCGAGGTGGCGAACTGGCATCCGCTGACCTGGATGTCGCACGCCCTCGACTACTCCTTATTCCACCTCAACCCCGCCGGTCATCACTTCACCAGCGTGCTGCTGCATGCCGTAAATGTGATCCTGCTTTTTCTGCTTTTCATGTGGGCTACGGGACGCACCGGCCCAAGCCTGTTCGTGGCGGCGTTGTTCGCGGCTCATCCCATGAATGTGGAGTCGGTGGCGTGGATCGCAGAGCGCAAAAATGTGCTCTGCACCCTGTTTTTCCTTCTCGCGCTCTGGGCCTATGGCTGGTATGCCCGCCGGCCGAACTGGAAGCGATATACAGCAGTGGCGGCGCTGTTCGTGGCCGCGCTAGCGGCCAAGGCGATGGTGATCACCCTCCCATTTGTGCTGCTCTTCCTCGACTACTGGCCGCTGAACCGAGTAGCCACGCCAGACGGAGAGTCGGACGCGATGCCGGCTTTTTCATGGCCGCGACTTGCGCTCGAGAAACTGCCTCTGCTGTTCGTCTCCGCCGTCGTCGGAGTCGTCACCATGCAAGCCCAGCAGGCAGCCGGGGCGGTGCGCTCGACTACGCAGTTCTCTTTCGGCGTCCGCCTCGCTGACGCGATCTACGCCTACGCCATGTATCTGTGGAAGATGATCTGGCCCGCGCGGCTGGCTCCTCTCTATCCCCATCCTGGAGATTCACTCGCGCCGTGGCAAGTCGCCGCAGCCGCGCTGATCCTGATCGCGATTACCGCGTTCGTCCTGCGCCTTCGCCATCTCCGATATCTGCTCGTGGGATGGTTCTGGTTTCTCGGAATATTAGTCCCGGTCATCGGCCTGGTGCAGATAGGCGACGCCGCCATGGCCGACCGCTACGCCTACATCCCGCTGATCGGCATCTTCGTGATGATCGCGTTTGGCCTCGCGGGTTGGGCGGAGCAACGGAAACTCGGTTTGTGGCCCGCTATTCCAGCGCTGGTTGTCATCCTTGCGCTCGTCCTCACGACTCACCGCCAGATCGGCTACTGGCAGAGCAGTTACGATTTGTGGTCGCACGCGCTCGCCGTCACCGATAACAACTTCATCGCCGAAGACAACCTGGGTGGAGCGCTCATTCTCGAAGGAAAAGAAGAAGAGGCACATCCGCATTTCGAAGCAGCCGCGCGCATCAACCCCCGCGATCCCATGAGCCGCAGCAATCTCGGAACTTATTTTCAGACGCACAACCAGATACGCGAAGCCGTGGCGGAATATCAAGCGGCGATCTCGCTCACTTCAGACCCGGGCCTGCTGGCCCAGACCTACGTCAATCTTGGTGCGGCGCAGCGAACGCTGGGAGAAGACGAAGCGGCGCGCCAGGATTTCGAGCAATCCCTGCGCCTCAATCCCAAACAGTTCAACGCCTGGCTCGGCCTGGGGCTGCTCGCCGAGAAGCAGGGTAATCTTCAGGAAGCGGTCAGCGACCTGTCCCGGTCAGTCGAGTTGCATCCGTCCGCGCAGGGCTACTTCGAGCTTGGCCGCGCACTCGCGCTGGCTGGACGAATCCCTGAGGCGCTCGACGCCTACCAACAGGCCCTGAATCTTTCTCCCGACCTCACGGAGGCGCAGCAGGCCGCTGATGCCCTCCGCCGGCAGAAGCAGTAAGGGTCGTCGCGGCCGTTCCTACGTCAACTCTTTCGTGAAGTCACCGCGAAAAACGCGGCGGCCTCCTGCTCCACGTTCTTGCTGCCGCAGTGCGGGCACTTGGGCGTCTTTTTGTCGTGCTCGCTCAGCGTGAGGACGGTTTCGAAGGGCTTATGACAATCGAGACAAACATAGTCATAAACGGGCATGGGACACCTCCCGTGGGAATGACGTTTAGAGAATTGTACGCCGAAGGGAAATTGTGATTGTTGATTTTTGATTGTTGAATGAAACCCGTGGCTTGACTCCCGGCACCACGGCGGGGCCAGAAGGTTTTCAATCAACAATCAAGAAATCAACAATCAGACAATTTCTACTTTGCCTTTATGTCCACCGACGCCCGCGTGGTGTCCCAGTCCAGGCGCATAGTGCAGCCCGTGGCGGTCTTATCGTAGGCGATGGTGAAGTTCTCCACCGGCGAAGGCAGCTTGGAAACTTTCATGTCCACACGCGCCAGTTCATCGCTCTCGTACTTGTAAGGGATTCCCCACTCCCCGGTCTTCTTGTTGATGATGAGCGTCCATTTGTCAGCGGCGGGGACGGTGAAAATCGTATAGCTGCCGGCCGGTACGGCCTTGCCACTGACGATCAGATCGGCGCTGGTCACAAATGTCGTGGCTTCGTTTGCGCCGGTGCGCCAGACTTCGCCGAAGGGCACCAGGCCGCCATAAATTTTCCGGCCTTTCATGCGCGGGCTGGAATAGTCAGTCTTAATGGTCTTGCCTCCGCCAAGATCGCACGCTGCGGAAGCGGGCGGGCTCGCTTTCTCCCCTCCCATCTGGGCGGAGCACACGGTGGCGAAGGCGAGGGCGAAAAGGGTCAGGATGACAACGTGTTTTTTCATGGTTTCTCCTTTTGCGAAGCTGCAATGCCAAGAGTTCTTGACGTTTGAGAAGGGTTTCTGTCAGCGGAGTTATTATGCTCCACGTGCCGTGGCGGTTACAATCGTCCGCATGCCGGTATTCGATGACAAGCAGGACGAACTGGAACACTACGAAACCATGATGGGCGTGCCTCGGGGACGCCTCGCTGTCACCATGGACATGATCACCGACGCCATGGCCCTGGTCGGCCAGCACGGCGTCTATTGCCAGAGCCAGCGCTGGCCGGGCAAACCGGTCATGGATATTCAGATCATCATGAACAGCCTGACCGGCGCCAAAGAGTTGATCCAAAGCGTGATGGAGGAACTGAAGAAGCCCCTGTGATCTCCGTGTCCTCCGTGGTTTGGATTCTACGGTTTCACGGTCACCATCACCACGCCATGCGGCGCGACGCGCGCTGAGAACTTGCCTGTGAACTTTCCCAAATCCTTGTGCTGCCACAGGTCGCGCACCAAAGCGGCCACTGTGTTCGGATAACCGAGATCCTCCCAGTTGACCGAGATCTCCTGCTCACTCTTGCTCCGATTGAGGAGCACCACCGCCCGGCTGCCATCCTTTAACTGTTTCGCCCAGACTTCCAGGTCACCATTCTTTGCGACGCGCTCGCCCTCGCGGCCGAGCGAGTCCTGGTCCACGGCAATCACCTCTTTGTTGGTGAGAATGTCATGAATCTCCGGCCGCATGTTGCGCAGGTCATTACCCGCGATGAGCGGCGCGGCCAGGATCGCCCACAGGCTGAAGTGCGAGCGATATTCGGTGTCGCTCATCCCGCCGTTGCCGACTTCGAGCATGTCCGGATCGTTCCAGTGTCCCGGTCCCGCATACGACTGCAAGCCGACCTGCAAGTCGAGATTGATCAGCATCCCGTTCGCGCAGCAGCTTCCGTCCGGCCATTTCGCCTGGCCTTCAAATTTGTCGCTGATGTCGCCGGTCGAGCGCCAGAGGTTTCCGCCCACTTCGTTGCCCCAGAGCCATGGCTTGGCCGTGCCCCATTCGCAAATGCTGAGCACAATGGGCCGTCCCGATGCGTCCAAAGCCGCGCGCATGTTGGCGTACGACGCCTTGGCATCCTGCGTGCTCGTATTGCACCAGTCATACTTCAGATAGTCCACGCCCCACTCCGCATACTGCAGCGCATCCTGATACTCGTGCCCGAGTCCTCCCGGCCGCCCGGCACAAGTCTTCGATCCCGCGTCGGAGTAGACCCCAAATTTCAACCCGAGCGAATGGATGTAGTCGCCGACCGCCTTCATTCCGTGCGGGAAGCGCTGCGGATCGGCCACGATGTTGCCGTTCGCGTCGCGGCTCACCTGCCAGCAGTCGTCAATGTTGACGTACACGTACCCCGCGTCTTTCATGCCCGACTTGACGACCGCGTCGGCCATGCCCTTGATCAGGTCCTCGCTGACGTTGCAGGCGAATTTGTTCCACGAGTTCCATCCCATGGGCGGTGTCAGCGCGAGATTAGCCGACGGAGACGCGCTCTCTTGCGCGATGAGGCCGGTGACGGTAATTACAGCGAAGAAAGATATGGCACAAATAAGGCTTCGTGTTTTCATGCCCCACGTTGTACCAGAAGCGCCGGTTATTGGGTAGTCTCGGTTTGCGGAGACAATCATGTGGTGACAGCCATCGCAAGCTTGCCCTGAGCGAGCGAAGCGAGTCGAACGGGGCTGTCCGGTCGACCAAGGCTCGACAGCGCGCGGCTCTCGCTCTCCAGATTACAATGCCGGGTTGATCATTTCTTGTTGGTGCCGGGTCGCACCGGCGGAGGACCTGTATGCGCAGGCTGGGAATCTTATCGCTGATCACGTTGATGGCATGTGTTCTTTCTCTTAACAGCAGCTTGCTCACGGCGCAAAACACCACTGCACCGCTCGGCATCTTCGAAAGCCACGGCGATGTAGGCACGGTTTTGCACGCGGGCTCGGTCGATTACAGCGCGTCGAACCGAACCTACACCATCAGCGGCAGTGGCGAGAACATGTGGCTCACGGCGGATGCGTTTCAGTTTGTGTGGAAGAAAATCTCGGGAGACGTGACCCTGACCGCCGATATCGCGTTCCTGACGAAAACCGGCAACGAGCATAAGAAGGCCGTGCTGATGCTGCGGCAGAGCCTCGATGCCGACTCCGTTTATGCTGACGTGGCGTTGCACGCCAGCGGCCTGACGTCGCTGCAGTTCCGCGACGAGAAAGGCGCGGTCACGCGCGAGATTCAATCGAACCTCTCCGCCCCCAAACGCCTGCAGATCGCCCGGCGAGGCGATTACGTCTACATGTCTCTGGCGGAAGGCGGAGATCTCAAAGTAGCCGGCGGATGGCTGCGCATTCCCCTGCAGGGCGCGTTCTACGTCGGCTTGGGCGTGTGTTCGCATGACAAGGATGTGGTCGAAAAAGCTGTCTTCTCAACTGTCGAACTGACGCAACCCGCCGCCGCAACAGGTCAGCCCGTTCTCTACAGCACCCTCGAAACCGTCGCCATTGACTCCGCCGATCGTCGCGTCGCCTATCTTGCCCCAGGCCGCTTCGAAGCCCCGAACTGGACGCGCGACGGCAGTGCGTTTCTCTTCAATCGCGATGGGCGCATCGAACGCCTCCCGGTGGACGGCGGCAAGTCCACCGTGATCGATACTGGCTTCGCAACCCGCTGCAACAACGATCATGGCATCTCGCCTGACGCCACTCAGCTTGCCATCAGCGACAACTCACAGGAAGACCACGAATCCCTCGTCTACGTCGTGCCCGCCGGGGGCGGCACGCCGCGGCGCATCACGCAGAAATCTCCCTCGTACTGGCATGGCTGGTCGCCGGACGGAAAGACTCTCGCCTTCGTCGGCCTGCGCAACGGCGACTTCGATATCTACGCGATCCCGGCGGGGGGCGGCGAAGAGACCAGACTGACCACCGCCAAGGGACTAGACGACGGCCCCGAATATTCGCCCGACGGCAAATACATTTACTTCAACTCCGAGCGCACCGGCCACATGCAAATCTGGCGCATGAAACGCGACGGCAGCGAGCAGGAGCAGGTCTTCTCCGACGATCTCAATAACTGGTTCCCGCACATTTCCCCCGACGGCCAGTGGATGGTCTTTCTGACCTACGACGCCAGTGTGACCGGCCATCCCGAAAACAAAGACGTGATGCTGCGCCTGATGTCGCTCGCGGATAGGAAGATCACCGTGCTGGCAAAATTGTTCGGCGGGCAGGGAACCATCAACGTGCCGTCGTGGTCGCCCGACAGCAAGCGCGTGGCGTTCGTGAGCTATCTGCTGGTGCCGGAAGAGAAGACGAGCAAATAACCCTCCTCACTCGGGCGCCTGAAATGGCGATGCGGGCAGGCCTTCGCGATTGAAGAGATTGCACGTGGGATTCGCGGCCCACGCGTAGCGAACTGAAACCGGCTCCGCCACCGCGGAACTCGAAACCACTACTGACGCGCCTTCAATTTTCGCATCGGCAGAAACGTACTTTCCGTCCGTTCCGGCAACTTCGAATCCCGTAAGCTCCGCGCCCTTCGCCACCAGTCCGCTGGCATGGTCGAACCAGACGCGCAGGGCATGTTCCTCCTGCGTGACCTGGCGGTAGAGCGGGCCGGACCACTCGATTTTTTCTCCATAGGCAATCGCGCGGGCGGCCAGCGCGAGACGCAGACCGACATCCTGCTTGTTCTTGGGATGAATGTCGACCGCGTCGCCGATGTCGATGGTGACTGCCATGCCGGTGTTCTTGAGCGCGAGAGCCTGCCGCTGCGCATTGCGGACATCGGGCCAAAGATCTTCAGGGGCAGTGTTCCAGTTGGCGATCTGGACAAGTAGGAAAGGAAAATCTCCCTCGTTCCACGCATTGCGCCAATCGCGAATCATAGTCTGAAAAAGGCGAGCGTAGAGTGGCGCGCGATCGGGCCCAGAGTTAGACTCGCCCTGATACCAGATGACGCCGCGAATCGCGAACGGAGTCAGAGGAGCGATCATCCCGTTGTAAAGTGCGGCCGGCGCCCACGCCGCAAAATCAGGATGCCATGGCCGGTCGGGCAACGGCTTGCCTTCCGCCTTGGCCTGTTGAAACTCGCGTTCCTCCCGTTGCAGACGCAAGGCGGTGGTAGATTCCGTGGCCAGAGTTTTTGCGCGTGCCGCGAAGACGGGCATGAGAGAAGCATCAGCAGCGAGAGCGCGAAGGCTTGTCCACGACTCGGCCGCGGTTCCTCCCCAGTACGACTCGATTAGGCCGATGGGAACGCCCAGCTTCTGCTGAAGATTGCGGGCGAAGAAGTAGGCCACAGCGGAGGAGTCGGCAACGGTTTCCGGAGTGCACGCGGCCCACCCTTCCGACTCGACATTTTCCTGCGGATAGTCCGCCGGCTTGTGCTCCACGCGGAACAAGCGAATCCTGGGATATTGTGCCGCGGCGATTTCTGCGGGTGCGTTGGCGAGGCCGGTCAATGGAAATTCCATGTTCGACTGGCCGGAGGCGACCCAAACGTCACCGACAAGAACATCGTTGAGCGTAATCGTGTTCGTGGCTTTGATGCTCAGCTGGAAGGGACCGCCAGCCTCTCCCGGAGAAAGAAAAACACTCCAGCGGCCGTCGTCGTCGGCGGTTCCCGCCTTCGTTTCGCCGCGGAACGTGACGGAAACAGCCTCATGCGGCGCAGCCATGCCCCAGACGTGAACCGGAAGACCGCGTTGGATCACCAGGTGATCGGCCAGCAACGCCGGCAGGGTGACGTCAGCGCAGGCTGGAATCGACAGGAAGACAATGAGCGCCGTCAGACCAAGCGCGATTTGCAGAACAAACGGCTGAAGATGCTTTCGGATCATGGGTTCTCCGTCGGGAGTTCTCCGCCGATCAAGGTGGTCCGTAGAAGGACTGCCAGATTCTATCGCGCCACCTTCTCATCGAAGAACTTCGCCATCAGTTCCAACGCTTCTTTCGTTTCCGGTAACTGGAAGTGATACCAGAAGGCGTGCGGCAGAGCCTCGAACACGACTAACTGTGCATCGTTCCCGGTATGCAGCAGCGCGCGATGAAAAATCGTCGTGTCGCTCAGCAGCAGATCGCGCGTGCTGGTGACGAGCAGGCTCGGCGGCATGCCGTGCAGATCGGCGAACAGCGGCGACAGCATCGGATCTTTGCGGTCCGTCTTACCGACGTATTGATCGTCCGGCAAATGATCGGGATCCACCGGCTGCATCTCGCCCGGAAGACCATTCAGCGTAAACAACTGACGCGCGTCGCCAACGCGGCTGAAGTCGGCGAGACCGGAAAAAATGCCCAGCGCCGCCGGAAGCGGCAGTCCCAACTGCTTGAGCCGCACGGTAACTTCCGCGGTCAGGATCGCTCCGGCTGACGTACCGAAAATTCCAATGCTCTGCGGCTTGTAGGTTTTGAGCAGTTCCTTGTACACCGCGACAACGTCGTCCACCGCGGCCGGGAAGGGATTCTCCGGCGCGAGGCGGTAATACACCGACACGACCTTGGTCTTCGCCAGGTTCGCGATCGGAATTCCCTCGATCAGAGAGCCCGAGTCTGAATTGAATCCGCCGCCGTGCAGATTGATGAGCACGCGGTTGCGATTGGCCTCGGGCATGGTGACGGGCGTGATGATGTCGGTGCGAACGCCCGCCATACTTGTCTCTTCCACGTTTGCCGGATAGTACTTGCGCGCCTCCGCAGAGTCGAACTTGCGCCATTCGTCGGTTCGCTTGCGCCGCTCCGCCAGTGACTCCGGTCCCGACCTCTCCTTCGTCAGCGAAGCCAGCCACTGCTGCGCTTCCGGACTGATAGTGTTGGGCATGGGCACGACTCGCGTGACGTGCGCCGTGCCGTCGGCGTCGAAGGTCGCGGCGTCCTTCGCTGGCGTCGCATTGGATTGACCTGCTGAGGATGCCGTGCCGCAGAGAACCGCGACAGTCAGGGTTAAGATATGTTTGATTTTCATGGGAAAGTTGTACCAGAGAACATCAGGGGTGGGAAGGAGTTAACCACACACGGCAGTGTGGGCATGGAGAGGCCATGAGTCCTCAGCGCCCTCGTATCCTCTGTGGTTGTGGTCTTGTTCTTATGCCAGCGTGTACTTCCCCTGTTCGATCATCTTCTGCGCGATCTGTTGCCGCAGTTCGATGGTGTTGAACGGCTCATATTTCGCCAGCCTTCGCAGGATGGCAAGCTGTGTGCGCAGCATGTCGCCCTCGGCCACTGCGGTGATCACTTTCCGCGCTGCCGACTCGACTTTCTCCATCGCCTGCGACAGATAGACGCGCGTCATCGCAATGGGCAGCGTCGCAGCGGCTTCGCCCTTGCTCTCGGCGATCTTCTGCGCCCGCAGTACGGCCGTCTCCATGGCGTAGGTCTCAATGGTTATGTCGGCGATGGCTCCCATAATCTCCTGCTGGTCCTGAATGGCCATCATGTACTTTTCCGTGGCTGCGCCTGCCGCAAACAACCCCAGCTTCTTCGCCTGGGAAACCAGCTTGCGTTCCCCGGAAAGCGCGCCCTCGATTTCCTCCCCCGCCGACGGACCCGACAGCACTTCCTCCATCAGTTTCTTGATGGCCGGCCGCAGCGGCAACTGCCCGCTCATCGCCCGCTTCAAAAGAAAGCCGGTAATGATCAGCCGGTTGATCTCGTTGGTCCCTTCGAAGATGCGATTGATGCGCGCGTCGCGGTAGGCGCGCTCGGCGGGGTACTCTTCCACGAACCCATATCCCGCGTAAATCTGCAGGGTCTCATCCACGATGTAATCAATCATCTCCGAGCCCCACACTTTGATAATGGAACACTCGACCGCGTACTCCTCGATCGCCTTCAGCGTCTGCCTGGCGGCATCGGCCCCGGACTCATCCACGTCGCTCAAAGCGGCATCCATCATGGCCACCGTGCGATAAACCAGCGACTCGCCCACGTAGAGCAGCATCGCCATGTTGGCGATCTTTTCCCGCACCAGCCCGAAGTCGGCGATGACCTTGCCAAAAGCCTTGCGCTGCTTGGCATAGGCGATGGCGTTTCCGAGCGACACCCGCCCTCCGCCGACGCACATCGCGCCCAGCTTGAATCGCCCGATGTTCAATATGTTGAAGGCGATGAGATGCCCCTTGCCGACCTCGCCCAGCAGGTTCTCCACCGGGACTTTGCAGTCGTTCAGAATGACGGGGCAGGTGGACGATCCTCGAATTCCCATCTTGTGTTCTTCCGCACCCACGGAGAAGCCGGGAAAACTCTTCTCTACCAGGAATGCCGTGAACTTTTCGCCGTCCACCTTCGCAAAGACCGTGAACAGGTCGGCGAATCCCGCATTCGTGATCCACATCTTTTCCCCGTTCAGGATGTAGTGCTTGCCGTCGGGAGCAAGCGTGGCGCGGGAGCGGCAATTCAGCGCGTCCGATCCCGAGGTGGATTCCGACAGAGCGTACGCGCCCACGATCTCACCCGCGGCCAGCCGCGGCAGATACTTCTTCTTCTGTTCCTCCGTGCCGAAATAAACGATGGGCAGCGTGCCGATACCGGTGTGCCCGCCCCAGGTCGTCGCGAACCCGGCGTACTTGGCGATGTGATCGGCGATCACCGCAGCCGAGACTTTGTCCATCTCGAGCCCGCCGTAGGCCTCCGGGATTTCCACCGAACTCAACCCCAGTTCACCCGCCTTCTTCAGCAGATCGCGGGTCACCGAGAAATCCTTGTGCTCAATCTTCTCCACGTTGGGCACGATTTCGTTCATGGCGAACTCTTCCGCTGTCTGTCCGATGAGATGGTGCTGTTCACTGAAATCCTCGGGTGTGAAGACTTCTTGGGGCTGGCGCGATTCCACGAGAAAACTGCCGCCGGAAATTCTGGTCTTCGGAACTGCTGTGGTCGTTGCCATCTCTATCCTCGCAAAGGAACCGCTGTCCCCGCGCAGCGCACAGCGGAAAAATATCTGTTAATTCTAATGCCGCAAGGAAGGGAATGGTAGGGCCGAAACTCCGCGTTTGATGGGTTTTTTATGCCCGAAAGGTGCGGCTTTCGAGCCGCACCTCGGCAGAAACAGAATCTGTAACCCGGCCCGGACGAGCCTGGCTCCGCTCTAAATCAAAGTTCCCGGGTCCGGGAGGAGCGTCGCCCGGCATGAAACCGGAGCCTCACTCCACAGCAGGTTGTATCGGCCAAAAGCCTGCTGCTGATCCTGCTTCAGATCCATGCACTTCTGCCCCGACGGATTCTG
>Ga0209039_10003277_pt1 | contig 12782 bp, 9 predicted proteins | sample BogFormECP12_OM1_FD_188238 | JGI IMG/M metagenome (GOLD analysis project Ga0209039, IMG submission 188238) | Bog forest soil microbial communities from Calvert Island, British Columbia, Canada - ECP12_OM1 (SPAdes) (version 2) | ecosystem: Environmental > Aquatic > Freshwater > Wetlands > Bog ...
TGCGCTGGAATCGAAAATCGCGTTTCGCATGGGGCTGATCCGGAATCACTACATCGGGCGCACGTTTATCGAGCCGTCGCAGGCGATCCGGAATTTTGGAGTGAAGCTGAAGCTGAATCCGGTGCGCGAGCTGATCGCGGGAAAGCGCGTGGTGTTGGTGGACGATTCAATCGTGCGCGGCACAACCAGCAGGAAGCTTGTGCGTATGGTGCGGGAAGCGGGCGCGAAGGAAGTGCACATGCGCATCAGTTGCCCGCCGACGATTTCGCCTTGCTATTACGGCGTGGATACGCCCACGCGCGAGGAATTGATTGCTTCGGCCAATTCGCCGGAAGAAATCCGCAAGTACCTGGGAGCGGATTCGCTGGGATACCTGTCGCTGCCGGGGCTGAAGCATGCGGTGAATGATACCGAGGGAGACTTCTGCACTTCGTGTTACACGGGCGTTTATCCGACCGACCTGGTACAACTGGAAGTGCATGAAGAAGCGGGCGCGAACAAAGTGGCCGAAGAGGTGACGGTGCAACGTGAAAGCTGACGCAAGCAAGAGCAGGAAGAAGAGCGCGAAGGAAGCGGAAGTGCCGATGAGCGCGAAGGTGAAGAGCGAGATCATCGCGTGGTTCTGGGTGATCCTGGCGTTCATGTTGATCAATGGAACGCTGGGTCAGGCGCGCGTGATCCCCTCGGGCTCAATGGAAAACACACTGCTGATCGGGGATCACCTGATCATGAGCCGGCTGGGCTACGATGCCGGGGTGCCGTTTACGAACTGGCACGTGCCATTGTGGCGTAATCCGCGGCGGCTGCAGATCGTGATTTTCAAGCCGCCCTTCGACCTGACGCAACCGGACTACGTGAAGCGCGTGATCGGGCTGCCTGGGGAGACCGTGGACGTACACGATGGCGCCGTGTGGATCGACGGGAGGAAGTTGGCCGAGAATTACACAGTCGGGCGAACAGAAGCTCCGACGAAGTTTCAGTTGACGGTGGCATATGGCGGGTTACCGTATAAGATACCGGAGAATTGCTATTTTGTGATGGGCGACAACCGCGAGAATTCGCTGGATAGCCGGTTTTGGGGATGCGTGCCACGGAATGATATTCTAGGCACGCCGGTGATTATTTACATGTCGCTGGACGCGCCGAAAGAGGCATGGAACGGAGACATCGGCGCGAGGTTTCTCGCCTATGCCAACGCGCTGATACATCCCGGGACAGTGCGGTGGCGCAGGCTGTTCCATCTGTTTTAAGCTGTAGGGGTCCGGCACTGCCAATGACCGGACCAGTTCCAGAAGTAGAAGCGGGATCTCCCACAGTGTGACTCATGACGGGTGACTCTTCCCTGGTGACCGCCCCACGCCCCGCAGGGAAAGAGCCGGCCGGCTTCCCGTCAGAGATAGCGTCACCGATCAAAGGGTTAAGGCGGCAGACCATGAAATATGCCGACGCAGGAGTGAACATAGCTGTTGCCGATGACGCGAAGCAGCGCATACGTCATTTAGCCAGCCGCACATTTACGCCTGCGGTGCTGGGAGGAATCGGGGGATTCGGCGGGCTGTTTGCGCTGGATATCAAGAAATGGAAGGACCCGGTTTTGGTGTCCAGCGCCGATGGAGTGGGCACTAAGCTGAAAATCGCCATGGCGATGGGCGTGCACTCGACAGTGGGCGGAGACCTTGTCAATCACTGCGTCAACGACATCCTGGTTCAGGGAGCAGAGCCGCTGTTTTTCCTGGATTACCTGGCCATGGGGAAGCTGGATGCGAGCGTGGTGGAGCAGCTTGTGGATGGCATGAGCCGTTCCTGCCGGAAGGCCGGCTGCGCGCTGATTGGTGGAGAAACGGCGGAGATGCCGGGGTTCTATCAGCCGGGAGAGTACGACCTGGCGGGATTCATCGTGGGTGTTGTGGAGCGGGAGAAAGTGCTCACCGGGAAAGCAGTGAAGCCGGGGGACACGCTGCTGGCGTTGCCATCGACGGGATTGCACACGAACGGCTACTCGCTGGCGAGAAAACTGGTATTTGAAGTTGCCAAGCAGAAGCCGGACACGTACGTCGCGGAAGTGGGCAACAAAATTGGAGCGGAACTACTGAGACCGCACGTTTGTTACGCACCGGCGCTGAAGACGATTCTGGCACATGGGTGGGTCTCCGCGCTGGCGCACATCACTGGCGGAGGGCTGCCGGGCAATCTCCCGCGCGTGCTGCCCAGCGGGGTGAAGGCCATCATCGATCTGGATGCCTGGCCGGTTCCTCCGATCTTCAAATACCTGGCGAAGCTGGGTGAAATCGAGACGGATGAATTGCTGCAATCGTTCAACATGGGCGTGGGGATGGTGGTTGTGGTGCCGTCCGCGCACGTGAAGGAAGTGGAAGCGGACCTGAAGCGGCGGCGCGAGAAGTTCTATCGCATCGGGCGCATCGAGCGGGGAGACACCGGCAAGGCGCGGCTGGTGTATTCCGGGGCGCTGAATCTGTAGTCGCAGGAAAACCCAAGAAAATCACAAGATACGACGAAGTTGCGGATGCGGCGTCCAGCCCTTCGCAACTCAGGGCAAGCAGTTTTGGGCCCCTACTTGGTGGCGGCTTTTCGTCTGCGGCTCCAATACCACCACTGACATTTTTCCGCAGGCAGACGCGGGTTGCGAGCCTGAGCCACGGCAGCCTCAAAAACGTCCAAGAGGCAGGGGTCCTGGCGCTGGCCGGTGAGGCGTTCGAGGCGTGCGTACATCTTCTTGGGGTTTTGCCTGGCAAGTTGAGGGACGGAGTGAACGCCGAGCCGATCAAAGTCCCGAAGCATGGCGGGACCAATGGAGATGAGGTCTTGAAGACGGCGGTCAGAAGCCATGGGAGTCCTTTCCATATTTCGCTTTACTTTCGCCACAAGCTAAAGCACAATGTACCGCATTCCCGTGGTTTTGCTCAAGAGGATTCTTATGAATACAAAATTGGTTTTGCCGGCGGCCCTGGCTGCGTTGCTCTTCCTGGCCGCCACCGGTTTGCGCAACTTTGCGGCACCCGAGCGATCGGAGCAGAATGCCGCATCATCCGCGGTGGAAAAGGAGAAGAAGGTGATGGTCAAGAAACTTACGCCGGTGCTTTTTGTGAAGGAAATCGAACCGGTATTGCCGTTCTGGGTGGACGGGCTGGGGTTCACAAAAACCGGCGAAGTGCCGGAAGGCAACAAGTTGGGATTCGTGATTCTTGAGAAGGATGGGGTTGAGGTGATGTACGAGTCGTACGCGACCGTGGATAAAGATATGCCGGCGATTGCGGCGGACGTGCGCAAGGGGCCGACATTTCTCTATCTGCAGGTAAGCAATCTGGAGGAAGTGAAAGCCGCGGTGAAGCGCGCGGACGTGTACATGCCGGAGCGAAAGACGTTTTATGGATCGACGGAAATCGGCGTGAAGGACCCCGCGGGGCATTTCATTACGTTTGCGCAGTTTGCTGCGGCTCCCCAGAACTAATCGAAGAGACCGAGTTGCTCAGCTAGGGGTCGTTGGCCCCTTCGATGCACCCACATCAATAGACGAGTTTCAACGAGAACTGGATTTGACGCGAGGGTCCGGCAGTATGGCTGATCATCCCGAAGCCACTGCCCATCACGATGTTTGAAGGCAGCCCGAAATTGACGATATTGAACACGTTGAAGAACTCGGCGCGAAACTGGAGGATTGCGAACTCGCCATTTCCCCTGTGTCCGAAAGGGGTGTTCTTGATCAAGGAAATGTCGTATTGATGAAAACCGGGTCCACGAAAAGTGTCGCGGCCCAGGGTACCGAAGCGGCCGGAATTCGGGCCGGTGCCTCCCGGCACGTTGATCGGAATGTAGAAAAACGAGCTATTGTTGGCGCCTCGTCCAAAATAGTCTTCGCGCTGGGCGCGGCTGGTGGAAAAATCGGGTGTTGACACAAGATCGGGGTGATCCGCTCCGCCGGCGCCAGCGCCGGTTTGTTGAATTCCAGAGTATACCGTGAAGGGCGGCCCGCTGGTCAGGGAAGTAATATTAAGGATTTGCCAGCCGCCAGTCACATACTCTCCCAGGGGCTTCAAGAAGCCCACGCGATCAAACGGCAGCAGCTGGATCAGGCTCAACGAAAACACGTGCGTCACATCAAAGGTAGAGGGTCCTTTTTCTGCCCGCGTATTCCTGGGATCTTGTGGGGAACTGAGCGCAATCACCCCGGACGAAGATCCTCCAAACACGGCACTCGAGTCATCGAGCGACTTTGAAAAGGTGTAGCTGGCCTGGAAGCTCAAGCCGATCCGCGAAGTATTCTGGCTGACGCTGGTTTGCAGCGCGTTATAGCTGGAGTGAGAACCGGTGGCCAACACGGCTTCGGATCCGAATCCTCCAATGGCTTGTCCCGCAGAATTGAATTGGGTATAGGGAGCATACTCTGGGTCTGCACCAGCGTAGCCGTTGGGATAGATTATGCTCGCCAAATGAATCCCTGACGTCCCCACATAAGCGGCGCTCATCTTCACGCCGCCAAGGTCGTGGTCCACGCCCAGCGTGTAGGTTCCGATATAGCCGTTTTGAAATTCGCGCGAAATGACCCCGGTCGACAAGAGTTGAACCTCATGCCCCGGGGTCAAAGCCTGGAGATCGCTCTGAAATCTCTGCAAATCGATCTGCGTGTTGGCCGCAACATTTGAGCTGTCGCCGTTAGGGAAAAGGAGTTGTCCGCTGGTGGTGTAGGTCGGCGGAAGTGCCAAGGGCACAGCCGTGTTATGAAAGGGCACAGGGACGCCGGGGAGGGCGGTGTTCGCCGGCTGGAACACAAAGGGAATTCCACCGGTCAGGAAATTCTCCTGCCACAAGTTGGGCAGAATTGTGGTAATAGCTCCGCCGGCGTGGATGGTCGTCCGTGGGGTCACGGCAAAGTCAACGGCGATCCGGGGACCTAGCCCCTTCCAATCCATGGGATAGGGTGGCTGCGGATTGTAGAGGAAAATCTGCGTGGCGCCGGGCGTAAAAAACGGCACAGGCTGGAAGTCCGGGCCAATGGGCACACCCATCGAGGTGCGGTGCTTGGCCTCCTCGATGCGGCTGTTCACTTCGTAGCGCAGGCCATAATTCACCATCCAGCGCGGGGAAATCTTCCAGGCATCCTGAAAATAAAAATCGTAAGCCTCGCGGCGAACAGCGGCTTCATCGAATTTGTTGCCCAGCGGAGTGACGCTGGAAGCGGCGGTGATGGAGTAGTAGTAGGGCGTCGCGGTCAGCAAGCCGGTGAGTGCGTCCGGCAGCTTATCGCCCGGCTGGATATCATGCTGGCCGCTCGCGGAGAGGATTTGCACCGGCGAGTATGCGGGTCCCCCGCCGAACATATAGAGGCCGTTGGGATTGGTCCCGAATATCGTGGCGTCTTTGTTCAAGCGGATTTCCACGCCCCACTTGAAGCTGTGCGCGCCGCGCGCGTAGGCCATGTCAAATTTGGCCTGGTACAAATTGCTGTAGGAACCTGTGATCGACCCATCCGCTGTATTAAAGCCCTCGAAAAGGCCGTCGCCGAACGTCAACGCAGGATCCGTCTGGTTCTGCGTGGGGAAAATGGGAGTACTGCGGATATATCCAAAGGCGGCGGCAAAGTTCAGACGCGGGGAAATCGTCCGCGTGTAGCGCACCGCCGCATTGCGCTGGTGGTCAAAGAAATTCACAGCAAAGCTCGGGTCGATGGCGGTTTGATCGGGATTCGTGGTTGGACCATCCACCTGGTTGAGGCTGAATCGCGTGAACAGCGTGGCCTTGTCTGAAATTCGATGATCCACGCGCACGGAGAACTGGTCGGTGTTGGTAACGACCTTCGACGAAGTGGCATAGGTTCGGGGACCGAACGGGCCGTTAGGCTCATTCGGGAGGGGGTAGCGAGCCAGAAGCGGCGCGATGGCCGGACTCACGGGAACCGTCAGGGTGTCGCTGGGAGAACTGGCGGTGCGCGGGTAAGCGGTGGTGTCCATGCCTTTGCGTTCATCGGCCGTGGGCACGGAAAACACTTGCGTGGTGCCGAGGACCTGCCGGAAACCCTGATACTCCGCGAAGTAAAACGTCCTGGCGCGGCCATCGTAGATGCGGGGGATTACCACCGGCCCGCCATTCGTGACACCAAACTCATTGCGTGCGAATGGCGGCAAGCGCCGCGGATTAACTACAGTTGCGTGATCGAAATAATTGCGGGCGTCAAACGCCGCATTGCGCACAAACTCAAAAGCGCTCCCATGGATTTGGTTGGTGCCGGATTTGGTGACCACATTGGTGAACCCCGCGGCGCCGTGCCCGATCTCCGCAGGCATGACTCCAGAGTTCGATTGCACTTCCTGAATGGCGTCCACGTTGAAGTTGGCGAAGGTAGCGCCGCCCATTTCGGGATCGCTGGTGTCCACCCCATCCATGGCAAAAACGGAGGTCACGCCACGCTGCCCATTGGCGGTGAATTGCTGCGTGAAGTTAGCCGTGCCGTTCGTGTCGGTCATCGTGCCGGCGGCTAGAAGCAATAACTTGCTGAAGTCACGCGTGTTCAGGGGGAGACTGGACACTTCACCGCCGGAAAGATGCTCGCCGCCGCTGCCTTGTGGGGAGGCGGGGTTTGCCTGCGCCGTTACCACCAGCGTTTGATCATGCTCGGATAGTTCGAGGTTCGCGGCCAGTGCGTCGCCATCCTTAATGAGCAGTGGCGCGACGGCGTTCCAGGTCTTACCGTTCACCTTGACGGCGACCTTATAGCTTTGCGGCGCAATGTCGGTAAAAAAGAACTCTCCGCTTGCCGAGGTTCCGGCGGAATAGGCGCGGCTTCCTGACGTTGCTTGGAGGGAAACGACGGCCTCGGCCACGGCATGGCCGGGCTTGTCGTGAACCGTGCCTTTCCAGGAGCTAGCGGAAAGAGATCGCGCCGGCAACACCAGTAAGAGGAAAGCAACGAAGCAGAGCTTTTGGCCTGAGCCCAATGAGGCACCAACGATTCCAATCCATAATACATCACATTCACAACGATTCTGGCCCGATGGGGTGCGCGAGACCAGGCAGTTAATGGGAAATTCCAGCGATGGCACCGGGCTCCCAATCAATCCGGGGCGCCGGACACAGTTCCGACACCAGGTGGCCGGTAAACTTGACTGAGGAAGCACAACTATCCAGACTGGAAAGAGGCAGCGAAGTACCGAAGCGCGGAACTCGCTCCGGCGTCTGAGCGCAAGAAAGAGCACGAATGGGGAATGAAAAGGGATTGTTGATTGTTTACACGGGGCCGGGCAAGGGAAAGACGACCTGCGCGCTGGGGGCGGCATTTCGCGCGGTGGGGCAGGGATTGCGCGTGCTGATGGTGCAGTTCATCAAGGGTTCGTGGCATTACGGCGAGCTGGATGCAGCCAAGCTGCTGGGCGATGACAAATTTGAAATTCGTCCGATGGGGCGGGGGTTCGTGAAGATCGGAAGCGCGGAGACCGACCCAGAAGATATTCGGCTGGCCGGAGAGTGCTGGGAGGCGGGGCGCGCGGCGGTTTACAGCGGAAAGTATGACCTGGTGATCCTGGACGAGATCAACTACACGATCAGTTACAAGATGTTGGATGCGGAAAAGGTGGTGGAGGCGCTGAAGAAGCGCCCCGAACAGGTGCACGTGATCTGCACGGGACGCAATGCCCACCCGCTGCTGGTGGAGGCAGCGGACCTGGTGACCGAGATGAAAGAAGTGAAACACCCGTATGCGAAGGGTATACTGGCACAGCGAGGGATTGATTATTGAAGTGGTCAGTGCGCAGTTTTCAGTTTTAAGTAATTCTTGCTGCGAGCCGGGTGCAGGTTTTTGTCCCGATTTGTGGCGTTATGCTTTGGAACTTTTCTTGAATTGGCGTTTGGAGGCGGAACGCGGCTTTTCAGGCTATTTTGCGGAAAGCGGATCCCTCGCTTCGCTCGGGATGACAACGTGTTACGGTTTTTTTCCGCATGCCGTGAAGCCGTGCCCTGACGAAAGATGAGTTGGACCATGGGTCAGGAGGCTCGGGGAGAATTGGCGAAGTTGACCTGGAACTGATAACTTAAAACTCAAGACCTGAGACTGAAGACTTAAGACTTAAGACTGAAGACTGAAAAACTTTCCCATGTCATGGTTTAAGCGAGACAAAAAAGCAATCGATCAGGCCACGCCGCCGGAAGAACGCCGCGTGCGCACGGAAGGGTTGTGGATGAAGTGCGAATCCTGCCGGGCCATCGTGTTCCGGAAGGACCTGGAAGAGAACCTGCTGGTCTGCCCGAAGTGCCAATTCCATTTCCGAATGAGTTCCAAGCAGCGGCTGGCCATGCTGCTGGACGGCAACTGGACGGAGCACGATGCGGGAATGGTATCAACGGATCCGCTGAAGTTTGTGGACACGAAGCCGTACGCAAAACGCATCAAGGATGCGCAAAAAAAGCTGGGCATGAACGACGCCATCAGGACGGCCGAGGGGCAATTGAACGGCCGGCCGGTGGTGTGCTGCGCCATGGAGTTTGGATTCATCGGCGGGTCGATGGGAGCGGTGGTTGGAGAGAAAGTGACGCGCGCGATTGAGTTGGCGATGGAAACGAGGCAGCCGCTGGTGATTGTGTCATGCTCCGGCGGCGCACGCATGATGGAAGGCACGATCAGCTTGATGCAATTGGTGAAGGTATCCGCGGCGCTGGCGCGCCTGGACGAGGAAAAGCTGCCGTACATATCGGTGCTGACGGACCCGACGACCGGCGGCGTCACGGCGAGCTTCGCGATGCTGGGCGACCTGAACGTTGCGGAACCCGGCGCGCTGATCGGATTCGCCGGGCCGCGCGTGATCGAGCAGACCATCCGGCAAAAGCTGCCGGAGGGCTTCCAACGCTCGGAATTCCTGCTGGAGCATGGATTCCTGGATGCCGTGGTTCACCGGAAAGACATGAAGGGCTTCATCTCCAACGCACTCGACCTGTTAATTTCCTGAAATGAACTACGAGAGCGCGGTCCGGTATCTTCTATCTCTTGGCCGCGAACTGGCTGCGCCTACACAGGCTTCCGCCGCAAAATTCGACCTGCAAAACATTACTGTTCTGGCAGAACGCCTGGGGCGGCCCGACCGCGCGTATCCCACGGTGCACATTGCGGGCACGAACGGCAAAGGCTCGACGGCAGCGTTCCTCGAAGCCATATTGCGGGATGCAGGCTTCCGAACCGGGCTGAATACTTCGCCGCATCTGGAGCGCATCAACGAGCGCATACGGGTGGGCGGCGAAGAGGTCCGCGATGAGTTGTTCGCGGAAACGTTCACGCGGATCCAGGGCGTGGTCGAGGAACTGCTGGCCGAGGGGAAGTTGCGAGCGCATCCGACCTATTTCGAGAGCGTAACCGCGCTGGCCTTCGAGATATTTGCGCGGGAGCGTGTGGACTTTGGCGTGATCGAAGTGGGGTTGGGTGGCCGGCTCGACGCGACGAATATTGTGGAGCCTGTGGTTACGATCATCACGCGCATTGATTTCGATCATGAAAACTTCCTGGGACATTCGTTGCGGGAGATTGCCGGAGAGAAGGCGGGCATTCTGAAGCCTCAAGTGCCTGCGATCATTGCGCCACAGCAGCCAGAGGTGAGGGAAGCGCTGCTGGCGCGGGCGCAGGAGCTACATTGCAGGGTGTTGGAGACAAGCGAAGCATTTCGTGTCAGAGAAGAGCGCGTGGAAGAAGGTTGCGTACGCGTGACAGTGGAGGAAATTGCGAGCGGCCGGACATACGAATTGGCACCACGCCTGCCAGGGCGTTTCCAATTACAAAATGCGCTATGTGCCTTGGCAGCAGCCCGGTTGCTGCAGGAGCGCGGCTACCGTATCAGCGACGAGAACATCGTCAGGGGCATCGCCGCAGCAGAATGGCCGGGGCGGATCGAGCGATTGGGGACTCGGCCTGACGTGTATTTCGATGGGGCGCACAATCCGGCGGCGGCGAGGGAACTTGCGGTGTTTCTGGAAGAGCATTTTCGCGGTCGCAAGGTATACCTGGTGTTTGGAGCGATGCGCGATAAGGCGGTGGATGAGGTCACGGGTGCGCTTTTTCCGCATGCTTACGAAGTGCTGTTCACGGAGGCGCGAACCCCGCGCGCGATCAGCGCCACGCAGCTTGCCCGAATGGCGGGGCATCACGCGGAGCGCTACACCGTATATCCGGAAGCGGAGCAAGCCTTGGAAGCCGCGCTGGAAAAGGCAAAACCCGAGGATGCGGTGTTTATCACCGGATCGCTGTACCTGGTGGGGCAGTTGCGGTACGCGTGGAAGCAGCACGGAAAAGTCGCATCGGGCTGAAAAAGTCCTTAGAATAAGGACCTAATGCGATACGAGGTCGGCCAGACGGCTGGAGTTTTCTTCTGCAGGAGAGGGACCCATCAGGACCGAAAACGAGACACATGAAAAACAACGCAAAGGGTGAAGCGGAAAAGCAAGAAAGGGCTCTCGTGGGCGTGATCATGGGCTCCGCGTCGGATTGGGAGACGATGGAGCACACCGCCAAGACACTCCAGGAGCTCGGCGTGCCGTTCGAGACGCGGGTTATCTCCGCACACCGCACGCCGGACGTGCTATTCGAGTACGCAGCGGCGGCGGAGCAACGCGGGATGCAGGTGATCATCGCGGCCGCGGGCGGCGCGGCGCACTTGGCGGGAGTCACCGCGGCCAAGACCCTGCTGCCCGTTCTGGGCGTACCGATGGAATCGCAGTCGTTGAAGGGTTTGGATTCGCTACTTTCGATTGTGCAGATGCCGGGAGGAATTCCCGTGGGAACGCTGGCGATCGGCAAACCCGGTGCGATCAACGCGGCGTTGTTCGCGGCGGCGATATTGGGAGTCAAGTATCCAGAGTACCGGGAAGCGTTGCGGAAATTCCGGGCGGCGCAAGCCGCGAAAGTGCTGGCGAATCCGGATCCCTCCAAGGCCAGCCCCACCTCCGCAACAAAGAGTGTGGAAGGGAAGAAGCACACGTAGAACTTGGCAACTCGCCATCACAGGTGCAAACTGGGGGCCATGAACACCAAATGGCTCTGTCTTTTTCTTTTTGCCGCTCTGACAATCTTTTCTTCTGCCGCATCGGCGCAGCAGCAAGCCGTGCCGGGAACTTTCGCTGTGCATGACGGCCAGTTCCTTCTCAATGGCAAACCCTTCCAGATTATCTCCGGCGAGATGCACTACGCGCGCATCCCGCGCGCCTACTGGCGCGACCGTTTCCGCATGGCCAAAGCCATGGGACTTAACACTGTCACGACCTACGTCTTCTGGAACGCGCATGAACCCCGCCCCGGCGTTTACGACTTCTCCGGCAACAACGATGTCGCCGAATTCATTCGCGAAGCACAACAGGAAGGTTTGTACGTCATCTTGCGCCCCGGCCCCTATGCCTGCGCCGAGTGGGAGTTCGGCGGGTATCCCGCCTGGCTGCTGAAAGATCATTCCATCGTCGTCCGCAGCCGCGATCCGAAATTTCTTGAGCCCGCCGGCCGCTGGATCAAACGCCTCGGCCAGGAACTTGCCCCGCTGCAGATCCGCAATGGCGGACCCATCATCCTGGTGCAGGTGGAAAATGAGTACGGCTCCTTCGGCGATGATCACGTTTACATGGAGCAGATTCACCGCATGTTGGTGGATTCAGGGTTCACCCAAGCTGTGCTGTACACGGCCGACGGAGCTGAGGAGATTGCTAAGGGCTCCCTTCCCGACCTGCCAGTTGGCATCAATTTTGGCGGCGGCGATGCCGGAGCTGCGGAGAGAGAATTTGCAATTGAGAAGAAGGTCCGCCCGGACGGGCCGTTCTTCAACAGCGAATTCTGGGACGGCTGGTTCGATCACTGGGGCGGCAAACACGGCAAAACCAACGGGGCCAACGAGGCTGCCAACCTGGACTGGATGTTGCGCCAGGGCTATTCCGTGAGCCTGTATATGTTTCACGGCGGCACGAGTTTCGGGTGGATGAATGGCGCCAACAGCAACGGCAAGAACTACGAGCCGGATGTGACAAGTTACGATTACGACGCCGCGCTGGACGAGAGTGGCCGGCCCGGGCCGAAGTACTCCACCTTCCGTGACGTCATTGCCAAGGCGACCGGAACTACACCGCCTCCGGTGCCCACTTCGCCACCAACGACGAACATCCCGGAGTTCAAACTGGGAGAAGGGGTCTCGCTGTGGGATGTGCTTCCGCCTCCGGTCCACTCCGAACAAGTTTTGAGCATGGAAGACCTGGACCAGGCCTACGGCTACATTCTCTACCGGAAACATCTCGACGGGGCTGTGGAGGGCGAGCTTGTAGTGGATGAACTTCATGACTATGCGCAGGTGTTTCTGGATGGAAAGCTGGCGGGCAAACTCGATCGCCGCCTGGCGCAGAACCACCTTAAGTTAGAGGTGCCACCATCTGGCGCGCAGCTGGACATCCTCGTCGAAAACACGGGCCGGATCAACTTCAACGTTGTTCTTCGCGGCGAACGCAAGGGCATCACGAAGCAAGTCAGCCTCGCCGGCAAACCGCTCCTCGGCTGGGACATCTACCCGCTACCTATGACCGAACCCGCGAAGTTGCCGTTTGCGCGTACTTCGTGCGAGGGCGCCTGCTTCTATCGCGCTACCTTCCGTGTCGATGCACCCGCCGACACGTTTCTGGACACCAGCGCTTTTGTGAAGGGTGAAGTCTGGCTGAATGGCCAGCCCCTTGGCCGGATCTGGAACATCGGCCCGCAGAAGACCCTGTACGTCCCAGGCCCCTGGCTGCATGCCGGGGAGAATGAAGTAGTGGTTTTCGACCTC
>Ga0209039_10003278_pt1 | contig 12781 bp, 17 predicted proteins | sample BogFormECP12_OM1_FD_188238 | JGI IMG/M metagenome (GOLD analysis project Ga0209039, IMG submission 188238) | Bog forest soil microbial communities from Calvert Island, British Columbia, Canada - ECP12_OM1 (SPAdes) (version 2) | ecosystem: Environmental > Aquatic > Freshwater > Wetlands > Bog ...
GTCGCTAAGTCTTCGTGAAAGCTGCCTACACGAAATGTGTACGGGCAGTTTGGGCGGCGGACGGAGGCTAGCGCGCAAGCGCGCCTCCTCCGACCCGACAATCCTGGTGCCCTTCAGCGCTTCGTCTCGCGGTCTAGAAACGGGCTTGTAGTCGATGATTCTTCGGCTCAACCGCTCAACCCGACTGGTCGGGGGATTGTGGTCTCGCCCTCTCGGCTTTTGGCAGCGGTTCCGCGCTTCCTCATGGTCGCTAACACAACCGGCAGTGCGCGAACTGAGATTCCGGTCGGGCATCCCATCAGACTGGTGCCGAAAGATACACTATACGATGTTCGAATGGCTGCCTCCGGAAGAAGAACAGATAACATGCCGTCTCCAGAGAAGGATCGGTTAGCTGCTGAGGCGATGCAGTGCTGGGCCGATTTCCAGGAAGGCCTTTCCTCAGACAAGCAGAAATATCCCGTGCAACAGTTTCGGGCTTTTTGGGCGGTCACCAAGCGCTACGCCGAGTTGACAAGGTCGGATCCTCTGATTCATAGGAGTGTCGCGGGTGCAGTTAATGAACTTCTCGATTGCCTCGAAGGGGAACGTAAGCGCGTCCCAAGCGACGTTCTTCGAGATGCGGAGCGCCTGCAGTGCCTCCTTTTTAGCGGATATGACCCGCATTTCGAGGGGGATGAACCACCGGGCTTGTAAAGAGGTACGACCATGTGACTGGCCAGCAACGGGCTTCGACACTTCGAGACCGTCAGTCTCCAACTGAACGACCATACTGACCGCGGCGTGGGAGGCCGCCAGTATGGCACATCGGAAGACATCGAAACGCTCCAAGGCTAGAACAATACTTCGGCTACCCGACCTGGAGCAGTCGAAGAATGCGGTTCTTCACTCGCTCGCAGCGGCCAGTTCGCAAGAATCATACGGTCATGCCATCGACGAATTCATCGGATGGTATTGTTCCGAACCGCGTTTGGCCTTTAACCGAACCGTCGTCCTTCGCTACCGGTTTTTTCTCGAACAGAAAAATCTCGCACCCTCCACCATCAACGTCCGCTTAGCCGCCGTGAGGCGGCTCGCCTACGAAGCCTCCGACACTGGCCTTCTAAGCCCTGAACTGGCGGCCGGAATCCGCCGCGTCAAAGGGGCAAAGCGTCTCGGCGTTCGGATCGGCAATTGGTTGACTCTCGATCAGTCCAAGGCCTTGCTCGGCGAACCACTGTCAGACAGCCTCCGAGGCAAACGTGATCGGGCGATTCTGGCGTTGCTCGTCGGATGCGGACTGCGACGGGCCGAACTGGTTGGACTCGGAACGGAAGATTTCCAGGTCCGCGAGGAGCACTGGGTAATCGCTGACTTGATTGGCAAAGGAAAGCACATTCGTACCGTTCCGGTTCCCGCGTGGGCGAAACGCGCCGTCGATGAGTGGATCATGGCGGCTGGCATCGACGGTGGGGCGATCTTCCGGCGAGTAAGTCGGCTGGGCAAGATCTGGGGCGATAGCATCACACCTAAGGCGATCTGGCACGTGGTAAAAGCGGCCGCGAAGCGTGCTGGCATCAAGGACTTGGCTCCCCATGACTTGAGGCGCACGTGTGCACGGTTATGCCATTTGGCGGGCGGAGAACTTGATCAGATTCAGTTTTTGCTTGGACACGCATCGGTCCAGACAACGGAGCGCTACCTCGGCTGCAAGCAGAGAATCAGCCAAGCGGTGAACGACAACCTCGGTTTGGAAGACACTTGACGGGGCTGGTCACGCCCCACAAGAGGACTTCTGGACCGCGTTGACGCGAACTGGCCCATAACTTCAGAGTCGCCCGTTACTCGGGAAGAATCCAGAGAATGGATGATGAGTAGATCTCCCGGTTCTATACCGATCACGATTTGAGGATCGCGTCCAGCCAAGGGTAGAAGTACCCTTGTTGGGCGGGGCCAATCCCCACCACCAACTAGCCATCCGGTGAAATCGCAAATGCCGCGGCATTGACCCCTTCGGGGAAATCGCCCGCGCGCGGCTTCCCCCCGGAAACATCCTGCGCGCATGAAGTCGCAGCCCGTGCCCCGGTTCGTTCCCGGAAAAGACCAAGTCCCGACGTCGCGGGAACCTTCGGAACGAACTCTTTCTTGCGACTCGTCAGCATCTGCGCTTTAGGAGTTCGCGGGCTTTCAGTACGAGTTCGTTGGAGAGGAAGGCAGGGCGGGCCGTAAGGGCGTTCGTCTCGACCCTTGACGGCACGCCTCCCTTCCACAATCGAGGTGGGAACGAAGCGAAACGAAGTTCAGTTAAGCTTCTTTGTTGGTAGATCGGTCAACTCCGTCGGGTTCTTCTCCGGACGCGCAGCAACGACGCACCAACCGAAGGAAGAGAGAACTATAGCTGTCCGATCTGGAAACTCCCAGGGGCACCCGTGCAGATCAGTGCTGCATTTCGTCCTTCTTCATATTGTCCTTCATCTCGCCTTTCATCTCGCCTTTTGCCATCTTGACCGATGTTACGTGAATCTCGTTCTTGTCGGCGTCGAGGTGTCCTTTGACGGTGACGTGATGTCCTTCATGCCCCTTCAAAGCTTCTGGGTTGCCAACGGTAAAACTCTTGTTGTCTTTGTCGCTCACGAACATTTTCCCGTCGTCGCTGACCTTGCCTGAAAGGCTGACTGCTTTCTTAGATATGTTGTCAGCTTTCATATTGTCGTGCTTCATCTGGTCGCCCTGTTTCATCGTGTCCTGAGCCATGGCGGCTATGGACATCATTAGGGCGGCTGCAAACGCAATCAATATCCGTTTTTTCATCTTGGTTTCTCCTTGTTTGTTCTTGAGCCAACGCCGCGCGGCCGTTTTTCAGGCAACGCTCCTAAGGCCATTACCAGCGCACCAGGCCAGCCAGGCTGGTGCTGTCTCCCCTAGATTCAGCAGCATCGAAAAAGTGACGCTCCCGGGTAAGAATTCTTCACCGCAGAGCTTCATCTGTTTTTCTGGCATCCAACAGATTGCACCTACTTGAAAGGGACTGTTTGCCATATCGCCGTTTCAGTAGGATCGAATTACTTGGGTAGCAGCGGAAAGCCGGTTACAATGGCTGCATTGGCCCCCCCCAGCCGGGGCCCGCACTACACTGTCGCGGAGGTTTTTATGGCCGACGTTGCCTACGTCTCTAACATTCACATCGAGCGCATCAAGGGACCATTGCGCGTCGCGCGCTTGCCCGGCGAGGCTCAGCCTGTCTATTTCAGCGTACACAGCGAGATCGCGAAGCACTACGGTCTGGACATGTCACGTTTCGGCGAGTCGCACGCATCCACGATCGACTACGTCGTCGCCGGACTGGGCGGTTGAATGCTCGGCACCTTTGCCGGCGCGCTGGATGCGCGCAAGATCAATGCTAAGGAAGGCCGCCTCACTGCTGACGTGCGCGGTGAAGTCGAAGAAGAAAACAAGGTCCTGATCATCCGCCGAGTGCACGTGACGTTTCACCTGCGCGCCGCGAATCCCGACGAAGTCCGCGAAACTGTGGATCGCGTTCACAGCGTGTACGCGGAAGGGTGTCCCGTGTACCGCTCGCTGAAACCGGCGTTTCAGATCACCTCCAGCGTGGAGGTGGTGCCCGAGCAGGCGGCAGCAATGGAATAGGCATTCGAGGAGCGTCCGGCCAGCTGCTTCTGCGCTCCGAGCGACTCACCCCGAATAGTCCCGGTTGCAAATCTCAGCCAAAGGTCGTTTGCTCCGTTTAGTCCATACTTTGCCAGCCGCTGCTTCCATAAGCCAACTCCCGCCTTAGAACGATGTAGAAGTGTAGGCAACTCTCCCACGAGTTTGCTGCATAACAGATATAGAGATTCAGTAGCATCTACATCGTGAGTAATCCGAAAAAGCTGGAACCCTTACCCATGCTGCAGGCGCTCACTTGCTAGGTTTTGCTGTCATTTGTCGCGCGACGAATCTGAGCGATGCTGAATTGATGCAATAGCGCAGATGTGTAGGTTCCGGACCATCGTCGAATACGTGACCCAAATGCGCGTCGCATTCAGTGCATGAAACTGCAGTCCTGACCATACCGAAGCTGGCGTCTCTCGTAGTGCGAACGTTCTCAGGCGCGATTGGCGCCCAGAAGCTCGGCCAGCCGGTTCCGGAATCAAACTTCGTGTCCGAGCTGAATAGGGCATTGTCACAGCAAACACAGCGATAGAGACCCTTCTGGTGGAGGTTCCAGCACTCTCCGGAGTATGCAATCTCGGTATCAGCCTGACGAGTTATTGCGAAAGCCCCTCGGGACAGCTGCTTCTGCCACTCGCCTTCAGCCTTGACGACCTTTGGCACATGAACCGTCCTCAGCCGTTCTCCCGAATCAGAGAATTCAGCAATCGTAACTGCCTCGGACGACTTCTTCGACGCCTGCGCTTGCACAAACCTTGGCTTTCGCAGTGACCACAGGATCATGCCCGCTGCCGCTGAAACCGAGGTCAAGAGGAACGCCCGCCTTCCGGACTTGACCGCTCCTTCATCTATTCCGAGATCAGAGTCGAACATTAACGCTTCCTCCTGAAGCTCTACTTGCTTGTGTAGAGGTCCGGAAACTGCGAGCGAAGATGAGCAACTTTAGGCGCATCGTTGTACACGATATACGGGTTGTCCGGGTGATGCGCGGCATAGTCCTGGTGGTAGGCCTCTGCCGGATAAAAGGCTTTCAATGGGACTACCTGGGTCGCGATGGCGCGTGGAAAAACTTTGGCCTTTTCGAGTTGTGCGATATACGCCTCGGCGATCCGTTTCTGTTCGTCGCTGTCATAGAAAATGGATGAACGATACTGGGTACCTTCGTCGGGGCCTTGCCGGTTCAGTTGTGTGGGGTCGTGAGCCACGGAGAAGAAGACCCGAAGAAGCTGGCCGTAGGTGATTTGCGACGGGTCGTAGGTGATCTTCACCGACTCTGCATGGCCGGTTCCGCCCGTGCTGACCAGTTCGTATTCTGCGGTCTCGGCTGAGCCTCCAGAGTATCCTGACGTTGCGCCGATCACGCCCTTTACGTGCTGGAACACGGCTTGAATTCCCCAGAAGCAGCCACCAGCGACAACCACCGTCTGCTCGGTTTTGGTCTTGGCAATTGGAGCGTCTAAAGCGGGGTTCGGAACGGAGGCACTTGCCCGGTCCCCTGCACTGCAGGCAGTTACGCCCGCGAATGTCACTGTCAAGAAGATGACAGACAAGCGTGAAAACAAGCTAGACATAACAACCTCCTCTTGGCTCTTGGCAAGTCGATTCCGAGCGCTCAGTTTCGTTAGAGTCCGCAGAAAAATAAAAGTTACGGCTTTTCGATTCAGTCTGCTCGTCATTAGCGTAACTTTTACGCCCGTAGGACATCAACTCAAGGGACATGAGGACACTGACCACGATGAGAATTGCACTTGTTTCCATGGTAACTGTGTTCTTAATAACAGTCTGGGCAGTGGTTCGGGGACCCGAACCTCTCCACGAGTCAGGTGCTCGTACCCCAGTACTGGTTGAACTGTTTACCTCGGAGGGGTGTTCCAGTTGTCCCCCAGCGGACAGGTTCCTGCAAAAGCTCGATGGGCAACCCATACCGGGCGCGGAAATGATTGTGTTGAGCGAACATGTCGACTACTGGAACCATATCGGCTGGAAAGATCCGTACTCTGCTCGCTTCTACAGTGAGAGGCAAAGCGCCTATGCCAAGCGCCTTGGCTTGGATAGCGTTTACACTCCGCAAATCGTGGTGGACGGGGCCAGTGAGTTTGTCGGCAGTAATTCCCGCCTGGCCGACAAGGCCTTTACGAAGGCCTTGGGCTTTCCAAAGATTCCTGTCCATTTGTCGTCGATCTCCGCAGACGCCTCGAACACCTTGCACGCTCATCTAGAGACCGGAACACTCGGATCTTCATTTGGCTCACCAGAGGCGGATGTGTATGTTGCAGTTGCTCTGAATCGCGCTGAATCGCAAGTTTCGGCTGGCGAGAATTCCGGGCACAGACTGGCGCACGTGTCTGTGGTCAGAAGTCTTACTAAGATTGGTTCTCTGAAACAAGGACAGGTCCTGGCGCAAGATTTTCAGCTCAAGTTGGAACCTGGGTCTGGCTCCCGCAATCTGCGGCTGATCGCATTTGTTCAAGAACCTCGGCAGGGCCGAGTACTTGGAGCCACTTCGATTCTGTTCAGTGCGCAGTAAGAACGACCATCAAGCATGCTCCGTCCGCGGCCTGCTGTGAGACCGCGCCTGCGTTCCTCAAGTTGAACTTCAGGGTAGCTGGTGCAGGCAGTATCAATCGGCTACCCGGAGGCTCCCAACAAAACACCGCTCTGGAAAAACCGTCAGCCGATCATTGTTTCTGATAGCTCAGACTCTGTTGCCCAAGGATGACGAGTGCGCGTCGGTATCAGCCGTGGCCGAGGGCGAAGTCAGCCAGCGTTCAAATACTGCTTCATGCAGCGGACGCAAGGCGCGTACCCCGCTCGCAGCGCTTCCCGGGCGGCGATTGTCTGAATGTGTGCTTTGTCGTGAATAAACGGGCATCCAGGCACGTGAAATGTCTTCCCATCCGTTGAAACCAAGACCAGCATATCGGGAGGAACGCCGGCTCCAGGTTGGGCATGCTCCGAACGCAGCTCAGGATGGCTGGAGACGGAGGACCTAGCCACCTCGAACCTGCCGGCGACCAGGACTGCCGCTGCGGCAGCGACCATCCATCCGAGAAAGCCTCGCCGGCTGCGAGGCATACTCTCATCCAGCCTCCGCTGCAGACGCTGGCTGTATCCCAGTGGCACTTCGAACATCCTTTCGTCTCCATACAGCTGAACGACGTTGCGGGTACCGTCGAGCACGGCGGCACAGTGCTTGCAGCCACGGAAGTGCTCTTCCATGGCAGCCCGCAGACCCGGTTCGATGTCACCATCAAGGTAGTTCGAAATCTCGCGCCAGACTTCTTCGCAGTTGACTACCATGGCTTGGTCCCCTTTGCAAAAGACAATTTGCTGCTCCAGCTACCGCCGAGCCCCGGCGCTAATATGTCGCGGAGCATCAGCCGTGCCCTCAGCAGGCGGGTCTTGACCGACGCAGTTGAGATCCGAAGAGCCCTGGCTGTTTCTTCAATAGTCAGGTGTTGCATATCGCGAAGCACAAACACTTCCCGATACTTCTCTCCCAGCGAAGCCAGCGCCTCGGCGAGCATCTGCCGGACTTCTTTCCGCTCCAGGGTTTCCGAAGGGATCTCACGCCAGTCCGCGAAGTCGCGGGGTGTATAGTTGCCCTCCGCGTCCTGATGGTCAACGATCGGTTCAATCATGTGGGCGTGTTCTTTCCTCTTCCGCATACGCGCCTCATTGACGGTAATCTGAATCAACCACGTGCTGAAGCGTGCTTCCGCACGGAACTGCCGAATGTGCTTAAACGCTTTCAGCACCGCCTCCTGCGCTGCATCTTCGGCATCCGCCTCGTTGCGCAGAATGGCGAAAGCCGCGGAGTACACGCGCCGTTCGTAGGGCCGAATCAGCTCGTAGAAAAGGTCGTGTTCGCCGTCCCGGATACGCCGGATCAGCAACTCTTCGTTGAATTGTCCAGCTGGATCTTCCAGCGACATCACCTCTTCCCGCATCGCTCCTCACCGCAACCGTGAACGCCCTGCCGTCGCAAAACAACCGCTACTCTGATCGATATTCCGGGTCTTGTTTCCATCCCGTCAACATGGAGACGAAATTATTCCAGCCATGAAGCACTACCATCACCAAGTGGCCGAACACAAACGCCAGCATCGCCCACATGATCAGGAAATGCCAGAGCCGTGCCCAATGTTGATTATTGGACTCCTCGGAGAACGGCTTAGGCGCTAATCATCCGATCATCGTCCTGACGTGCTCCTCTGACTACGCTCACTATGCCAATGGCCCGGAGCGCTCCCATGAGCACTCCGGGTCCAGTTTCGAATTGTGATTGCCGGTTGAAGCTAGTTGTCGATGTGAATCTTGACCAAAGGCAGTTTTCCACCCTGTGGCGTGTAGATCACCGGACAATTGACCACGATGTTGGTCTTGTTGAGTGTTACCTCGCCGTCGTCTCTGGCTCCGAGGATTTCTTCTTCCGACTTCAGAATGCGCGGGGTCGCGCCGGTGTTCCAGGTCACGGTGCTTACCTGCCAGATGGGAGTGTAATTCGGATCGGAGTTCTTGGGACCAGCGGGAATAGGGGCAGAGGGAATGACATTGCCTTGTTTGAAATTGGTGATGTGGTAGATGTCATCCACCGCACCGCCGTTGGGAGCTTGGATCGCGTTGGCCAGCCGGGGAACCAGATTCACTCTTTGCTGTGCGGCTAGGCCGGGATCGGATGCGTCGGTCTGGATATAGAGAGCAGGTTGGCCCTTATACCAGCAGAAAACGATCGGAAAGGTTACCGTTCCCTTGGATGCCTCCGGGTGCGCCAGCAATTCCCGAAGTATTTCGTTGTCATTGGATTGAGCTTGCGCGCTCTGTTGGGTTGACACAAGGGCGACAAGAGCCATCATGCCGGCCAATCCGGCTACTCGCAAGGTCTGCCTAAGCTTTGACTTCACTGCACCTACCATCGTTCTTTCCTCCTGGTTGAATGACCGCTGGCCTTGAAAGCTGGCGGATAGGCCATCAGATGTCTCAGTAGTCGGGAAGTTACGTCGAACGGCCACAAAATGTTTTCACCGCGCTCGCAGCATTTCACAGACCGCCTAAACGCGGAGGCGAATCGCAGGGTCATTCCTAACCCACAAGAATTTGTTGTTTTTTCTTGAAACATTCATTTCCAGTGCGCATCTCGCGTTGTAACGATAACCTCAGCTAGTTTTTCTGCAGCTGCTTAGTCGTTGCTTATCTCAAATAAGAAAATGTAAGAGAGCCACACCCATGCGTACGAAGAATCTCCTGCTTGCTCTGCTCAGTCTGTCTTTTCTCTTGCGGTCAATCGGCTCTTTCGCCGCTACCGGCAAGACTCTTTACAACTTTACCGGGGGCGCCAACGGCGCCTTCCCTTTTGGCAGCGCGGTGTTTGACGCCAAGGCAATCTGTATCTCGCTTCGGCGCGGAACTGCCGGATTTGCTTAAAGGCTTTCAGCACCGACTCCTGTGCCACGTCTTCGGCATCCGCCTCATTCCGCAAAATGGCAAAGGCCGTAGCGTACACGCGCCGTTCGTAGGGCCCAATCAGCTCGTAGAGAAGGTCGTGTTCGCCGTCCCGGACACGCCGGATCAGCATCTCTTCGTTGAATTGCTCGGCTGGACCTTTCAGCGAAGTCACCTCTTCCGGTATCGCTCCTCACTACTGCATCCAGGATTCACCACCGCCGCAAGCAACCACTATTCCGACGGATATTCTGGGTCCTTCCTCCATCCCGTCGACATGGAAACGAAATTATTCCAGCCATGCAACACCACCATCACCAGATGTCCAAAAACAAAGGCCAGCATCGCCCACATGATCAGGAAATGCCAGAGCCGTGCCAGATGGAATCCGCCCATTAGCCATGCCAGCCACGAAAACTGCACCGGCTTCCAGACCGCTAGACCGGTCAAGACGGACAGTACGCCCAAACCAAACGCGGACGTGTATGCGTGCTTCTGTAGCGGGTTGTAGGCTTCCCTGACCGGCGGCTTGGGGCCGAAGAAAAAGTAGTGGCGCACCATTGGCCACACGCCAGGCAGGTCGCGCCCTATAAAGAGTACCTGCTTGTAGTTTCCGCTGAAGATCTGGTAACCGATGTACAACAAGCCGGTCGCGATATAAATCCACATGAAGGTAAGGTGCCATTGCAGCGCGCCTCCCAGCCATCCACCGAGCGCAAAGGCCTTGGGCCAGTTGAGAAGATCTTTTTGCGGGATCTTTGCTCCGAAGCTCGGGAAAGCTCGAAAGATCTGAAATCCGCTGCCTACCATCACGAACAGCGAAACCGCGTTCACCCAATGGCAGAGGCGCACCACGAAAGGGTGTTCGTACACCGCTTCTGTTACTTCTCCCGTCTTCACATCTTCGATTTCGATCGCGCGGCTTGCCATGTCGTCTCCTCAGAGCTACAGACCATAGAATTCGGAGTAGCCTTGATCCTCCCAGTAGCCAACCTTCCCCAGTACATGGCTCACCTTGAGATCGGTGAGGTATTTTGCCTGCTTGTAGCCAACTTTGGTGGCGATGCTGAGACGGAGGGGAGCGCCGTGTTCGCGGGTCAGCGGCCTATCGTACATTTCGTAACAGAGTAAAGACTGCGGATGCATGGCGGTGGCCATGTCCAGCGACTCGTAGTAGTCATCCGCGCATTCGACGGTCACGAAGCGGGCCGTCGGGTCAGCGCCAATCATCTTGAGGAAATCGGAGAGGCGCACACCGCCGAACCGGCCAATTACGTCCCATCCCTCCACGCAAACATGCCGTGTGTTCTGCGTGAACTTGGGCAAAGCCTGAATCTGCGCGAGAGTGTAATCGCCAGGCTTCTGTACCTCACCAGTCACCGTGAGAGTCCACTTGTCGAAATCAACTCCGGGGTCATCGACGTCGTAGTCGTTGACGGGAAACTTGTTGAACGGAGTGAGGGAGGAATCGGCAAACGTGGGCGCCAAATGGCCGGAACGGAACAGCCTTGCCGAAGCCCAATCGCTGAAGCCAAGACCGGTCTTGAGGAGTGGTTTCTGCAGTTGCGGGATGGCAAAGGCACCCAGCGCTATCACCGGTGTGAGTTTCAGCAACTCACGCCGGCTGATGGCTTTAAACTTGCGGCTATCGGTTCGTGAGCTCATGATTGCGTTGCCTCGCGGAGGACAAAGGACCTTACATCAGATTCGCGAATCAAGCAAAAAGTTACAAGGCGACCTTGGATGTGAACTGTGTGTCCTAAAGCTCCGGCTTGGGCAATACGTTCCGGATTTCTAAAAACGCCTGCCCTATTTGTGTCGAATGTCCACAGGGGCTCGGGTCCGATCCTGGGGAAAAACTTGCAGTTGCCATTTGACCGGGACGGACGCTGGCCGATAGCACTCAGTTTTGTCGCAAGCCTGATACTCAAGCTTTGCCGTTATCGTGAATATTTTCCCATCTTTCCCAAGCGAGGCGGCGAACTCTGAACCGGAGTTTACTTTTAAATCTTGGCTGATGCGGAACATCCCCTCGAAGACGGGTACCCGCTCGTTGATCACAGGCAAATAGAGCGTCTTGGACTGCGGGTAAATCGCTGGTTTGAATTCCATTTCTGGCATAGCGTCCATCACCAGCTTAATCGGTTTATAGCCCTGAGCGCCGGGCGCATACACGTGCACATCCGGAGGCAGCCGCACTTCGGCAGCCAGAGTGATGCGAGTACCGGGATAGCCGATGCGATCGGATTGTTCGATAGCTAGCTGGAGATGCGGGGCTTCGACCGTGTCCGTTACTTCCTGGCCTAATTCCGGGAAAAGCTTGGAAATGATACTATTTCCGGTCATCCGCTCCCGGTATTTCGCTTCAAAGAACTTTTCTCGAATGATGCCGTCAGGATCAATGAAAAAATATCCCGGACGAGCGAAGCCCTTCTGCATCCCCGTAGCTTCCTGATTGAGGACGCCATAAGCTTTGATGGTCTTCGAGTCAGGATCCGCGAGCATTGGGTATTCGATCTTGTGCCGGTCAGCAAAATATCTCAGGATTTCTTCCGTGTCATAGCTGATGGCTGCCAGCTTAACCCCTTGCTTTTCGAATCGCGGAATTGCACTCTGCAGCTGGACCAGCTGCCCTTTACAGAAGGGTCACCAGTCCGCGGAACGGAAGAAGAGAAGAACGGTGCCGTTCCTACCTTTCAAGGTTTCTAGGGTTTGTACCCGGCCAAACTGGTCGCGGACCGAAAAAGCGGGGGCTTTCTGGCCGACCGCGAGTCCAATCGACATCCGCTCGATCGAAGCCATCTGAATCGTATCGCCGTCGAGTGTCCCTCGGACGGTCACCGTGTCTCCCAGGTGAAAGACTGCCTTGTCCTGCGGCTCAAGGTCGTACATGACTCGGTTCGTATCGTCATAGAGAGAGAGCTTCGCACCCGGCACGACCTTGTTGCACTCGGGAGACTCGAAAAAGGCTTCGTCTGCGTTGCAGCTGCTGGACACAAGGATGCCGGACCACGATCCGGAATTTCTCGCATTGTTTTGCCCAGCCACGGCGAGGGAGGCTATAGAAAAAAGCGCTACCAGACAGAAGAAGCCTTTCGCGACTGGATCAGATCTGACCAACAGCGTCAATTCGAGACCCTCGTTTCATTTTTAAATTCGGCCCGTACTATACGCCCGACGATCTCGGCGCACAAGCTCTCCGAGCGAAATCTGCCCGGTCATGGCAGCGTGCCTTTTGTACTTCGTTCCTGATGTATGGTCGCTAGCCTTGATCGGAAACGCCTCGGGGCAGACTGTCCAGCCGCGCAGCCAAGCGCGGCGCCTAGCGCGTGCCTTTGGCGACTCAGCAACGCACTTTGAGGTCGTTCACCGCACAGAAGGAACGGCAAAGTGAGTGCAATCAGCAATCGGCTCATGCACGCACCAATCCTGGCTAGTGTGATGGTCGCGTAGAGTCGTCAATCTGTGGAACTGTCACGCGGTCCGGAAACGGGCTTGAGGAAAGCGAAAGACGAGGTTCTGGGTGTATCGTCGGCTAACCGGAAGCTATCCAGAAACGCCCTTCGAGGAGGTCAACGGTGATCTCCGCGAAGAGGACTTCTGGCCAGTGGAAAGATTCACATTCAGGTGAAGGCGTCTTTCTCTAAAGGGATTACTTCCGTGTAGCCCATGACTTAGGCGCAATCCC
>Ga0209039_10003279_pt1 | contig 12777 bp, 10 predicted proteins | sample BogFormECP12_OM1_FD_188238 | JGI IMG/M metagenome (GOLD analysis project Ga0209039, IMG submission 188238) | Bog forest soil microbial communities from Calvert Island, British Columbia, Canada - ECP12_OM1 (SPAdes) (version 2) | ecosystem: Environmental > Aquatic > Freshwater > Wetlands > Bog ...
CTTTAGCTTCGGGCCAACTCATCTCATGAAGCAGAACTTTCAAACTATACCGCCCTTCACCAAACTGTTTTATTCCGACTGAATCGAATATAAAGTCTACAGTCGAGGACCGAGAATGCCTTGAAAGCCGTAGTTCTAGCAGGCGGATTCGCCACGAGACTGAGACCACTAAGCTGCACCCGACCGAAGATACTGTTCCCAATCGCCAACAAACCCTTGCTGCAATGGACGTTGGAAAGGCTTGCAAGCAACCGCATCGATCACGTCATCATGGCGGTCTTCCATCAAACTGAATTCTACATAAAACAGTCCCGAATTCCAACAAAAGGATTGCACATCACTTATTCGCATGATCCCCTAAGGAAACCCCTCGGAACAGGCGGCTCAATAAAAAAAGCTGAAAAACATATTGGACACAACGAGCCCTTCATAGCGTTAAACGGCGATATATTCGCAGACATAAACTACGCCGAACTCTTGGAAGCCCACAAACAAAGAAATGCGATAGCAACGATAGCCCTTCGCCAAGTAAAAGATCCTAGCAGATACGGCGTTGCTGAACTAGCTCAAAATAACCGCATAACACGATTCATTGAGAAGCCTCCCCCCGGAACCACGAAGTCAAATATGATAAACGCAGGGACATATGTCCTCAACCCCGAAGTTCTCAACTACATTCCAAAAGGACGAGCAGTTTCAATCGAACATGAGATCTTCCCGAAACTCGCAGAAACAGGCAAACTTCATGGCTATGTGTTCAGCGGATTGTGGACAGACATAGGTAAACCCGAAGATTATCTAGAAATTAATCGGAAAATGCTTGAATCCATCCCTATATCACGGACACACGCTTTCAATCAAAATATAGAGATCAACGAACCCTCAGCCATCGACAAGAAAGTCCACATAGGTGCCAAATCCATCGTAGGACCTTACGCAGTCATTGGGAAGAACGTCACAATAGGCAAAAATACACGCATAAAGGATTCAGTCATATTCGCTGACACCCTCATATCCGATTCGACCATAGTGAATGGCGCCATAATCGGCGAAGGCGTCACTATCGAAGAAAAAGCGCAAATCCAAAAGAACTGCATAATCGGCGACCACGCAAGAATCAGGAAAAACGTTTCGCTGGCAGAAGGAACCCGAGTTTGCCCAGCAGACATAATCTCTAAAAGTGTATTAACGCCAAAGAGTACCTGATACCAGGAGATCTGTCATAATCTTGTCCAACACACGACACCTCTTCGGCACAAACGGCATCCGTGGCCTCGCCAACAAAGAATTGACACCAGAAATGGCGATACGAGTTGGCTATGCCATAGGCACATTTTTCAAACGAGGAACATTAATAATCGGCTACGACGCTCGAACGAGCGGCCCAATGCTTACAAACGCCGTAACAGCAGGCTTGAACGCAACGGGATGCAACGTCCTGCTTGCAGGAATGGCTCCAACACCCACACTACAATACGCCGTAAGACATCACAAACCCAACGGCGCAGTAATAGTGACGGCATCACATAACCCTCCAGAATATAACGGAATAAAAGTAATCGGAAATGACGGAATCGAGATATCTCACGAATGCGAAATTGAAATCGAAAACATATACTACAACCAAAAGGCCCGCCTCACCGACTGGAAAGGAATAGGGGGAACTCGGGAGCTACCCGGAATCATCGACGAATACATTGATGCAATCAAAAAACACGTGAACGTCCCAGAGATAGCTCGAAGGCACTATCGCATACTGATTGACGGAGCAAACAGCGTTGGCAGTTTGACAGGGCCGCGTCTTGCAAGAGAGCTAGGATGCAAAGTTACCACGCTAAACGCAAACATAGACGGCACATTTCCGGGAAGACTGCCGGAACCACGCCCCGAGAATCTTGGAGATCTAGCGGCAACAGTGAAAGCCGTTGGCGCAGACGTAGCCGTAGCCTATGATGGTGATGCTGACCGCTCCATTTTTGTCGATGAAAAAGGCAGTATTATAATGGGAGATCAGACCTTCGCCCTGGTTGCAAAGTATTTTCTGAAAGACAACAAAGGAGAAAAAATCGTAACACCCGTAAGTTCATCAACCATAATCAAAGACATAGCTGACGAATACCACGGACACATTGTGTGGACAAAGATAGGAAGCGTGACAGTTGCCCAGACTATGAAAGAACAGAAAGCCAAACTGGGCGGGGAAGAAAACGGCGGAATCTTTTATGGTCCACACCAGCCGGTTAGAGACGGTGCAATGTCAACCGCACTCATACTGAGTATCATGGCCCGAGCAGGCAAGAAACTCTCAACTCTTTTAGGAGAATTACCCCAATATTTTATCGAAAAAGCAAAAATTGAATGCAGCGAAGAACTTAAGCAGAAAGTCTTAGAAAGACTAATCAAACAAACCGAAGGACTGAAGACAAATACGCTTGATGGCGTCAAAATCTGGTTTAAGAACAATAGCAGCATTCTGATAAGACCGAGCGGAACTGAACCTGTCTACAGACTGTATGCAGATGCAAAAAACAGCAGAGAAGCCAAGCAACTCATAAAAGATTACAGTTCAAAACTCCAAGCAATAATCAAAAATGTAGGCTAGAACCAAACCGCAAAAACTCAGAGGCAACGAAATGTCTTCGCCAACGCTAGGAACAAAGCCAGAAGAAAAAATCACATTTAAAAGTAGGACGAAGCACACAGTGAGCATAGTGGAATGCAAGAATCCCGGCGTTCTCCAAGCCATTCTGTTTGCTGAGGCAGGATACAGAGTCACATGTTTTGATGGCGATCAAACAACCGTCAACAACATTGCAAAGGGAAAAACATCTTTCCTGGAAGCGGATGCAGCATCCAAACTGAAAAACCATGCAAGAACAGGACTCTTGAGTTCAACAAGCGATATTCGACAAGCAGTATCTGGCAACGATATCATATTAGTCACAACTCCAGTCAGAATCAATACGAGGAAAAAGGCCGAATACTCGGACCTTGAGAACGCCTGCAAAAGAGTAGGCTCAAACCTTCAAAGGGGTTCCCTCGTGATAATAACCAGCTTGACAGGAATTGGCATCGTTGAAGGTCTAATACGGGAAACTCTGGAAAACAACTCAGGGCTCAAAGCAGGCACCGACTTTGGCCTAGCCTACAGTCCATTCCAGATGCTTGGCGCAGCAACATTGGAGGAAGCTCAAGAGCAACCGAGAATCGTCGCAGCGAGTGATGGAGATAGTCTGATAGATGCGTCAACGATACTAGAAGCAATCAGTAAGAAAACTGTCAAGAGAGCAACCAATTTGAAGACAGCAGAAATGATAGGCTTGCTTGAAGTGTTAAGACGAGATGCCAGTAGTGCTTTGGCAAACGAAACTGCCGTCCTCTGTGAAAGAACAGGCATAGATGGTTTTGAAGTTCAAAAAATTTTAGGAAATGAACCTTATGGCCCTCCCCTCATAACCAAGTTTAGGAATGACAGTTTCAATGACGAACCATATCTTCTCCTGGAAGACGCTGAGAACCTCAATCTGAAACCTCGAATTGCAACGGGGGCAAGAGAAACCAACGAAGAAGCGACCAGACACATAATTAACTTGGCAAAGGACGGGCTTGACAGTTGCGGAAAAACATTGAAACGTGCAAAGATAGCGTGTCTCGGCGCCTCAAGAACACCAAATACACGCAGCCCGTTCAAAAGAGAAGCAATAAAAGTCGTCGAAAACCTAGAAGCGAGAGGAGCAAAAACGAGTCTCTACGATCCCTATCTTTCTGACATCGAAGCAGCTGGCACGTCGTTTCACATCAAGAAAACGTTAAATGAAGCCCTCGAACGTGCCGATTGCATCTTAATCCTGACAGCACATGATCAATTTAAGCACCTGAATCTAAGAAAAATGAAGCATACTATGAGAATGCCAGCTGCCATAGTGGACCTTGAAGGCATAACAGAACCAAGCAAAATTGAAAAGGAAGGCTTCGTATATCGAGGATTGGGAAGAGGAGTGTGGACAAAATGAAGAAACTCAAAACAGCAGTTATAGGAACCGGTTTCTGGGGGAAAAACCATGCGAGAGTATACAAGGAACTGGCAGAAACGGAACTTCTAGCCGTATGCGACATAGATGAAACTAGAGCTAGCAATATAGCCAAACAGTTCAATGTTACACCCTACACGAGTATCGAAAAAATGCTCAAAAAGGAAGACATTGAAGCAGCAAGCGTGTGCACATGGTCCACAAGCCTTGCACAAGAAGCAATAAAAGTCGTCGAAAACGGCAGGCACGTCCTCGTCGAAAAACCTATGGCTGCAAACACAAAACAGGCAGAAAAACTCGTCAACACCGCGGAAAAAATGGGAGTACATCTCACCGTTGGTTTCTTGATGCGGTTCATTCCAGGACTGCAACAAATGAAAAAGGCAGTTGAGACAGAGTCAATCGGAGAACTCGTCTGTGCCACTGCAAAAAGAGTTTCCCAATGGCCAGAGAGAATAGGCGATGTGGGAGTGGTAAAAGACACGGCAATCCACGATATTGACGTGATGCTTTATCTCTTCAACCAAGAACCCATCGCAGTCTACGCCAAAACGGGAAGCATGAGACACAAGAAATTTGAAGATTACGCGCAAATAATGCTCACCTTCGAAGGAGAAAAGAACGCGTTTGTTGAAACCAACTGGCTAACCCCATATAAAACGCGAGTTCTGGTAGCTACCGGCAGCGATGCAATAATGAAACTTGACTACATGACCCAAGAGCTGACAATCGAAAATGCGAAAGAAACAATCCAGCCCAGATACCAAACCCAAGAACCATTAAAACTCGAACTCCAGCACTTTGCAAACTGTATTCTGAACAAAGAAAAACCATTGATAACAGGTCTCGACGGCCTAAGAGCCCTCAAAACAGCCGAATCTGCCTTGAAATCCTCGGCAACAGGCAAAATAATCAAGCTCAAATAACCAGCACAGCTTGATTAGTGCTTCCCCAAATTAAACGGTCGGCCCTCTTTCAGAATCTTTTCAGGTACCTTGGACCTCCACGTCTTCAGAAAAGGCAAGTCATCCTTTTCATTGCGCAAATCGTCAGGCAACATTTCCGGAATCTCGTCGCGTATAGGGTACCATCTATTACACTGAGGACAAATGATCATTCCTTCCACAATCTCATCTTTCTCTTCAAAAACGAGCAATTCCAACGGATAATGTTTGTCAATAGGGCAGGCCAGTATATCCATTAATTTTTTCTTGATCGATTATTCCTCCAATATCTTCTTGCCCGTTAACTATAAAACTCTTTCAAAGACAGCTCATAATTCGATGCCTCCTTTAGTCTTTTAAGGGGCCGCTCAGGAAACATTTAAAAGTCAAACGAATTTCCTTGTAGCAAAGGGAAGAACTTGGAAAAAGCACCATCAGGCATAATCTATGAATGCGTAAGATGCGGCGCAAAAGTCCCATCAGAGGAATTGGAAATGCGCGGGGGCGAAACCAAATGCATAATCTGTGGGTATAGGATTCTCCGAAAAGCGAAGCCCCCCGTGGTCAAACGCGTTCCAGCAAAATAGAAGAAAACACAGTGTGTTTTGTCCAACTGTAACTTTGCTTTATAAAGTGACTGAATCCTTCAGAATAGTTCCTTTTCTCCAATTTTCCGAAGAGCCTTGCCATGAAGCTTCACAGTTGGACCTATGACCTCTTCAGGTTCTTTTTCAACAGTCTTTCTCTTGATAGTCTCTCCACAGATCCCTGCAGGCAGCAATCGCCTTTTCATGCACATAGCGTAGGTGCAGTTTGCGACACCACACATCTCCTCAGTCCATCTGCACCACAACGCATCCTTTTGGTAAACGATTGCTTCTTTTGCACACTTAAATGATTGACATGATGGAGAACAAGTCTTAACCTGTGCCAATGCTTGCACATCCTTTGATCCTTTCATTCACAAAACTACGTTGTCTGCCGTCGATATCTGAGTATATTCCTTGTTGGACATGATATAAACTTTTTTCTTCGAGACTCCTAATTCTAGCTTCAACTGTCCGACTTTCTGGATCTTCCTCTTCTCCTAAATACTTCGAATAATATGACGACAAGCAAAGACAGAATTATGATAATCGTTGCTGCGAATTGGCTTGCTTCGACAGGGAGCCCCGCCAACAGAACGTACCTGCCTATTCTTATTGAGACTGCGGTCGAGCCCTCTGCAGTCATGCTCTGAGCAACCGTCGGCGAACCTTGATTTGAAAGATAAACTGATATCGTGAAACTGTCGCCGACCAAGTTGTTGAAGGTTGCTTCGCCGTTAGCTTGTGTCTGCAGAGATAACGGGCTGAAGTCTTTTCCCTGTAGCGTCACATTGGCATTTGAAAATGGTTGTCCAAAGTAGTCGGTCACAGTCACTGAGATAGTCAGGTCATAGAGAGTGCAGGCTACCGTAACGTTTTCATCTTGGAAAAGTTCCACCATCGTGGTGTTTATTATGTTTCCGGTACTGCCAATAATCTCGACGTTATAGGTGCCAAAGGTCACGTTCTGAAAGTCTGCAATCCCGCCTGAGTCAGTCGTTGCGTTGTAGGTGATGCCACCAACCAATTCATTGGCTTCAACGGAGGCATTACTGAATGGTTGCCCATCTGCTTTGAAGGCAGTAACAAGCAAGGTGAAGGAAGGAGACACGATTGTAACGTTGAAGAAAGCTACTTGACTACCCGCCACAGTCAGATTTTGAATTGGTGCATACGTGAAGTTAAATGGAACTCCATATCGTGAAACATTCAAACCATAGGGAATGCCTGGCACTGGCAACAGCGAACTCGCAACTGCATCGCCGTTGATATCAGTCGTCAAGCTAACGTTTTCCGGAGTTAGGTAAATACTCGCCTCGGGAATGCCTATTTCGACTCCATTTATTAATGCGACAACTTTTATGTTCAAATCCGTAAGATTGAGCACAAAGTTAGTCGTCTCGTTGCCAGTAACCTCGAACCTGATTTGTCCGACTTGCTCACCTTCATCGTATCCTTGCAGAGTAAAGTTTCCGATTTCAAGCGTCAACACTGCTAGACCGTTTGAATCAGCTGTCTCGTTGTCCACTGAGACACCATTTTCGAAGGCTGTGATACCGGCGTTAGGAACTGGTTCCCCTGCCAGATTCTCTGCAGTGACGTTGATAGCAAAACCTGGAACAATGAAGGTCTGAGAGTCTGGAGGAACCTTTATGGTTGGACCTAAAAGTGAAACGATGTTCACGGTGTAGCTGCCCACAGAAGCGTTTGCGGGCACTGTCAGGTTAGAATAATTGATTATGCCGTTAGAATCAGCAGTGAGATTCACGACAGACTGAAAACTGCTTCCAGAGACAGTGAGCGTAACGTTTTCGCCGTTATGTGCATAACCAGCAGCCTTGATATTAATAGTGTCATATCGGTGATACTCGGTCGAATTAGTGAGGTCTACGGTGAAACTTTGAGGCGTAGCAGTTGTGTTTGACGATATTGAGTAGGATCCAACGAAATCTGTATTTGAGCCCGCAGGGGTCGTGAAATTATCCGGATAGATTAATGATGCAATCCCAGTTCCTGTATCTGATGCTGAAATATTCACGTTTCCACTGTACATGTTATTCGTCGGATTTTCGACACTTAATGTCACCGTGTTACTCTGAGTACTGTTTCCGCCTGTCATATTAACGTAAATCTGCACAGAGTCGCTTTCCTGTATGGGCACACTCGTTACGTTGATGGAGTACGCTGTCGAAACTGTGAAAGAAGTCAAGGCATTGCCACCCGTAGTCAAATCCACTATTGTGACGTTGTGAACACCAAGTTGGGTTTGTGGCACAAAGAAAGTTGTGTTAACCAGATTTCCAACCGCGTTTCCTGTCGCCTCAACGACGCCGTCGAAAGTCACATTGAAGGGACCGTTTGATGTCGTAATGTTTGCCACCAAAAGAACGCCTGACCCCACTGTTCCCGATGAAGGAACTATCGTAGAAATCGCGGTCGTTACCGTTTGAGCGCCGACCATCGGCAAGAATGATGACAAGCCCACAATTGTTGATGTCAACATTAAAAATAGACACAAATATTCCTTAATTCCATGCAGAACCTTGGTCAAATACCTTCCCTCTAACTCCACATCGCATCCAAAGATTGTGAACAACTCTAATGCTGGGTGCATTTTAAACTTTACCATTTGCCCTACATCTCCATCTTTCGTCAACCAATACGGCTGCATCAATCTTACAAGTTGAAGGTAAAACATCTTAAATGCGCGAATTGGAAGTATTTACAGCGCACGCAAAGTGGTTGAACATGATTGAGGAAATCACAAACTTGGTTAGAAAGCACGAAGAATGGCGCGGAAAACAGTGCCTAAACCTGATACCCTCTGAAAACATTATGAGCCCCTCAGTCAGAAACTTGCTCAGCACCGATGTTGCTCACCGCTACACTGCAAGAGACAAATTCTACATGGGCACACATTTCATGGACGAAATCGAACAGTGCGGCGAAAAGGCTGCAAGAGAAGTCTTCAAAGCTCAAACGGCTGATCTGCGTCCTCTTTCCGGACACATTGCTGACCTAATAGTACTGGCTAATATGACGAAGCCAGGAGATAAGCTCATGTGTATCTCTCCAGAACACGGCGGCTACCCGGGAATGTGGAAGCCCGGGCTAGCAGAACTCCTCAAAATCGAAGCCATTCCTTTTCCCTTCTCAAAAAAAGACATGAACATAAGAATCACAGAAGCGAAAGAGACCATTTGCCACAAAAAACCCAAAATAGTAACGTTTGGCGCAAGCCTAATCAATTTTCCACATCCAGTAAAAGAACTGGCAGCAGCTGCCCAGGAAAACGGCGCAGTAGTAGGTTATGATGGCTCACATGTCTTGGGCCTAATTGCAGGCGGACAGTTCCAAGACCCTTTGCGCGAAGGCGCACAAGTCCTATTTGGCTCAACCCACAAGAGCTTTTTTGGTCCTCAAGGAGGCATAATACTCGCAGACAAAGAAATTGGAGAAAGCATAAAGGAAAAGATTTATCCAGCATTCGTGGACAACGCTCATTGGAACCGCATAGCAGCACTTGCATTAGCCTTAACTGAAATGAAAAATTTCGGCAAGAAATACGCTCAACAGATCGTTGAAAACTCAAAATCCTTGGCCGAAGCACTGCATGACTATGGATTTCCTGTGATATGTCAACATCTGGGTTTCACACGTTCTCACCAAGTGATAGTCGATTATGGAGACTATGAAAAAGGCAGGACAGTAGCAGAGAAACTTCAACGCGCAAACATAATCACTGATTGCGTAATCAGATTTGGCACATGTGAAGTCACAAGACGTGGAATGAAAAAGGAGCAGATGCTGAAGATAGCTGAACTTGTCAAGAGAACAGTCATGGACAAAGAAGACCCAGAAACTATCAAGAAGACTGTTGTCAAACTCGCGTCTGAATTCCAAAAAGCCGAATACTGTTTCGACGCGTGAAACTGCCTTACCCTTCTCTTGCCTACTGGAAATTGCCCAAAATACTTGGAATGGTCGCCATGAATACGTAAATTTCCTCAGGCATGCCTCCAAAAATGGGTCTTCCCCACCCTAAAATAAGTGAATATCCAAGCTACTCACCTGAGACAAGAACACTAAAAGGATGAGGCCCGAACGCAAAAGGGGTGCGCATCTTTTTTTGACCAACATAATCACTGGTTGAAATCAGTGGATATTATCGGAAAATTTATATTTCGCCCAAACATGTTGCAATGAATCATATTGCACGCATAAAAGCAACTCAAGAACCTAGCGGAAAAACGTGGTATGGTGAACTGATAAGTTGGCAACCACATCGATCGAGGCAGTGAATCTTTCTAAGCGCTACGGGTCGTTTCTTGCCCTTTCGAATCTAAACTTGAAGTTGGAAGGAGCAAAATGCGTTGGGTTCTTAGGTCCCAATGGTGCAGGAAAAACCACAACCCTCAAAATATTCACTGACCTGATCCGGTCAAGCTCAGGACACGCATTCATAAACGGAGCGAACACCCACACCCAAAAGAAGAAAGCCCTTGAATCCGTAGGCACCCTCATTGAGACACCAGAGATTTATCCTTCTCTGACACCGAGGGAGGGGCTGAGCATGATAGCTGAAATCAGGGGCGTCCCACATGCTGAACGGAGAAAGAGTATCGAAGAGGCCATGCAGGAAGTTCATATGGAAGAATGGATTGACAAACGAGTGGGCAAATTTAGTAAGGGAATGAAACAGCGTGTATGCATCGCGTCGGCACTTCTGGGCGACCCAACAGTCCTGCTGCTGGATGAACCTACCAACGGCCTTGACCCAAGAGGTATGAGTGAGGTCAGAGACATCATAAGATCTCTAAAAGGAAAGAAGAGACTCATTTTCATGAGCAGTCACATCCTCAGCGAGGTATCGGATATCTGTGACGAAGTGGCCATGATAGACCACGGCAAACTAGTTGTCTACGACACAATCACCAACGTGACAGCTAGGGTCACTGGAGGAGAGAATACTGTTGAAGTCAGCTTCAAAAGACCAGTCGACGATGCTCTAATAAGCCGTGTCAGCAAAATTCGAGGAGTAACTGGCACAGAGAAGAAGGAAGACACCAAACTTCAACTAAGATTCTCCGGAGGCTTGGATGAACAAGAGAGCATTCTCGCCGACATGGTGAAAATGAATGTTGGCGTAGTCAGTTACAAGCCCGCAGCGTCAGCGCTTGAAGACGCTTATCTCAGCTTAATAAAAGCCACAGTGTGACCAAAAAATGAACCAAACCGAAATCCAAAGCGCAGACAAAGTTCCGAGCAGCCTAACCCAAGTCGGAATAGCTATGAAATACACTTTCCTAGACTATTTCCGATCGCGCAGGTTTTTCATACTTCTCATCATCACACTCGTAATAAGCGCTTTACTCACAATCTTGGTAGGATACTATCGCCCCCAAAGCTTTCTCGGTGATCCAACTCTTGACGTGACAACGCGCGCGTTGACATTCTATTCAAGCTGGTGGGGAAGCGGCGTCACTTTCGTGATCATTCTCGGAGGAATATTCTTCGGCGGAGACGCCATCAGCGGCGAATTCCAAAATAAAACGGGTTATTTCGCGGTCCCCAATCCAATTCGAAGATCAAGCATATATATTGGCAAGTGGCTCTCAGCCTTTACTGCAGCCACCATAATCTTCGCTATCTTTGCAACCATAACCCTTGGCAACGGATTATATTACTTCGGCGCTAACGTCCCCATTCAATTTGGTCAATCACTGCTCTATGCTTGGTTTTACCTGGCCGCAGTAATGGGCTTCACTTTCTTCTTCAGTTCACTGTTTAAGAGCAGCAGCATGTCTATCCTCATTACCGCGATACTTTTTCTCTTCGTGTTCTCACTGATAGAAACGCTTGTATCAACCCTCGTCAATATTGAACCCTGGTTCATCCTAACCTATGGAGCAGGAATAATCGGAAACATATTAAACCCCAACGGGTTCCCAGCCCACATCGTACACACTCCTGAGGGTCGTGCCGGAGGATTTATTTTGACCACCTACAATGCCTACGTTCCTGAAGGTCTAGTCATAATAGGCCTGTACTTCATCATAACCGCTGCGCTGGGTCTCATCCTGTTCGAAAGAAAGGAATTCACGTAGCTGATAAAACAGCCAGCCCAAATATCAGTAAAGGTTGAAGACATCAAGTTTCAACTACTCTGTGCTGTAGCAATTCTTGGAAGAAGCCTTTTGCAAATGGTTTCAAAGTGAAAGCTTGCTTTCGCGGTAGAGAAATAGATGGTCAAGAATTCTATATCGACTTCGCGCCAAAGTCGTAGAGGGTCGCGCGCGTCGAAAATACCCTTGAATGCGAGAGGTGCAAAAGGTTTTAGCTGAATCGAGCGAAATCTATTAGGCGAGAGATGGATGTGAGCGAGGACGAGTCGATTTCCAAGCCTTCTGATGCTGTGAGGTACTGTGCTGATTGTAGGAAGGTTTCTGTTGAGTCACTGAAAATTCCTGAGCGGCTCATATTGACTTATCAGAGGTCAACGTTTGACTGTGCCAAAGAGCTTGTCAATGGCAGATGTGTTGATTGGCTCTATGGTGAGAGCCAGCCTTTCTGTGTTGGGCGAAAAAACGGTTTAGATGTTGGAGTTGGTCGCTTCTGGATAGGTGCTCCTGCCGCCGTTGCCACGTTGGAAGAAGCTATTACGTGCGGCGTGAATACAATTGTTGAAGTTGGCATCTCAGGGGGCATACAGCCTAACCTTCAACTTGGCGACGTGATCGTTGTGACTGGGGCCGTGCGTGACGAGGGAACTTCTCACCACTATTTTCCGTCGCATGTGCCCGTTGAATCTGACATTGGACTTAGGAACATGATAATTGAGCGACTGACAAAAGAGGGAATTAGATATTTCGTGGGTCCCGTTTGGTCGACCGATGCTGTGTACAGAGAGACGCGAGGCAAGATTCAGAAAATCAAGAAAGAAGGGGTTCTGGCTGTCAACATGGAAACCTCGGCGGTCTTCGCGATCGCGAAATACAGAAACGTTAGAGCTGCCTCAGTGCAGGTAATCTCGGACGTTTTAGCTGAGAACAATTGGCACATAGCTTTCGGAGACAAATCAGTCAAAGAAAGTACGAGAATCCTCATGAAAATCGTGTTGGAAACTATTTCTCACCGATAACTCCTTTTTCTCGCTTTTTGCCACTGCGCACGCTGGTGCAGCAGGAGGGGCTGTTGTAGTAGTCTTTGGCGACT
>Ga0209039_10003280_pt1 | contig 12775 bp, 12 predicted proteins | sample BogFormECP12_OM1_FD_188238 | JGI IMG/M metagenome (GOLD analysis project Ga0209039, IMG submission 188238) | Bog forest soil microbial communities from Calvert Island, British Columbia, Canada - ECP12_OM1 (SPAdes) (version 2) | ecosystem: Environmental > Aquatic > Freshwater > Wetlands > Bog ...
AGGGGATTTCCGAGACGGACATTAACGAGATGTACCGCCTCATGATTTTCACTCGCCTTTGGAATACCAAAGCCTTGAGCCTTCAGCGCCAGGGCCGGCTTGGAACCCTTGCTTCAGTAAGAGGGCAGGAGGCCGCGAATGTTGGCATGGGCTTGGCGCTCGGGCCGGAAGATTGGTTCTGTCCAGCGTTCCGCGAGTACGGCGCATTCTTTGCCCGAGGAGCCGATCCGGTAATGATGTTCCAGCACTGGGGCGGTGACGAGCGTGGCGCCAGACCGCCGAAGGATTCCCGAATGTTGCCGGTGTGCATTACCGTGGGTTCGCACCTCTGCCATGCCGCGGGTATAGCCTGGGGAGCCAAAATTCGGGGGGAACAAATTGCGGTGTTGTCCAGCTCCGGGGACGGCTCTACGTCTCAGGGGGATTTCCATGAAAGCCTGAACTTCGCGGGTGTGTTCGCGCTTCCGGTGGTGTTCGCAATTCAAAACAATCATTGGGCTATATCTGTGCCCGTGGAACGTCAGACTGCAACGCCAACGATATCGCAGAAGGCCATTGCGTACAACATAGAGGGGGTGCGGGTCGACGGTAACGACATCTTTGCCGTGTACCTGACCGTGAAACGCATGTTGGATCAGGCCAGGTCGGACTACCGACCCTCACTTGTCGAGTTGGTAACTTACCGAATGGATGATCATACCACTTCGGATGATGCCGGCAGGTATAGGGCGGAAGAGATGTTGGCCCCGTGGAAGGCAAAAGATCCTATAGATAGGATGCGCAAGTACCTGATGGCAAACGGGGGATGGGATGACGAAAAAGAGACGAACCTGGTAATGGAATGCACAGACCAGGTGGAGCAGGCAGTCCGCGATTTCGAGGCAATAGCACCGCCCCATCCCACCGACATCTTTAACCACATGTATGCAGAAATGCCCTGGCATCTGCGAGAGCAGAAAGAAGAATTGCTTGGGCATCTGGGCGAATCCAAGAGGTGAATCATGGCACGTTTATCAATGGTTGAAGCCATCAACGCCACGTTGCACGAGCTTATGGACAAGGACGATAGAATTGTTGTGCTCGGAGAGGACGTGGGAGTGGATGGCGGTGTCTTTCGGGCCACTGTGGGCCTCATTGAAAAGTTCGGCGCCATGCGGGTCATCGACACACCACTCGCAGAGAGCTGCATCGTAGGTGCTTCAATTGGCATGGCAATCTATGGAATGCGTCCTGTTGCTGAGATCCAATTTGAGGGATTCATGTTCAAGGCTTATGATCATATTTATAGCCACGCGTCCAGGATGCGTAAACGTTCCCAAGGACTTTACGGGGTCCCCCTTGTCATTCGGGCCCCTTATGGTGCGGGAGTCAGGGCTCTCGAGCATCATTCTGATGCACCGGAGGTCCTTTTTGCGCATCTTCCCGGCTTGAAGGTAGTCATCCCTTCCACGCCCGGGGATGCCAAAGGCCTTTTGACTTCCGCAATTGAGGATCCGGATACCGTGATTTTTCTCGAGCCCAAACGCCTTTACCGGCTCTTTAAGGAAGAAGTTCCCGAAGGCGACCATCGCGTTCCCATCGGGAAGGCCAGAATAGCTCGGGAGGGGAAAGACATTTCTATTGTCACCTACGGAGGAATGGTATCGGTCTGCGAAAAGGCAGCTCAGCATGTCGAAAAGGAGGGAGTTGACGCTGAGGTAGTTGATCTGCGGACTGTGTGGCCGTTTGACATTGATGCGATTACGTCGTCGGTGAAAAAAACAGGACGCCTGGTTATCGTTCACGAGGCCCCGCGCTCGTTCGGTGTTGGGGCGGAAATATCCGCCCAGGTGGCCGAACGATGCCTGCTTTCCCTATTGGCGCCCATAAAACGTGTCACCGGGTATGACGTCATACCGCCGCTGTCAAAACTCGAAGAGTACAACTACCCAGATTCCGAGCGAGTTGTAGAGGCGATCCACGACACTATGCAGTTTGAGTAATTGTTAAGGTTTAGGGAGGATCTTAAGCATGAGAGAAGTATTCAGACTTCCCGACGTAGGCGAGGGGATTGCTGAAGCAGAAATCGTCGAATACTTGGTTAAGGTCGGCGACCAGGTCAAGGCAGACCAGCCCGTGGTGCGCATAGAAACCGACAAAGCAGTTGTGGAACTCCCGGCCCCAGTGACGGGGAAAGTGGTGGAAATCCCTAACGAACCGGGCAGCACCGTCAAGGTGGGTGATGCGTTGCTGATCATCGAGACCGAGGCGGCAGCCAAAAAAGAGAAGGCCGAAGTCGAGACGAAACCGGAATCTAAGCGGGAAAAGGTCGAAGCGGAGGAGCGACCTGCCACTGCTGCACGTGAAGAAAAAGAAGAGCCTGCGAAAGAAACTCCCGAGGCCCCCCGAGTCCTCGCAACACCGCACACGCGGCGGCTCGCACGGGAACTCAAAGTCGAAATCAATGCGGTAAAAGGCTCCGGCTCGCACGGCCGCATTACGGATGACGACGTGCGTAAGGCTGCATCAAAGGCTCCGTCTGCACCTCCCAAGGCCCCTACGGCCGCTGCCGTTCAAGCCCCGGCGACCGCGGGTTTTGACTTTGAGAAGTACGGTCCCACTAAACGAGTTCCGTTGAAGGGTGTGCGCAAGCGCATTGCGGAAGTCATGGTGCGCTCTGTATCCACTATTCCGCACGTTACACATTTTGATGAAGCCGATGTCACGGACTTAATGGAGGTGGTGGAGCGCGAGCGGGCTCTGGCAGAGCGCCGCAAAGTCAAACTCACTATCCTTTCTTTTTTGGCCAAGGCCTGCGCAGCGTCACTCAAGGAGCATCCAATTTTAAACACTTCTCTGGACGAGGAGACAGGCGAGCTGGTCTACAAAGACTACTACCACATGGGTTTTGCCACAGACACTGAAGCAGGTCTAATGGTGCCGGTTGTGCGAGATGTGGACAAGAAGTCGATTCTGCAGATCGCTGCAGACCTACAAGAGTTGAGTCGAAACGCACGGGAGAGGACCATAGAGCTTGAAAGCCTTCGCGGGGGCACCTTCACCATCACCAATATAGGCTCTATCGGAGGGAGTTGGGCCACACCGATAATACTGCATCCTCAAGTTGCTATTCTCTGTTCGATGCGGGCCATCCCAAAACCTGTGGTGCGAGACGGTCAAGTTGTCATCCGCACCATGATGCCTCTGACTCTTTCGTTTGATCACCGTGTTCTGGACGGGGCCACAGCGGGCCGCTTTGTGAATTTTGTCATGGACCTGCTCCAAGACCCCATGCGCATGCTGGTGGACGTAGCCTGACGGTGATGCGGGTGAATTGGCCAGCACGCAGAATTGTTAATTGAGGAGGAACTGCCATGGTAGTAGGCGATTTCGCGCAAGGCACGCAGGTTGCAGTAATTGGTAGCGGCCCTGGCGGCTATGTTGCGGCTATCAGAGCCGCGCAGTTAGGGCTGGAGGTCACTCTGGTAGAAAAGGAGATTCTAGGCGGGGTCTGCCTCAATGTGGGCTGCATTCCCTCAAAAGCGTTGATATACGTTGCGGATTTGAAAGACCGTATCGAGCATGCCGACAAGCTCGGACTGATCACTACAACAGTTACCCTGGACATTCCAAAGCTTGTCCAATGGAAGAATGGAGTGGTGGAGAAACTCCGCAAGGGGATAGCATCCCTTCTCTCTCAACACAAAGTCGAAGTAGTCAAGGGTACGGCACATCTCACAGGGGACCGATCCTTCTCGGTGGAAGGGCCTGACGGCGTGCACCGCTTCGAATTTCAGCATGCCATTCTGGCCACGGGCTCATCGCCGGCACAGCTTCCAGGCATCCCCCATGACGGCAAAGTCGTCATCGACTCAACGGATGCCCTCGAACCAACAGAGGTTCCCGAGAGCCTCATAGTGATCGGCGCGGGCGCAGTGGGCCTCGAACTGGGGACGCTGTATGCCAAGTTGGGAACCAAGGTGACTATGCTGGATAGCGCCGACAAACTACTCCCCATGTTGGACCCCGAAGTTGGCAAAGTTATCGAGCGAGCACTCAATAGGCTCCACGTCAAGATGGTGCTGGGCGCCAAGGTCCAGGAATTGAAAAAACTAGATTCCGGGGTAGAATTGCACTATAGCACCCCGGAGGGTGAAAAATCGTCTGTTGCGGACCGGGTCCTCGTTGGTATAGGGCGGCGGCCCAACACCAGCGGCATAGGGTTGGAAAAGGCGGGGGTCAAACTCGACGCAAGAGGACTTGTGGAGGTCGACGAGCGCATGGAGACTTCGGTCCCCGGCATCTTCGCAATTGGAGACATGGTTGCAGGACAGATGCTAGCTCACAAAGCCATGTACCAGGGTAAGGTCGCTGCCGAGGTAATAGCGGGGCAGCCCGCGGCATTTGAAGGCGTGGAGGTTCCCGGCGTGATTTTCAGCGACCCGGAGATTGCCACTGTGGGGCTGACCGAACAGGAAGCCAGGGAAAGGAATATCAAAGTGAAGGTGGGAGTCTTCCCTTTCAAGGCGTTGGGCAGGGCTATGACCATGGGAGAAGAAGGCTACGGCTTCAGTAAAGTGGTGTCTGATGCGGAAACCGGCACGGTGCTCGGGGTCCATATTGTTGGACCGCATGCCTCGGACCTCATCTCAGAAGGTTGTCTAGCGGTCGCGTCCGCGTCACACGTCGATGATCTGACATTGACCATTCATCCTCACCCTACGCTTCCCGAAAGCATAGAGGAAGCCGCGGAGCAAGTCGAGCATCGGGCGATCCACATCTTTAACCCATAGGCACTTTGAATGGGAGGAGGAGACTTTCATGAGAACATTTGTTAGCGTGCCGATCATACTGGCCTTTTTTCTGTTTTGCATGACACCGCTTAAAGTTTGCGGGGCCCCTCAAGATGACAGCCTGTTGGACGCTGTCAGGTCGGGGGATGCCAAGAAAGTTGAGGAACTCCTCTCAAAAGGGGCCGATGTGAACGCTAAAGACGTGGATGGCTTTACTCCGTTGATGGAGGCTTCGGTTGAGGGGAGCACGGAGGTCGTCAAACTACTCCTCGCAAAGGGCGCGGATGTCAACGCCAAGAATGAAGACGGCGATACGGCCCTTATTGGGGCTTCTTTTGCAGGACACACTGAACTCGTGAAGATGCTGCTGGACAAGGGCGCCGATGTGAATGCCACCAACAAAGACGGTGTATCGGCTTTGTTTGGCGCCGCGTTTGAAGGACGGCCGGAGGTCGTGAAGCTTCTATTGGACAAGGGGGCGAATGTTAACGCCCAGGAGAGCAGGAACGGAGCCACACCCCTGATCGTGGCAGCCTTCGAAGGCCACAAAGAGGTGATCGAACAGCTTCTAGCCAAGGGTGCGGATGTCAATGCCAAGGACAACGATGGCAACACCCCTCTGAGTTTGGCTACCGCCAGGAGCAACACGGCCGTTGTGGAATTATTGAAGGCCCGTGGAGCCAAGTGAGATCGGCCTGCACGAGCCTGTTCAGCAAAAACCTAAGTCTTTACACCCTGTAAAGAAATTTGACAGACTGCCCTAGTGACCGGGGAGCTGACGGGCCTTCTGGGTCAATGCTTTTCCGTGGCCAAGCTACTATGTTTTTCTCTCCATGCACCGCGGCCTTTGGCACGCAGTTTGCTGAATCCCACTCTTGCCACGTGGCTCGGTCAGTCTGTTTGCCAGTGACATATCCGCAAAAGAAGGCGGGAGGAGAAGATGAGGACTAATGTGCGGGTGAGGCTCCGCAGGAAAATAGAAAAATTAAACAGCCAGCTTCTTACGTTAGGAGCCCAAGTTGAAGAAAGCGTTCATCTTGCGGTGAAGGCAATTGAGCGCAGGGACGCACAGATGGCCGCGAAAGTCATCGATGGTGACCTGGAAATAGACTGCAAAGAGGTTGATCTGGAAGAAGAATGCCTCGAAATTCTCGCGCTTCACCAACCTGTAGCGATCGACCTGAGACACATAATAGCAGTGCTCAAAATAAACAAGGATCTCGAGCGAGCTGGCGATCTGGCGGTTAACATAGCGGAGACTGCGATTGATATCAGCGGCCGGCTGAAGATGGCTGTGCCCAAAGACTACTTTATTATGGCCCAACAGACTCAAAGCATGTTGAAGAAGAGCCTTGATGCATTTGTCAATATGTCGGTGGAGGCTGCGTACGAGGTGCTGGCGGAAGACGATGAAGTAGACCGCAAGAAGCATACCTTGCACAAGCAATTTGAGGGAAGATTATTGGAAGAGCCGGGTTTGATTCAGCCATTGATACACCTATTCTTGGTCTCCAGACACCTCGAACGAATAGCGGACCTGGCCACCAATATTGCGGAAGAGGTGATTTACATGGTGACAGGCGAAATCATACGCCACGGAAGGAAGACTCTTGCCGCAGCAGAGGGTGCCCCTGAGCAGGCCAACACTGTTTTCCCCGTAAAGGTTCCTTCTGGCTCCAAGGGCTAGCGTGCGTATCGATCGTCCTCGCGGGCGTTTTGGGGGAGCTGCAGGTGGCATGCAGAAATATCCAGGGATCGGCAGGCGTAAGGCTAGAGGCGAAGATGGCCCCGAAAAGGGCCATCTTTCCATACAGGTTATTGCGTTGTTCGCAAACAGCAATCAGTCTGTCTTGTGTTGACCAGACACCAGTTTCTTGGCGGACTTGGTTTTGTGGTAAGCAGGTTTTTTTAAGGACTTACTTGCGCTTTTTTTGCACACCGATTTCTTTGAAGCGGTGGTCTTGTGGCTCGCAAAGCTTTTCGATGTCCTGAGCTTGTGGCGGGCAGATTTTAGCCTTGATGTCTTTTTCTTGGTGGTCAGCTTGCTTTCGGTCGAACTCTTTTTGTCGTTTGATCGCAAGAGTTTGGCCAGACTGTCGCTCGGGGCCAATTTCCGCTGTTTGAGTTTTTGTGAAGGCTTGCTCTGGACCTCAGGCTCGCCAGCGAATAAACTGCCGGCCACAAACGCGACAAGGCTGAAAGCCAAAAAGATCCCCAATAATAGCATCCTTGGCATGACATTATTCTCCATGGTTTTATGATTTTCGCCACCTTATCGAATTTAAGGGGATTTGTCAAGATAATAGCAAAATTAACCTGATGAGCCGACTATTTCAAAAAGTCGCGGCAGTGATAGGGCTATGGCCATGATAATAACCGTAACAACGGAAATGACGACAAGAATATCCGGAAGCACTGAAAATACTGCTTCCCCACGGTTTATGTGCCTTCTTACCCTCAGGAAGCGTATACCCGACATCAGCATCGCAATGCCTGCCAGGAAGAACGAGAACAGGCTGAGATAGATGGCGTGAGGAGAAGCCGTGATATGCGCCGTTTGGCCGCCGAGTTGTAAAAGGTGCTTGAGGAAAATGTCGAATCGCTCAATGACAAAACCAAAGGCCAAAAGCGAAATGCTGGTCCGGGACCAGGCGAGGAAGGTTCGTTCGTTAGCCATGTGGCTCCGTTGCCACGCGAGAAAGATACGATCGTCGGACATTATGTCGGGCGGCTTTGGCCCCCTTATAGAGACGTCAGCCTCTTGGTCCGTTCGCTCATTCGCCATAGTGACTCCTCCGACGGCCAACTGGTCATTTGAACCTGGGTCCGTCAGATTCTAATCGCAGCACTTCGCCCTGATGTCAACTCGTATAGGGCGATTCGCTTTTGAAATGCCGTCCTGTTGTTTCCGGCCACCGCCTTATGTTATATTCACTCATCAAGCAATGGCCGAAGCTGCCTTTTCCTTCCAGCGACTTCTTCGAGGAAATGAATGAGCTTAAAGAGTTCTCTTAAAGCAACTCTCACCGGCCTTCTGCAAGTGCCGGAAGAGGGGACCTCACCGGAACGCTACAGGGTCCTACGGCGAAACATTATTGTCCTGATGCTCCTCGTGACTATAATCCCTCTCTTCTTGATGGCGTTCATCAATTACCATCAATATCAGTCGGCCTTAAAGGACGAGATCGTAGCCCCATTAAGGATCTTGGTCAGCAAGACCAAACATTCTTTTGAGCTTTTCCTGGCGGGACGCGTGTCAACGGTAAGCTTTATAGCTTCTGCTTATACATACGAGGATTTGGCCGATGAGAAAAAACTGAATCGTATTTTTCGTGTGTTGAAGCAGGAGTTTAAGGGTTTCATTGATCTGGGCCTGATTGACGCCAACGGGGTTCAGGTAAGTTACGTAGGCCCGTACGAACTCAAAGGGAAGAACTATGCAGAGCAGAGCTGGTTTCACCAGGTGAAAGTCAATGGAGTCTATGTCAGCGATGTCTTCATGGGCTTTCGGCGATTCCCACATATCGTTATTGCAGTTCAGCATATTACGGATGCCGGCGACAGTTGGATTTTGCGGGCTACGATCGACACAGCAAGATTTGATGATCTGATTGCTTCCATGGGCCTGGATCCGCAAAGTGACGCTTTTGTGATCAACCGAAACGGTGTCTTTCAGACGACATCAAAGTTCTATGGCAAGGTGCTGGATAGCTACCCGGTGGCCGTTCCTCCGCCCAGCTACGAACCCAACGTAGTGGAAGAGAAAGACCCGAAGGGACGAGACGTTCTTAAGGCTTATGCCTACTTCAACGAATGGGATTTTATCCTGATGGTTGTCAAGCCCAGAGCTGAGGTGCTCAAGGTATGGTACACCCTGAAGGGTGAACTTCTCGTCATTTTCGTAGCAAGCGTCCTCGTGATTTTTGTAGTTGTATTCGGACTCACCAAGGTACTGGTTGAGCGGGCGAGAGAAAGTGACGAGAAGCGGGAACTCGCCTTTCGAGGTATCGAGCATAGCCAAAAGTTGTCTTCGATAGGCCGACTTGCTGCGGGAGTGGCTCACGAGGTCAACAACCCGCTAGCCGTAATCAACGAAAAAGCCGGCCTCATGCAAGACCTGATCGGGTACACTCCCGGCTTTCCCGATAAAGAAAAGTTTTTGGCACTGGTTGGAACTATCATTCAGTCGGTCGAGCGGTGCCGCGCAATAACCCACCGTTTGCTGGGGTTCGCGCGCAGGATGGATGTGGAAGTCCAGATCCTGGATATCAACGACATCCTAAAAGAGGTCATCGGTTTTCTCGAGAAGGAAGCATTGCACCGGAACATCAAATTGGGGCTGCAGCTAGCCGCCGATTTACCGCGCATAGCCTCAGACAGAGGACAGCTTCAGCAAGTTTTTCTGAACATTCTGAACAACGCTTTTGCCGCAGTGGAGGATGGTGGCACAGTCTCGGTGACCACATGGGAAAAAGATATGGACACCGTCGTGACCACTGTTCAGGACACCGGAGTCGGCATGTCGGAGGAGACGCTCAAACACATTTTTGAGCCCTTTTTCACTACAAAGAAAGGTCACGGGACCGGTTTGGGTCTGTCCATCACCTATGGGATAGTCAAGAGGCTCGGCGGCGATATCGAGGTCCAGAGCAAGGAAGGACAGGGAACGCGCTTCACCGTCTACTTGCCCAAGAAATCAAAAGAAGAGTCGGGGAAATAGCATGGCGGACTGGAAGGTTCTCATAGTGGACGATGAGAAGGACTTTGTCTCCACGCTCGCAGAAAGACTCCGACTAAGAGGCATTCGCGCCGATGAAGCCCCCAGCGGAGAGGAGGCATTGCGCATGATAGCTGCCGATTCTCCACAGGTGGTGGTGCTCGATATCATGATGCCGGGTATGAGCGGATTGGATGTGTTGAAACGTATCAAAGCCGACTACCCGCGAATAGAAGTTATACTTTTGACGGGTCTGGGGACAAAGAAGGAGGGAATGGATCTGGGGGCCATGGACTGCCTGATAAAGCCGTTGCAGATCGAAGAATTGATCGAGAAAATCAATAAAGCCGTGCAAAAAGAGGGGCGAGCCACGACGTGAAGAGCCTGCCGGCGAGATGACCCGTGAGCCTCGCAAAACGCAAAGCAGGCGGAGAACTTCCGGCCAAACTGACAATGCACAGCAGAACTTTGACCAGTTTTACCACAGCCTCTGGAGAGGGATTTCTCCTGGATGTTGCCAGGAATAGTGTAACATGGTCGTTTCTGGACGATTTTAATGGGCACCAGATATCGCATGACATTATGGGTGAAGACCGCAACGATAATGCTTGCCTTTGCAGTGATACCGCTATTTGCTCTGGGAATCACAATTTACTATTATATGGACGCCGCATACCAAACGATAATCACGGATACGTTGCAGGCGTCGGCGCTGGATACCCGTAACGCGGTACAGTCATTTCTGAACGAACGTATCAGTCAGCTTGTCACCATAGCCGAGACTCATTCGCTGGACCAACTGAAAAATCAGGCAAACCTGGATAATGTTTTGTCCGGCCTGAAGAAAACGTCCAGGTTCTTTAGCGCCATCGAGATCTTGGACAACCTGGGAAACCGAATTGATTATGCCGGCCCCCGAGACGATACTTTGGAAGCGTTCAATAATGCCAATGGAGACTGGTACCGTACAGTTCTGTCATCCGGAGTTTATATAAGTGATGTGTTTACGGATGGTCGAAATACACCGCATTTCTTTGTCGCTGTGGCCCTCCCTGACAGCAGCCGATGGATTCTTAAGGCAACGGTCGAGGCAGAAGCGATTGACCGGATAGTGCGTAGCGCGCAGGCAGGCAAAAAGGGTTATGCCTTTATTATCAACAAGAGCAATCTGCTCCAGACATCACCTCAGCTCGGGGGAAGGCGTCTTACACATCCCGACGGGCCGGATTTTTCTCTGATCACACGCACACAAGTCATGAAAATCAATTACGGGGCAGAAGAAAGTTTCGTCGCGGTCACACACCTCCAGAATCTCGACTGGGTGCTGGTTATGAAAGAGGACTACCGGGAACAAATGGCCCCATTGTTGAAGGCGCGATATACGCAAGGCTTGATCGTGGCCGGTGGTGTGTTGCTGATCTTGGGGGGTGCAATCCTTATCGTCCGATCCGTCATAAGGGAATCCGCGCGGCTTACCCGACGGAAAATAATTCACTCTGAATCTGTGGCGCAGTCAGGCAAAATGATAGCGTTGGGAAGGATGGCGGCCGGAATCGCTCATGAGATCAATAATCCGCTCGCGATAGTCGGGGGAATGGCTGGATGGATGAAGGACCTCCTCGATGAGCCAGACATCAGGGCGAGTAAGTTTTTTGAAACCTATCGAGATTGCATCGCAAAGATCGAGCGTGAAGTGAGGCGCTGCAAGACGGTTACTCATCGACTCCTGAATTTTGGGCGAGGTATTGCACCGGCCGGGACAACAGTCGATGCTAATCGTTTGCTTGCCGAGGTTGTCAGCCTTCTTGAAAGTGAAGCGTACTTCAGGGACATTAGTATACACGTGAACCATGAGGAGGGACTTCCGCCAATAACGACCGATCCCACAAAACTCCAGCAGGTTTTTTTTGACATTTTAGATGAGTCCATTGATATGTTGGGCAAGGCCGGTTTGATTGACGTTGACACCAGCTATGCAGTCGATTCCAATGAGCTTCTCATCACGATTTCACGGACCAGTTCCCCGTCTTCTCCTACAAAGCCCGAAGAGAGCATCGACGAACAAAACGCCATAGCTGCTTTGCACACGAAGTCCACTAAGATGATTTCTGCGAGTTACAGTTCAGTAAGAAAGCTGGGCGGCCGCATCACAGTGACTGAATCTGCCGAGGGGCGAACAACTTTCACCATTAGTTTGCCCGGGTCAACGCCTTCGCAATCGGCTCTGGAGTGAGAGGAACTTCTGCGCTAAATAGCAGAGGCCGAATGACCCGGTTAAAATCTCATGGTCAAAAAGGTCGGAGGGTGATAAATTGGCACAACCGGTGGCGAAATTTTCCAATTTAGATAATCTCGTGAGGTAAGGCCGTTGCTGAACCCAGCTCAGGGAAAAGCAGACGTGGGTCTCCGAAAGTTTGACGCCTCTCGGTGTCCGCGCTCATGTTCCGCAGAGACCAGGAAAGTACCATGGAAGATTTGAAAGTGCTTCTGGTTGACGATGAGGTGGAATTCGTCTCGACTCTCGCGGAGAGGCTGCGTTTGCGGGGTATTCAAACACGTATAGCCAATGACGGGGAGGAAGCCATTCGACAGATTTCCGTCGACCCACCTCAGATCGTAGTCCTAGACGTGATGATGCCGGGCATGGGAGGGCTCAAGGTGCTGGAGCGCATTAAAGCTGACTACCCTGCCATACCGGTGATTCTTCTCACAGGAATCGGAACTACGCAGGACGGCATGACGGGCATGCGGCTGGGCGCTTTTGACTATCTTATGAAGCCGTTGCAGATCGAGGATTTAATTGAGAGAATAGAAAAGGCCGTGAGTAAGGGATCCGGAGGTGCCGTGTGAATGCCTCTGACTCTAATAAAGCGGCTTTTATGGGAAGAATCACTGCCGGGGTTACCCACGAGCTAAAAAATGTCCTGGCAATCATAAAGGAATCTGCCGGGCTGATGCAGGATCTCTTGGCGCTCTCGGGAGACGCGCAGTTTCCGCTCCGAGAAAAGTTTTCCAAAGTGCTCTCCAATATCGGCGATCAGGTAGTCCGCGGCGTTGATCTTGCCAGCCGGCTCAATACGTTTTCCCATCTCCCGGATGCAACCAGTTCCGGCCTAGACCTTAACGAAGTTGCCGGCCAGGTGGTCTTCCTATCGCAGCGCTTCGCCCGTTTAAAAGGGATTTCGCTGAATGTGCAGCCCCACGAGAGATCGGTAATCATTGTTACAGACTCGCTTAAGATTCAGATGCTGCTTTTTCAGTGCGTCGAACTGCTGGTGAACATTGT
>Ga0209039_10003281_pt1 | contig 12772 bp, 11 predicted proteins | sample BogFormECP12_OM1_FD_188238 | JGI IMG/M metagenome (GOLD analysis project Ga0209039, IMG submission 188238) | Bog forest soil microbial communities from Calvert Island, British Columbia, Canada - ECP12_OM1 (SPAdes) (version 2) | ecosystem: Environmental > Aquatic > Freshwater > Wetlands > Bog ...
AATGGTCGAGTCTCATGTTCTCTTTCCGTTTGTGGACCAGCTGCGGCTGCGGCGTCCAGCAGGTCTCGTTCAGAGGGAAATGGTTAAACCGAAAATCAGAAATCACCTTTATCCCCGGAACTTTCCGCATCTTCCGGCCGATCACAGTTCCGTGAATTTGCATCCGGATGTCCATCCGCGGATTGCGCGCAAGTTCTTGGTTTACTGGAATAAGCATGTAAGGACCATTTCCGGGTGGCGCCCACATTCGGGTGGTTGCCCACATTTGGGCACTGCCTTGACAACGGAGCCAGGGAGATTCGCACTCGTACGATCGGGGCGCGTGCTCTGTAACAAGTTCAACTGTTCCCACTGAAATAGAGAACACAACGGGAAGTTGGTCCTGGTTGTGATTTAAATCACTTCATATAGGATCCGAATGTCGAAAAATGGATCAGGGCGATCATGCAAGTGTCGATCGCCGCGCACTGAATTGGGAAATGGTGGACGCACAAGTGCATTACTCTTGAAAGCATTCTGTCTCACTGCGCGAGCACCAAGCTGTTCGCATGCGTCTGGAGGGCATCGCAGGAGAGCATATGACGAGCGCCGAAGATCGATATCGAACTTTGCTGGATGCATCCGGCATCCTGGGTGATCAACCGACGGTCAAAGCCGTCCTGCGCAGCCTGCGTGACGTTCTATCCAGCAGTTGTCGGCTTCATGGAACTCACCTCTACATCCTGAATGATGACCAAGAAAGTCTGCATCTGTTGGAGTTCGATCAAGATGCGGGAGGGCCTGCGCTCAAGGCTGGAACCAGACTCCTTCGTGTCGGCGCGGTCGCGCGAGTGCTTGAGGACCAACAACCAGTTTTCCTACCGGATGTATCCCAGGAAATGTTGAAGCATCCTGAGCTGGCTCCACTTGCACCCGATTCCGTTGGACGACCCACCTATTTGTTTTCGGTCTCCACCGCCCAGAAACGATACGGGGTTCTTGGGGTGACAAAGTTGGCGGGTCAGGAATTTCTGCCCGAAGACGTCGAGATGATCCGTTCTCTGGCGTCGCATGTCGCCGTCGCGCTCGAGTGCGCGCAGGCCAGGGATGCTGCAGAGCTTTACCAGCGGGAAGTCGTGAAGCAGCGAGATGAGCTCAGGCTGCTGCTGGAAATCAATAATCACATTATTAGCAAGCTTGACGCGCAAGAACTGTTTCAGGCAGTGGCCGCGTCAATGCGCAAGCACTTCGGCTGTGATCTCACCTCATTGTGGCTCATTAACAAGCAGACAGGCTGTCTGGAACGTAGGTTTCTCGATTTCCCGACGGGGAAGGGCATTCTGGAGAAGCTCGACGCCTTCATGCCTACGAAAACACATCACGAGTGGTTGACCTTTCGGACGCCGCAGTTTTCCGCATGGTCAGACCCAGAATCACCTCCGGCGCTCCGCGAGGCGGTTAGAGCGGAAGGGCTCCTTTCGCGCGTTACTGTGCCGCTGGTGGGCGTAAACGGCCCTTTGGGCGCGTTGGTCATGTGCGGTCGAAAAGCGAACCTCTTCAGCGGCGCGGACAGCGATCTGCTGCTTGAAATCGGCACCCAGGTATCTTTAGTGCTTGATAATGCTCTGGCCTATGGACATCTCCGCGCATCGCGCGACGATCTGGAAGAGCAGCGGCTGTATTTGGAATCTGAGATTAGCTCGGAATACAACTTCGAAAACATAGTCGGCAAGAGTGCCGCTCTACGCAAAGTGCTGGACCAAGTCGCAATCGTTGCGCCAACCAGCTCCACTGCGTTACTGCACGGCGAGACCGGGACGGGCAAGGAATTGGTGGCCCGAGCGATTCATAATCTCAGCCCGCGGCGCGAGCGCACGTTTGTTCGGCTGAACTGCGCGGCGATCCCTTCCGGGCTGGTGGAAAGCGAGCTATTCGGCCACGAAAAGGGCGCTTTCACCGGAGCCCTGATGCAAAAAAAAGGCCGGTTCGAGCTGGCGGATCACGGAACTCTATTTCTCGACGAAATCGGCGACATCAGCTTGGAGTTGCAGCCGAAGCTCCTGCGCGCCCTCCAGGAGCAGGAGTTCGAGCGGTTGGGAAGTACAAGGACCATTCGTGTCGATGTTCGTTTGATTGCGGCTACCCATCGTGATTTGGAGGGCATGATCCGGAAGAATCAGTTTCGCGAGGATCTTTTTTACAGGCTCAATGTGTTCCCGATAGAAATTCCGCCGCTACGCGAACGGCGCGAAGATATTCAACTCCTGGTCCACTTTTTTGTGGCCCGCCTTTCCCGCCGAATGCAAAAGCGTATCCGGTCCGTTCCAAAACCGGCGATGGAGGCTCTGGTGAATGCCGATTGGCCTGGAAATATCCGCGAGCTCGAGAACTTCATTGAGCGGTGTGTAATTCTCACGCAAGGGGACGAACTGAGTGTGCCGCGCGCGGAGCTGAGGAGGTCGGCTGGCCGTACCGTGGTTCCAACAGTAGCGACCTTCGAGCAGGCGGAGCGGCAAGCAATCATCGACGCTATGAAAACTGCGTCCGGAAGGATAGCCGGCAAAGGTGGAGCGGCAGAGCGCCTCGGGCTTAAGAGAACTACTCTGCAGAACAAGATGCGCCGGCTAAGTATCACTCGCGCTGATTATTCAGCCTGACAGTATTCGCGCGCCAGCGTATCGTAAGTGTTGGTTCGTTCCATCAAGCCAATCTATTTCGGCCCGTGTCGGTGGCTGTCTGGCATTTATCTTCGGATACTCTGTCAATCCCCTCTCTCAACTCTTCAAGGCGGCTGATTCAGTCGCCTCGATGCTCGCCATGAACCTGCCCGCATGCTCGCAATGCCCGTTCCCGCTGGCGTATTTTGCTAGAAAAAATCCCAGAAACCGCAGCAACTAGCGTGCGTACTTCACCGGATTGTTCACGGGCTTAAGTACCACAGGTGCACCAATGGGAAGTTGCTCTGGCGACCGATTGGGTCGACCATTGACGGTCTGATCCTTGGTATTGGGTGCCTGACGTTCGCATTCCCCAACCTTGAGTCCGTGACAGCTCGCGTTCGGCGACAGAACCCTGATGATTGTACTTTCGACGCGCTGCATTGCGCAGCAACAACCAGCCAAAAGGCGTTGGACGGTTACCGGCAATGTTCTGTGAAAGTGGAGTGTCTGCCCGCTCGTAGTCGTCGTGTAGATCGGAAGAGCTGCAGATGATCGCATACAAACACTGGCCAGAGCTGCAATCAATCTCATTTGTGAGTGGATACATCGCCCTGCTCGCGACGCGTCTGTTCCGGCGTTCCAACAGGAGACAGGCCCAAACTGTTCTCCGCAAAGACCGACACATTTGCGGCTTTCGAGCAGTGGCCGGAACATGACCTTGTCAGCACGAATCTCAGCAGAATGCCCAAATACGTGCAATTACCAGAGAGCATCGGTGGTTGCAGATATGAGTAATGTCCGTACTTTCACAGAGTTAAGTCATCGCCGTAATTGGTGCACTACCTGCATTATTCCGTGGTGGCAATTGGAGTAGAAGATCGGAGTACGAAAAATGTTTCGACTCGAACTTCAAGAATGCGACAACACAACAGTCCTAAAGATTTATGGACGCTTGGTTCAAGAGTATATCGAAGCTGCGCGTTCGCTGGTTGCGCGTTCACAACCAAAGTCGAGGATTGTTGCCGACCTGTCTGAGACGACGCACGTGGACGAAGCCGGCGAACAGTTTCTGGAGTGGCTTAAGTACCTCGGAGTGCAGTTCGTTCCCGGCGATGCGTATTCCCGTGGCATTTGCGACCGGCTGCAGCTGCCGAGATCAGAGGATGCGCCCTCCCGCAAACAATATGCACGGTCGGTGCACGTTCCTTCACACGGGAAGACCCGACACCGAAAAGTGAAACAACAATGACATCGAGAGAGATTGCAACAAGGAGCGTTATGAAAAAACAAATCCCAACTGAATCCGCGGTTTTCCATCATCAACCAGGTCGTATTCCGAGGGCCTCCGATCGCACTGAGGAAGCTTCCCGCATCCCCGGAGCTGTTCCAAATCCGAATCGCTTGCGTTGGCATTTGAGTTTGGACGCGTGGATTGGTCTCTGGCTGCTCGTAATGGCAATACTCGCGATGGTCTTGATCGTGCGGCATATCCACAGGATCGAGCATCCATCGCCTTCACACAGCGCTGCTTGCATTGGGAGACACTATGCCAGTCCCCCTGATGAAGTGCTGTGCACTGTATGGAGGGCAGAACAACCTCGTACGAAAGGGTAGTTCCGCAGGACCCTTTTACCTGAAACTGAAGCGAAGAGAAATTAGTATGATGGGTTTGATCCGATCGACGCTGGTCGGGCTTCGAATAGGCCCGACCTGAGTCCGCAAATGCACGAAATTGTTCACGAAATAAACCGGCATGGATACATCGCGGTTTTCCTCTCCGTCCTTGCGCGACAACTCTGTCTTCCTGTGCCCGCAATCCTATTCCTCCTTGCGGCTGGAGCCATGGCAGCCGAGGGCAAGTTGAATGCCGGAGTGGTTATTCTTCTGGGTGCGATCGCTTGCATCATCGCCGACCTGATCTGGTACCAAGCCGGGCGGGTGCGAGGAGACGCAGTGTTGCACTTTGCCGGTCGTTTCTCGTTTGGATCGGAGTCAAGCACTGCCCGGATCGGCAATATTTTCAGTCGATACGGCACCAAAACCCTGCTCGTCTCGAAGTTTGTCATCGGACTGGACGCGCTAGCTCCTCCTCTTGCAGGGATTTTCGGAATGAACCTCCTTCGCTTTTTGTCATTCGATGCGGTCGGCGCCACATGCTGGGCTGCCGCGTATTGCGGCGTAGGTTTCATTTTCTGGAAACAACTCGGCACGGTCACGACCCACGTCGAGCACATGGGTGGGCTGCTAAGCAGCCTGGTCCTGTTTCTGCTTGTTGTCATCATCGCTCGCCGGGTACTGGTCTGGTACCGTCTGCTCCAAGAACTTCGGTTAGCCAGAATCACGCCCGTAGAACTTAGACAGGCTATGGACTCGGGTGAGTCGCCCATCGTGCTCGATGTTGAAGGTTGTGCCTTTCACCATCCGCTACACGTGCACTGCATTCCAGGAGCGATCCAGATCGACGGACAACATATTCACAGGTACGAAGACGTGCCGATTCCTCCAGACTGGAATGGTTGTGAGGTTGTGCTTTACTGTTCGTGTCCTCACGAAATTACAAGTGCGCGCGTTGCGCTCCTGTTGAAGGAGAAAGGGGTGGAGCATGTACGGCCGCTGGCCGGAGGCTTACGCGCCTGGATGGACCTAGGTTATCCCGTCACCCTATGCACGCGAAAAACGGCCTCCGGAAAGTCAGCCGGGCAAGATTGATGATGAGCTTGTTTAATCGGCCGCGGCATTAGACCAAAATGCACGCACGACGCGGTAACCGCAGAGCCGGCGGTTCCTTTGGTTTCTGAGCAAGTCGGTGTTGGTATCGTGACGAAACCGAATGCCCTCAACTCTCGGCCTAATCCAGCCGAGCACAGGCTCCTCTGGCCGGAGCCGCGCTGAAGTCCAGCAAGATGGGGCGGGAGTGCTCCTTCCGCTGCGGCTAGGGTTTGACTGCCGGTTGGCGGAGTATTTCTTCTACACGAAAGCGATGCGATCGAGACCGCTCATTAGAGCAGCGACGAAAATTGTCCATTCCTTCATACTGCGGGCAGATGTCCTAATTTCGGCACGCCGTATGCCCGTGCGAGCCAAGCCGGTACCATTGACATTGATCACGCAGATGAGTGCTCCTGATCACTGACTTTCAGCTCGCTCCTGTGAATTATGGTGTTAGGTTCTCTGGTGCGAAATTTCTCGTGGGAATGTTTGTCAGGAGTAACACTATGGACAAGCGGCGAGCGCTCATTCTCGATACCGACCCAGATGCCCTCATCACGCTGCAGCATGTGCTCGAGGAGGCGGACGTCGATGCCACCGTCACGTGGGACGAAATGGAAGCCATCCGATTGATCGAAACCGCGACCTTCGACCTTTTACTAATCGGGGATCATCCGCCTGAACTCAATGCGGCGGCGATTCTCGATGATCTCAGTCTGCGAGGTACTTGTCCGCCCGTTTTGATTCTAAGGGGATTGTTCGGCGAAAAAGACGCCGAATACTTCCGCCGAATCGGTGCAATCGGCGTGGTTCCAAAGCGCAACCCCCTCGCAGTTCTTGAGCACGTCACAAAGGCATTAGCGCCCATCCAACCCAAGGTAAAGGCAGCGAAAGCCGGCTCGCGCGAGACTCACGCTTGGCGAGCCGCCTCATGAACCCTCCGCAACTGCGATGCTTGACAAGTGTGCCAATCCCTCATGCTCCGCGAAGTTTGTGAGACTCCAAGACGGCAGGCTGTTCGTTACGGAGGTAGAAGGCGAGAATCAGAGCAATACCAGTGGGAATGAGTGCCGAGTCCAGTATCTGTGGCTCTGCAGCTCGTGCTGTCGCACCATGACCGTTGCCGTCGGAAAAGGAAAGAAGCCTCAAGTTGTTCCGCTATTTGAGTCCGCCACTGCAGCGCGGGCGGCGTCTTGACACGCTTGGAAGAGTGGCGTAGAGATGTCGAGCAATGACCGAAATCACCAGTTGATCGTTCGTTACAAGTTGGCGACGAACGAATTGCGTGACTCGCGGTGAGAGGAGGAGTTATGAAAGTTGGGGCGTTTCCCAGGCTGTTGTCGTTCATCTTGGTTCTTAGTTGTTCGGGCTTGATGTATGCGGCCGATCAGGCGTCGGCCGCCTCACAATGCGTCGAATGCCACAACAAAGTCACTCCGAATATTGTGAGCGACTGGAAGTTGAGCAAGCACAGCCAGGCGGAGATTACCTGCGCGGCATGTCACGGCGATCAACACAACTCTTCCAGCGACGTTGCCAAAGCCAAATTGCCGACGCCCGACACCTGCGCAACTTGTCACTCCACGCAAGTCGACCAATACAAGAAGGGGAAGCACTCGATCGCGTGGGCGGCAATGAAGGCGATGCCTACGATTCACTGGCAGCCGATGGCAATGATTGAAGGCGAGAAAGGCTGCGGAGGCTGCCACAAAATTGGCCTGAAGACTCCGGCGGAGATCGCTGACTTGCGCCAGCAGGGCTCGGAATTCGGAGCCGCCGCCTGCGATTCCTGCCATACACGCCACACGTTCTCGGCGGAAGAAGCGCGTCAGCCGCAGGCCTGCGAGAGCTGCCACATGGGATTCGATCATCCGCAATGGGAGATGTATTCTTCATCGAAGCACGGGGTGCGTCACGAACTTAAGGATTTGAAAGTTCTAGCTCCCAATGCCGCGGCGCCCACATGTCAGACCTGCCACATGCAGGATGGAAATCATGAAGTGCGCACCGCATGGGGCTTCCTGGCGGTTCGGCTGCCGCTGCCTGAAGACAAGCAGTGGGCCGCGGATCGGGCGACCATTCTCCAGGCGCTGGGCGTGCTCGACCCGGATGGGAAACCTACAGCGCTGGTTGAGACGGTGAAGGCCGCAGACCTGGCGCGCTTGACCCAGCAGGATTGGCAGCGGGAGCGCGATAAGATGCTCAAAACCTGCAATCAGTGTCATTCGGGCAACTTCGCCAAACAGCAATTACAGCAAGGCGACGACATGATCCGCAATGCCGATCACCTCATGGCAGAAGCGATTCGCGTGGTCGCTGCTCTCTATAAGGACGGAGTGCTGGAGAAGCCGAAAAACTACAGCTACGCCTTTCCAAACCTTCTGACCTTCCACGATGCGCCCACCGTGGTCGAGCAGAAGCTTTTCGTCATGTACCTGGAACACCGGATGCGAACCTTCCAGGGTACGTTCCATGCCAGTCCGGACTATGCGATGTGGTATGGCTGGAGCGAGATGCAGCGCGACCTTACGGAAATTCGAGAACTGGCTGCCGAAATGAGGCGAAATCACATAACGGCAACGGGCAAGTCAGGGGAATAGCCGTCCTGGCACGCAGATCTTCGCTTCTGAGTAAGAGTGCGATCAACTTCATCAAGTCGCTAGAACTGCAGCTTGAGCGCGAGTTGGATTGAGCGCGGGCCGCCGATCTGGTAGAGCGGGTTGAGGCCTCCGTTCGCGCGGCCTGTTCCGAGGCTGTTCGCCAGCGTTTGCGTCGAATATCCAAAAAGCGGACTGCTTACAGGATTGTTGGGAGAGCCGAAATTAGGATGGTTGAAGAGGTCAAAGAACTCGCCGAGGAAGCGGAGGTTTAATTTCTCGGTCACTTTGAAATGCCGCTGCAGGGCAAAACGACTTGGATGCGCCGAAGCAGCGAAGGTAGTTGCGCGGGAAGTTCCCCTGGGTACCTTTCGGCGGTGTCGTGAAAGCGATTCTATTGAAGCTCTTGCCACCAGGATACTGCGAGCCATACAGTTCGAGCGGCACCCGGGGCGGGTCGGCGGAGAGATTGAACGCATCGCCGTCGGGCTACGGCGCGAGAATACGCTAGCGAGTGCTTGGATGCTCCTACGCATAATGCGTATGTTATTACGCAATATGCGTAAAAAACGAGTTGTGTTTATTTCCGTGCTTCAGTGTCGCTTATGAGATGTGCTGCGCCCCTGTGAAGTTCAGCAAGAACCGAAGCCCGCCGCAGAACTACATTTCGTACAGAAGTGTTGTAGTTCACATTTGCTGCGTCATCTTTGGCGTACAGAGTCCTTGAGGATTAGAATGGGCCTGCTCCTGACGAACATGGCAAAAGGCTCGCACCAACACTGTTGTACTGACTATTGCCGCGCGACCAGAAAAGTAATGTTGTGCGTCGTTCTCTCCTACCTATCATTAGGGGCAAATCCAGCTCACGCCCTCGATCCCAACAAGCGCGTCACCCAGTATCTACACACTTCTTGGCGAATACAGGATGGTTCTATTCCGAAGGGCATGCATTCGATCACCCAAACAGCGGATGGTTTCCTCTGGCTCTCCGCCTCCACTTCGGAAATCTATCGGTTTGACGGTGTTCGGTTTCTTCCGCGGACGATTTCGGTGAATGGGAAAACGATTAGCTCTGTCACGCGGGTCTATGGCGACCGCTCAGGCGGGTTGTGGGTATTCGGAGCGCATGACCTTGTCCGCCTTGAAGTCGGGAAGGTGGTCTCACATTTCGACTTCGACATTCTCACGGACCGCAATGTCAGCGAAGATCCTGACGGTTCTTTGTGGTTAATCAGGGGTCCTGGAACCGGTATGAACGGGCCACTTTGTCATGTTTCGGGCCAGGGCGTCAAATGTTTCGGGGAAGCTGAAGGGCAACCGATCCCGGTGGCAGCTTCTTTTCTACGCGACGGAGACGGAGGTTTTTGGATCGGAGGGCTGAGAGCGCTGGCGCATTGGCATGACGGTATTTCGGAGGTGTACTCGATCAAAGCGTTGAAAAATATTACCGGAGGGACGCCATTGATGGCCTTGGCGCGAACGCCCGATGGTTCCCTCTGGGCGGGTGCCTTGGAAACACCGCCCGGGCTGGCGAGGCTCACCGAAGGCGAACTCAAATCATTTGTGACCCGCAGTTTCGACGGGAGCAAAGTCCCGGTCACAACCATGCTCGTTGACCGCGATGGCAATCTTTGGGTGGGCAGCGTGGGCCAAGGCCTCTTTCGCATACGAGGGGATCGAGTGGAACATTATGGCCGGGCGGACGGATTGTCCAACGACAATGTTGATGCACTTTTTGAAGACAAAGAGGGAATTCTTTGGGCCGCCACTCCGAGTGGAATTGACAGCTTTCGCAATCCACCCGTCACTACCTTTTCGAGTTTGGAAGGTTTGGGAATGGACCTAGCCATGGGCGTCATTGCCAGCAGGGATGGCACGATCTGGGTCGCGAATGGAAATTCGCTCGATCACATCGCAGGCGAAACAGTCACGTCGATTCGCCAGGGGCATGGTCTGCCGGGTGAACAGGCCACTGCCATGCTCGAAGATTCCGCCGGCAATTTCTGGGTGGGAGTGGATGACGACCTCTATTTGTTGAAGAACGGGCATTTTCAGCGGGTCCCCGGTCCTCACCACGAGTCGCTTGGAATGGTGTTCGGCCTCGTCGAGGATCGCGAGGGAAACATATGGGCGTTGTGCAGCGCCAAGCTTGTGCGCATCCGAGACTTTCGGGTGCGGGAAGAGTTCCTTGGACCGCCATTTCAGCGACTTCGTGAAATCGCGGCAGACGCACACGACGGGATTTGGTTGGTGAGTTCCGCGGGGGATCTTATGCTTTTTCGCCACGGCGCTCTGCAGAAGCATGCCCTAAACGTCAGCGGCACGACCATCGATCAAGTTGTTACCCGAGCAGACAGTTCCGTTCTGGTACCCACACCGGACGGGTTGCGGGTATTGCGGCAGGATAAGCTGGAGTTGATGTCATCGAAGAACGGACTACCGTGTGATGCTGTGATCTCTGCCGTTGAGGACAAAGACAACCGTTGGTGGCTCTTCATGGATTGCGGTATCGTCGAGATACCAAATTCGGAGCTTGAGCGCTGGTGGGCTAATCCGCAAACGATGGTCCAGGCTCGGGTCTACGATGCACTCGACGGCGTCCGTACGGGACCCCATGCGGCTTTCAACAACGCGGCGACGTTGTCTTCCGATGGGCGGGTCTGGTTTGCCACGGGAAATGTCGTGCAGCTGGTAGACCCGTCGATGCTATCGCAGAAAGCGGGTCCGGCGCAGACCTATGTCGAATCACTGGCCGCCGACCGAAAGCGGTTCGAAGCAACCTCCGGCCTCAGACTCCCGCCGAATCCAAGAGACTTACAAATCGATTACACGTCTCCCAACCTTGCAGTTCCGCAAAAGGTGACGTTTCGCTATCGTCTCGAGGGGTATGACCGGGAATGGCACGACGCCGGTACGCGCCGGCAGGCTTTCTACACGGATTTGCCGCCTCGCAAATATTCCTTTCAGGTGGTCGCATGTAACAATGACGGCGTCTGCAACGATACTCCAGCCACGCTTGAATTCTTTGTAGCCCCGGCCTACTACCAAACGAACTGGTTTCGCGCCTTCTGTGCAGCCCTCCTCTTGGTTTTGTTGTGGACAGCTTACCAATGGCGTGTCCGTCAGCTCGCGCGTCAATTCGATCTGGCCTTGGACGCGCGAGTAGCCGAGCGCACACGCATTGCCCGCGAACTGCACGACACTTTGCTGCAGAGTTTCCAGGCACTTCTGCCACTTTTTCAAGTTGGGATTAAGAAGTTGCCGGACGGTGCGGTCGACTCTCGCAAGACACTGCAATTAGCACTCGATCGGGCATCCGAAGCGATCGGTGAAGGGAGGGACGCAATAAAAGGGCTGCGCATGTCCACCATCGAGAAAAATGACCTTGCGATGGCCATTCGGACGATTGGCGAAGAATTCGCAGCTGGTGAAAACGGGCAAACTTCCATCTCATTTCAGCTACTGGTGGAAGGCACGCCACGAGAGCTGCATCCTATCTTGCGGGATGAAATCTACCGGCTTGCGACGGAGGCGCTGCGCAATATCTTTCGGCACGCGGACGCGAAGAACGTGGAAGTGGAAATTCGTTATGACGAAAAGTATTTCCGGTTGCGCGTTCGCGATGACGGAAAAGGGATTTCCTCCGACGTGCTCAGCCAAGATGGTCGCGAAGGGCACTTCGGTTTACCGGGGATGAGGGAGCGCGCCAAACTTGTAGGCGGCAAGCTGACTATCTGGACGGAAGTGGATAGCGGCACGGAAATCGAGCTTGTGATTCCAGGAGCGAAAGCGTATGTGAAATCGGCGCGGCCTTTTTGGTATTTTGGGAAGCGCTCCTCGGCAGAAACGGATGAGAAGGAGACCATAGCACGTGAGTGATGGCTCAGCTCGAATCCGGGTTCTTGCAGTTGACGATCATGTTCTCATCAGGGAAGGCATAGCTGTCCTGCTCGGTGACGAACCAGATATGACTTTGGTGGCGGAAGCCTCGAATGGGCGCGAGGCGATTCAGCAATTCCGCACGCATCGACCGGATGTCACGATTATGGACCTGCAAATGCCGGAGATGAACGGCCTCGATGCCATCACCGCGATTCGGGGAGAATTTCCCGATGCGAAAATTATCGTATTGACGACCTACAAGGGTGATGTACAGATTCTTCGCGCCCTCAAAGCAGGAGCACGAGGTTATCTGCTGAAGAACACGATTCACAAAGAACTGGTAGACACGATCAGAGCGGTTCACGCGGGGAAAAAGGCGCTTTCTCCCGAAGCGTCGTACGAAATCGCCGAGCATGCAACCGATGACGCCCTAACACCGGCAGAAATCAACGTGCTGCGCTTGATCGCAGCCGGAAATGCCAATAAGCAGATCGCCGATCAGCTTTCGATCACCGAAGAAACCGTTAAGGGGCGAGTCAAGAACATCCTTTCTAAATTGGGCGCCAATGACCGAACGCAGGCGGCCATGATCGGGTTGAAGCGCGGGATCATCGAACTTTAGTCCCCCCAAGTCACCTCCTCGCCCGAATCCAAAAACCCTAAAGAGTGACGATTTAACTCTGATGGGGCTTTCGATGCGCTTTCAGAAAAGCAGAAACTGGCAAGGTAGTGCGGAAAGGTGCGTCCTTGCGACGCCTATATTCAACATTTGCGGGCGGTTGGCCGGGCACGGGATTGCTCCTGATGCGCCTGGTTTCGGGCTCCGCTCTGGCCATGGGCGCAGGAGTGACGCTGTGGAGCGATCCACCACCGATGAATGTGACCATTCCCGCCATCCTCTTGCTGGGAGCGGGAATACTGTTAATCGCAGGTTTATGGACACCC
>Ga0209039_10003283_pt1 | contig 12754 bp, 14 predicted proteins | sample BogFormECP12_OM1_FD_188238 | JGI IMG/M metagenome (GOLD analysis project Ga0209039, IMG submission 188238) | Bog forest soil microbial communities from Calvert Island, British Columbia, Canada - ECP12_OM1 (SPAdes) (version 2) | ecosystem: Environmental > Aquatic > Freshwater > Wetlands > Bog ...
TGTCGGCCGCTATCTCAAGGATTCAAATCTCACTGTCGCGGTGCTCCGCCCCGCGAGCAGTCCGAAACAGGTTTCGACTTTGACAAAAAAGGCCGCGAATCCGCAACTTTACGTTTTGAGCAACGGAGCCAGAGCAGTTCTGATTCCCGATCAACGGCTTCCGATGATCTACTCTTCCGCGGTGTTCAGGGGCGGTTCTTTGAATGAGACGACCGAAGATAACGGAGTTCACCGGCTGCTTTCCCAGACCATGCCGAAGGGCACTGGGTCCAGGTCAGCAGAGCGAATTGCAGAAGAGATAGAGGGAATCGGCAGCTTGCTTTCCATCGAGTCTGGATATAACACCCTCCGTATTGCCGTCAGTTCATTGTCTGCGGATTTTAGCGAAGCGTTTGCTGTCCTGATGGACGTGGCCGGCAACCCAGTTTTTCCTCCTGAAGCGATGGAACGCGAGCGTGAGAGTCAGATCGCCGCAATCCGAGCCGAGCAGGCGCAACCGCAGCTGGTCGCCCGGAACCTGTTAAGGAGCGAAATTTACGGTCGTCACCCTTACGGGCTCAATCCGCTTGGTCGCGAGGAAACTGTCCTAAAAATGGCGCGGACTCAGCTTATCCGGCGACATCGGGAATGCTTCGTCTGGCCAAACGCAGTTTTCGGGTTCTGCGGTAGTTTCGATTCTCAGCGGATCCTGGATATGATCGAGGGACAACTGCAGAACCTGCGCTCCGAGCAAACGCCCGCGGGCAATGTTTGCTTGGCGATAGACAATTTCGAAAGCCGGCTGGTCACATCCCACGAAGGTAGGCATCAAGCTGTGGTTTGCATCGGATTTCTTGCCTGCACTATCGCAGATCCGGATCGGATCAGTCTCGAATTATTGGATGAAGCGGCGGGTGATTCGAGCTCGCGTTTTTTTGTCAAGGTGCGCGAGGAACTGGGATTAGCATATTCCGTCGGAAGCTCGCTCTTCCTGGGAATTGCGCCGGGGATTTTCAGTGTTCACGCTGCAACCGCCCCCGAGAAAGTAGAAAGCGTCTCGCAAATTTTGAGTACCGAATTGGAGAAATTGGCCACGCACGGGCTCGAACAACAAGAGTTTGATCGTGCTAAAACGAGGACGTTGTCTCAACTTGCTTTCCAGCTGCAAAACATGGATGCGTATGCGCACAGCGTAGCGCTCAACGAGTTTTACGGCCTCGGATACGACTACGTGCATCGGCGGAAGAAGCATATCGAGAGCTTAACTATCGGTTCTGTGAACGAGGCAGCTAGGAAATATTTGATGGATAAACCGGCGATTACGGTCATTGTTAGGCCTAGGTGAAACGGAAGATCTAATATGGCAGAATACCAGAACACGACTGTATCTTCGGGTGAGATGACGCAGCGGTTTATCGAGTTTGTGCTGATGCAAGCTCAGAATGCAGCCTTCACGTTGGGGCAGATACCGCATCCTCAAACCGGGAAGGCAGAAGTTAACCTGGATATGGCTCAGTTACTGATCGATCAATTGGTAATGATTCAGGAGAAGACCAAAGGTAACTTGAACACCGATGAATCGCGAATCCTGGCTGGAACCATCTCGAATTTGCAGATGGGTTTTGTTGAGGTAGTTCAGAAGCAGCCGTCCAGCGGAATCGGGACACAGCCTGAGGTAGCTCAGAAAGCTGACCAGAAATCCCAGGTAGAATCGGCACCGGACCAAACCGAAGCCGACGGCAAAAAGAAATTCGTTAAGAGCTACGGTTCGTGACTCGATTTTGGCGTAAGCGAAGCGTCCCGCTCAACGATCGGGACGGTCCTCGGGATGGACACGGTTATTGGGCGTGCATACCCGGATCGCGCAGGAGCGCGTTCCTAGCATTGGACCCGGCTTTTGAATGGTGAAAAGCTTCGACATTCGGGGCGTGGAAGTTGGGGGACCAAGACCGTTTTATATTCTCGGCCCGTGTGTGATCGAGTCTGAGAAGTTCGTGGTGTCTATCGCGAACGATCTTAAGAAGATCTGTGATTCGTTGGGCGTTTCGTGGATCTTTAAGGCGTCCTACGACAAGGCCAATCGAACATCGATCAAATCCTACCGTGGCGTCGGCTTGGAAGCCGGTTGCCGATTGCTTCGCCGGATTGGGGATGAACTGAGAGTACCCGTGACCACCGACGTCCATTCAGCTGAGGATGCACGGGCTGCCGGCCAATACATCGATCTACTGCAGATTCCGGCTTTTCTGAGTCGCCAGACCGACCTGATTCGAGCGGCGGCGGAGACGGGGCGAGCGGTTAATGTGAAAAAGGGACAATTTCTCGCCCCTTGGGATGTACGGAACATTGCAGATAAATTCGAAAACTTTGGTTGCTCGTCCTACGTCTTTACGGAGAGAGGTGTCAGTTTTGGCTATAACAACCTCGTTGCTGATATGCGCTCGCTTTATTGGATTCGGGAACTCGGCTATCCTGTAGTCTTCGACGCCACCCATTCGGTTCAGCGTCCGAGCGGTGCAGGGGATCGCAGCGGTGGTGATGGCGTGCTGGCGCCGGTGCTGGCACGAGCTGCTGCGGCCGCAGGGTGCGACGGAATATTCATCGAGACCCACTATGATCCCAGTCACGCGCTCTCAGATGGGCCGAATCAGATCCCGCTCCGGGATCTTGCGAGTTTGCTGGAAAAGCTTAAACGAATCCATGAACTCAGTCGCTAAAGCTCTTGCGGTGATCGGGTCGTTCGGAGGTCTTGTGGCGACGCTGCAGGCTGACGACAATTCGGAGGGGCGCAAGTTTGACTTACCCGTGCCGATTGGACATGAGGTCAAGGGGTTGCGCGTTCCGGTTCGCAACGAAGAAGGAAAGATAGAGATGCAATTCGAAATGGAGACCGCAACGCGTTTGGATGACCAGAACATCGAAATGCATACTGTCACAATCCAGACCTACAACGAGCAAACCGGTAAACCGGACGCAAAGATCGATTTGCAAACCTCGATGATGAATCTGGATACGAACGTTATTACGACCAAAGAACCAGTTCGTATCACAAGAGAAGACTTCGTGCTCACGGCAGATGGCGGGGAATTTAATTCAAAAACCCGCCAGGGGAGGGTGGTGGGAAATGTCCATCTGGTGATTTATAATCGCAATGAATTTCAAACAAAGTCCGGCAACGAAGGTCAACAACATTAAGTCAGTGAAGAATTTAGTCACCCTGCTTGGGATCATAATCTGTTTTGCGACTTTCGGTAGTGCTGTGGCTCAGCAAAAACCCGTTTCCGCGACGAAATCTCCCTCGGCACCGGTCGCAGCGTCAAAGTCTCCCGGAACGAAGCGAGCTTCCGGCAGTACCAAGCAGGCCCCCGGAGCTTCTCAGACGCCAGATAGTTCGAATGATTTATTCGGGGGTGACAGCAAAGATCGCCCAAAAGGCCCAACCGAGATTACCGCAACGCAGGAGGCGCAGTTCGACACCAGGACCCGCATCGGGGTATTTATCGGTAATGTAAAGGTCGTGGATCCGCAGTTCACGATGACCTCCGACCGATTAACGGTTCATTTGAACAAAGACGAAGAGGGCGGTGGCTTGAATGATGCCGAGGCTAACGGAAACGTCATCATCGTGCATGTCAACCAGCCCAAAACACAGGGGGGCCAAGCTCCAAACCCAGGCGCGGCCACGGCGAAGTCCCAGCCCGCAGCACCAGTCCAAACCGGGGCTCAGCAACCGGTAACCTCAACCGGGAAAGCAGAAAAGGCTTTGTACGAAGCAAAAGATGGTTCGATTACGTTGACCGGCTGGCCGCAGGTGACACAAGGTGCCAATACCCACATCGCGACTGCGCCCGGAGTCAAGATGGTACTTTACAAAGATGGACGGATGCAAACATATGGCAGCACAAGGACGTTAATTGAGGATAGAACCGCTGCTGGGGGTCCCAACAATAATGGCGCTCACTAGGCTAGAAATTGAGTCTCCGGTCGTACCAACAAAGCGGCGAATCGAAGCGCCGATTCTCCGTACGGATAAACTGGTCAAGATCTATGGCGGCCGGTCGGTCGTGAATGGAATTGATATCCATGTGAACGAAGGCGAGATTGTCGGCCTTTTAGGACCAAATGGCGCTGGCAAAACCACCACGTTTTATCTTATAGTGGGTCTGGTGCGGCCCAACGGTGGTCGAGTCTATTTTCAGGATCGTGACGTGACAGGGTTTGCGATGCATCGCAGAGCTCGTATGGGAATGGGTTACCTTCCCCAGGAGGAATCCATCTTCCGAAAACTGACCGTCGAGCAGAACATTATGGCGATCCTGGAGACGCTCCGAATTTCCCGCAGAGAGCGGTCGCGACGCTGCAATGAATTGCTCAGGCAATTTGGAATCGACAACCTGGCAAAAAATCAGGCACTGACGTTGAGTGGCGGTGAGAAACGTCGTTTGACGATCGCGAGGTCTCTTGTCACGAGTCCGAAGCTCATGATGCTCGACGAGCCGTTTAGCGGTGTTGATCCCATCGCCGTCTCGGAAATTCAGCAGCATATCTCAAATCTCAGAAAATCAGGTTTGGCGATCTTGATCACGGATCACAATGTTCGCGAGACGTTGGAGATCGTGGACCGTGCTTATCTTATTTTTGATGGAAGAGTCGAAAGCCAGGGCACGCGCGAATTCTTGATTAATGATCCAATTAGTCGACAGCTCTATCTCGGTGAACGCTTTCGGATGTAACCAAGAACTTATGTTGCCGGCTGCCAGCACCTTCAACCCACGCTCAGAGACATTCTCTTTGACCCCGGGAACAGTTTCTGCTGGCTCCCAGCTAATAGCAGAACGGCGAACGGCCAAGAGCAAAATTAGAAAGCGCCCAAATATGCAGATACAGAATGCAAATCCACCAGTCCAGGTGACGGGGAGGCACGTCAGCGTCACGGAAGCAATGAAAGAGTATTGCCGCCGCAGGTTGTCGTGCCTTCACCTTGATTATCCGAAGATTATCGAAGTACAGATGGTCCTGGACGTCCAGAAATACCGTCACACGGCTGAGATGATTTTGCATTGTAACAACCACATTACGCTCGAAGCCACAGCCGAGAGCGGAGACATGTACGCGTCCGTGGACGAGGTAGTCGACAAAATTGCGCGACAGATGCGCAAGTATAAGACCCGCCTCATGCAGCAACATCGCCCACGGAAACACGCTATCCGTCATATAGAAGAAAAGGTATTACGGTGGGAGTGGGTTGACGCGGTAGAGGAGGCGCCCGAATCTGAAACTGCTGAACATGTCAGGCCGGAAGCCGAAACGAATCGTTCGGAGCCGTCTGTCGTTCATACTGAGAAATATCCCGTGAAACCGATGTTCATCGACGAAGCCGTTCTGCAGATGGCGATGTCCACGAAGCAATTTCTTGTTTTCCTCAATGCGAAGACAGAAAGGGTGAACGTCATTTACCGGCGGAAAAACGGGGATTTTGGGTTGATCGAGCCGACGTTTACATAAGGCGAGTTACAACGAAAGTGTGCCCGGGGGATTGAGCGTGGCGACCGCGCGAACCCGGGCACTTTTGTGTGGTAAGCGGTCAATTTATCGAGCGAGGCAAAACCTGAATTTGAAATGGATGCTCACGATAACCCTGCTAGTATCTTGCCGGTGAATGCTAGAAGAGTATCGTGATCAGTTTGTGGAATCGGGCCAACAAAGAGTGACACTCCAAAGTGCCGCGATACTAGAATGAGACGAGGGAAGTTACCTTTTATCCCAGTCGGCGAATTCTACACGCGGCACGCGGAGGCGCTTCAGCTCAAATTGGTCGGACCGGCTCTTGGCTTCGAGCGGAAAATCCGCGAACCAACGATCAACCGACCCGGTCTTGCTCTTTCGGGTTTTTTCACTTATTTCGCGGGCAAACGTATTCAAGTTCTTGGCAACGCGGAGGTAAGCTATTTGAAAAGCTTGGCGACCGACGAACAGCAGGCCCGCTGTCTGCAGCTCTGCCAACAGCATATCCCTTGCGTGGTCGTATCCCGACATTTGCCTGTCCCTAAAGCGCTCACGGACGCCGCCGCCCAATTCGAAATCGCGATCTTTCGTACTCCGATGGTCACAATGCGCTTCATCAATGCCGCAACCATCGGTCTGGAAATGGATTTCGCGCCGACCATCACCGAGCACGGTAGCATGGTCGACATTATGGGAGTCGGTGCATTAGTTCGCGGCTCGAGCGGCGTTGGCAAGAGTGAGTGCGTGCTCGGGTTGATCGAGCGTGGTTACAGCCTTGTCAGCGACGACGTGACCCGGTTCCGTGTCCTCGACGGACGCGAACTCGTAGGGACCGCCCCCGATCTGACGCGCTATCACATGGAAGTACGCGGTCTCGGCATAATTAATGTCGCATCTATTTTTGGGGTTGGTAGCATTCGGATCGAAAAACGACTCGATCTCATCGTAACGCTCCGGGACTGGCAAGAGCTTGAGGAGGTTGATAGGATTGGACTTGAACAAGAATTTTACGAGATTCTAGGTATTCGTATTCCGCACATCACCATTCCGGTCCGGACGGGGCGCGATCTGGGCCGGTTGGTTGAAGTGGCCGCGCTCGATCAAAAGCTGAAAAGCCTCGGTCAGAACAGCGCGGTGGAATTTAACCAACGGTTGTTGAATTTAATGCAAACGAACAAGGAGATGTGATGGGTTTGTTGAGTAAGCGACCAGCTTCCGGAAAAATTCAAAAGGAAGTGACTATTTTGAACAAGCTAGGCTTACATGCACGTCCGGCGGCTATGTTCGTACGAGCGGCTAACAAACACAGAGCGGATATCTGGGTCGAAAAAGAGGGCGAACAGGTCAATGGCAAGAGCATTATGGGTCTTATGATGCTCGCCGCCGGCCAGGGGACTAAGCTGACTCTTTCGGCGGAAGGAGCCGACGCCGAAAAAGCCATTCAGGAACTTGAACTGCTGATTGAGAAACGGTTCAATGAGGAATGAGACCTGAATGAGCGGTCAGGAAGTGAGATTTCACGGGGTCGGCGTTGCTCCGGGGATTGCTCGAGGGGTAGTGTTCCTCCACCACCCCGACGACGAAGAGCCACCGAAAAGAACGATCGATGATTCGGAGGTTGCAAGGGAGATTGCCCGCTTCGAAACGGCCCTGATCGCGACCCGGGCGCAAATCCTTGAGATGCAACAGCGGATCGCCGAAGCGATCGGAGCAAAGGATGCCAGCATATTCGACGCGCACCTTCTGGTCGTCGAAGATCGTACCCTGATTGATGAAGTGCTCCGCAACCTCGAGAGAGAAAAGTTCAACGTCGAGTTTATCTTCGCCGAAGTTGCCAATCGGTACGCCCGTACCCTGAGTGAAATCGACGATCCTTATTTGCGAGAACGCGCTTTTGATATTCATGATGTCACCCGACGCGTGATCCGGAATCTGCTTGGAAGGTCAACCAAAACACTTGGAACGATCGATCTGCCGCAGGTTGTAGTCGCACACAATATTACTCCGTCTGATACGGCGACGCTGAATCGCCAGTTGGTTCTCGGATTCGCTACCGACGTTGGAAGTCGCACGTCGCACACGGCGATTATGGCGCGTTCGCTGAATATTCCAGCCGTGGTAGGGCTGAAAGACATTTCGCAACGCCTGGCGGTGGGTGACCATGTCCTCCTGGATGGGACGAACGGTGTTGTCATTCTGAATCCGACTGATCACACATTATGGGAATACGGCGAAATCGAAGTAAAGCTGGAGCGCGTCGAGGAAGTCTTAACCGGTCTGCGGGATACGATCAGCACGACAGCAGATGGCCGGCATGTCATCCTTTCAGCGAATATCGAACTGCCGGAAGATGTATCGCTCGTTATTGAAGCTGGAGCAGAGGGGATCGGTCTCTATCGAACAGAGTTTTTCTTTCTGAATAAAAACGACTTACCGAGCGAGGAGGAGCAATACGCGGTTTACCGAGCCGTGGCGGAAGCCATTTTGCCGCAATCGGTTATCATCCGTACCCTCGACCTCGGCGGCGACAAATTTCTGAGCCACTCGCATCTGCCCACCGAGATCAATCCGTTTCTAGGCTGTCGCGCGATCAGGTTCTGTCTCGATCGCCCTGACATTTTCAAGTCGCAGTTGCGCGCTATTCTGCGGACCAGCGCTCTGGGTAATGTTCGCATCATGTTTCCGATGATCTCTGGCTTGTCTGAGTTGCGACAGGCGAAGGAGGTGCTGGAAACCTGCAAAGCCGAGCTACGCGAAGAGCGCGTAGCTTTTGCAGAAGATATTGAACTCGGAATCATGATAGAGGTTCCTAGTGCGGCTCTGGTGGCAGATGCCTTAGCTCGCGAAGTCGATTTTTTCAGCATCGGCACGAACGACCTGATCCAATACACCATCGCTGTAGATCGGGTAAATGAAAGGATCGCGCACTTATACGAGCCAACTCATCCCGCAATCCTGCGCCTGATTGAAATGACAGTATCGGCGGCTCACGCGAACGGAATCTGGATTGGTGTGTGCGGTGAGATGGCAGGAGAGATTACGCTGACACCCCTCCTGTTGGCGCTCGGAGTTGACGAATTGAGCGCAAGCGCGGGCTTGGTCCCGAGGGTCAAAAAAGCAGTACAGACTTTGGACACCAAGGAATGCGGTCAGTTGCTGGAGGAGATTCGAGGATTGGATTCGGCGACGGAAATTCTGGCCCGGTGCGAGGAAGTGGCGCGACGACATTATCCTGAGCTTCTGAATTAGACACATGAGCGTTAAGTCTGAAACCAAAGATGAGAGGTAAACCGCAGATTACACCGATTCCACAGATGATTGCAGGTAAAGGGCTTACCGTTTGCAGGGAACCAACTAACTCGGAATAATCTTACAGCCGGGTATCTCGCGCAACAGTCGCTCCGGGCCCGCCGGCGAGTAAACAACGGCAAGCCTCATCGTTTCGATTCCGGTATTGAGTGTCGAATGATAAACGTCCGCGGGAATATAGATGCTTGCGCCCGGACCGACTTTCACTGGAGGTTGGTCGTCCACCATCTGTTCTCCTTCACCAGATACGACATAAATGATCTCCTCCGATCCGGGATGATTATGTCTCTCATGACCTTTCCCTGCAGCGAGTTCAACGATCCCGAAACTGAAGCGAACGGCTCCCGTCACTGTGGGTTCGCTGAGGAAGTGGATTTTTCCCCAATCGAATTCGAGACGATCAACGTCCTCAGTGGAAGTAATGATGCCGGTTCCAAGTTTATGCATAATTCTAGAGGGTAATTTCGTCGATTTGAAAAAGTAAGCGAAGGCTCCAGCCTTTGCATGCTTATTCGGACGTCGTAAGCGGAGTTGGGCCTTTGCGGCCGGACAAGTTAGGGTAGCGTGTCCCCATAATCGTACTCGGTCTTTGACCCGTTGCCAGCCAAAAGCGCTTCGCAGTTAGAAGATGGCGATCGAACGAAGCGCCAGCAATCCGAGCTCTAAAGAAAAATCGAGTACGAGGACGATTATGCGAGACGCTACACTAGGGCGGTTAACTACCTGAACCCTCAAAGATGCAAAGGCGGGAGCCTTCGCTTACGCTATGCATCCTTAAGTGCCTTGTAAAAATTCGTTACGCGAGCGAGACATAGGAGACGATCAGACTCTTCGTGCGTGATCTCGACGCTGTGCACGGCCAGCTTAGAAGAACGGCGGACGACTTTTCCTTTGGCCAGAATGTGACCCTCGGAAGCAGACCGGATATGGCTTCCGTTGATTTCTATTCCGACTGGAACGATACGGGAGAGATCAACATCCCAACAGGCGTGGAGACTCGCGGCAGTTTCTGCGAGAACCATGCTGATGCCGCCATGCAACAAGCCTAAGGGTTGGCGTGCGCGATCAGACATCGGCATCCGCAGTACAATGTGTTCGGAGTCCACTGACGCAATCTCGACTCCAAGAGCTTCTGCTGCGGTTTTTGGGAGCAATGCGCACAGCTGTTCAATGGAAACGATCCGAGTAGAATTCATGAGTTGGAGGAGTTTTGCGGTATGCAGGCTAGCTGCACGGAGTCGCCGACGGCAATTTTCAATTCGCGTGCGGCAGACGAGCAACACACGGAGATTTCCAGAAAGCCTGCGCTGCCCTCGATGACGAACGGCAGTTGTGTGGTAGCCTCGCTGTAGTATCTCAGCAGCTTTTGGATTTCGTGGTCCTTGACTCGCAGACAAAAGGGTTGCGCTTTTAAGAGATGCTGCAGCTGGTTCCATGCAAAATTCGTCACGCAATTTCCGAAATGGTCAATATGTATGACTCTCCCGACGATGGTGCCGTCCGCCAAAAGTTCACATTCGGTAAAGTCGAACCGGACGGGGTCTTGAATTATCGGACCAAGCTCCCCGGGCCGAACACCTTGCGCTAGCGCGGCTGCGACGGGGGCGAATATATCCCGACCGTGGAAAGTTGAACTTCGATCCGGCAGGAAATAATTGGTATTTGTCACGTGCCGGACTTTTGCGCCCTGGACACGATCGAGAACAATGGAAAACAGGCCGTTGTCCGGTCCGACAAACAAATAGTCGGCTGCCTCGATTAAAATCGGACGACGATCTGAACCAACTCCGGGATCGACAACCGCCAGATGGATCGATCCCGCCGGGAAGTTAGAATATACCGCGCTCAGCGTGAATGCTCCCGCCCGCACATCCTGAGGCGGAATCGCGTGGGTAACGTCGACGATAACGGCCTCTGGGCTCCGAGTTAGAATGACGCCTTTCATCGCACCTACAAAATAATCCTCTGTTCCAAAGTCGGTGAGGAGAGTGATAATTCGAGGCGACACAAACTGCGATACTCCATGCGTATGAAGCCGACTAACGCGCGGCCGGATTCTCGATCAACCACTGCAGGGTTTGTTCTGCGCTTTTGTCCGGCGGAAACACCGGATAAAAGACCTTCGTAATACAACCGTCATCGATGATGAGCGTCAACCGTTTGATTAAAGTCATAGAGTCGAATCGAAACGTCGGAAGTTTGAGCGCATCGGCGAAATGCAATTCCAGATCACTCAAAAGAGAAAAGGGAAGATGAAGTCGTTCGACCGCCTCGCGTTGATAATCTGTGTCTTGGGCGCTCAAGCCGAACACGTGGAAAGCCCCTGCGGCGGTCAACTCCTGATAATGGTCCCTAAACGAACAGGATTGCGGTGTACAACCGCGTGCACCTGGGATGGCATCCCAGTTTTTCGTAACAGGCTGGTCAGGTTGCCCCATCCGGGGATAGCAATAGACCACCGTACGGCCGCGGGTCTCAGCCAAATTCACCAGGGATCCTGAAGTCGAATCGAGCGAAATCGCCGGTACCATCATTGCCTCGAGGTGAGCACATGCTCCGTCGTCCTCCGGTACAGGCAAATCGGCGGGCAATTCCAAAAGGTCGCGCATGAAGCGAAGATAAGAGGCCTCAGGCTTCTTCGCAATCGGGCCGAGAGGCTATGGCAGAATAACGGGACAAAATAAATTGCGAGATAATCGAGCTTCTTTTCAAAAAACGTCGACTCATCGAGGCGAATGACGACGAGCCCCAAACTTCGTAATTTGGGTTAACCGGGAAAGCCGGCTTGCAAATTCGCATTGTGCAAGAGCAGAGCTGCGAAAGGGGAAAGGGTTATACCCAGGCACAACAGTGCGACGAGCCAATTCAAGAAATCGCTATGCTTTGATCTCTCCCTGGCCGGAAACTTGGTGCGGAGCAGAGAGATTGGTTGCGGGAAAACTCGTTCGCTCTCAGCAAGAAAGGGAACGAAATGCTTGTAGGAAGCGGTGTGTTCCATAAAAAATCGGAATAACTTCATAAAATGTTTATCCTCTACAAAAAAGATACCATACTGAATGGTATTGTCAAGAGAAGTCGCTTTGGCGCACTCGCTAGTGTTGATAGTTCGATTTTCTTTAAAGGATCTATTTTGATCATGACCAAAAGTTCACCCCGCTATGTGCGTAAGAAAAATATATGTTTTATATAAGGTCCATCAGATTAACCTATATCGCTGCCTGGCTTGAGATCATGAACCTATCGAAGCCGCTCATGCCTTCCTCGCCGTCATCGACTTCGTCGAGACCTCTTGGCCGATACGCCAATGCGCCGTCCCGCCGACTCGCTTCCCAAGCCGGCGGCCCATTTTGAGCGCAACGACATCACCATTAGATGTGAGACGGAGTACTAGGGCATATACCCGTGCAAAAATGTCTCCACTGCGTCTTCGATGAGCCGTTCCAGCTCCGCTTGCCCGGGACGAGGGGTCACGCCCAGAAGTGTGCGGTGATGCACGTCAAATGTCATCATGTCGAGAAATAGGGCGGCTGCTCGCCGCGGGTTACCGGGCCTCAATCGACCAACTCGCTGCTGCGCTTCCAAATAGGCTTCGACGGAACGATACACGTATTCCGGTCCGGCTGCGAACCACGCTCGACCGAGTTGCGGAAATCGCGCCGATTCCGCGACAATCAGCCGGTGTAAAGCCAATAAGTGCTCCCCCAGAATGACGTCGAGGAAGGTTCGGCCTAATTCTTTGAGAGCCTGTTCAGGCGGGCGATCTGAAACCTTAAGGGCTTTGAATGGCTGGAGCGCGTCTGCCATAAGGTATTCGACGACGGCGATAAACAATCCCTCCTTACCGCCGAAATAGGTATAAACGTTTGTCTTTGATCCGCCGGCGGCACGGGTTACTTCATCGACGCTAACGCCTTCGTACCCATTTTCGAGAAAGAGTTTTGCAGCCGTTTCCAGGATTTTT
>Ga0209039_10003284_pt1 | contig 12751 bp, 11 predicted proteins | sample BogFormECP12_OM1_FD_188238 | JGI IMG/M metagenome (GOLD analysis project Ga0209039, IMG submission 188238) | Bog forest soil microbial communities from Calvert Island, British Columbia, Canada - ECP12_OM1 (SPAdes) (version 2) | ecosystem: Environmental > Aquatic > Freshwater > Wetlands > Bog ...
CGACTCGAGCGCAAAGGGACCAAACGCTGGCGAGACCTAGAGGCGCTTCGGCGCGTGCAAGGCCTGCGCAGCGAGTCACTCGGCTGGTTCGGATTTCATACACGGGAAAAATGGGCGTGGTGGCTTGTAAAAATGTATCGTCGACAACGAATCGCTGGACGCGCGGCGTGAACAACGCGGCCGATATTTTTGTTTTTTATTTTTAAGATTTTTTTTGAATCGTGCTTCGCCATTGATGTCCCGATCAGAACTTTTTTTCTTTATTACTGATCTGCTTTTTGTTTGGTCATCATCACGATAAATTCCGCCGACGATATCCATTTCAAGTTTTTTTGAATTTTTTTCTGAAGTGGACCATCATCAGTCACGAATGGAATGCCCAAATCCCGGGATTCTACCAGGAAAGCAGCATCGTAGAAAGCCATGTCGAGGTCTAATGATAATTCGAGAATTGCATTCATATCAAGGGATGTGTAATCTACAACATTCATCAACTTCCAAACATCAGCAAAGTCTGACCCGATGCCTAACGTATCGGGCCGATCTAGATCTCCCCTATGATACATTGTACGGAGGACATTTCCAGCTTCATAAAATGCAAGGTCCAACGTGATTTGATCTCGCAAGAAATCCACCGCGTCCTCGGCTTTTTGTTGCACGATGTTGATGATCGCGCTCGTATCAATCAGGTAGCTCATCGTTCATCCCTATCTTCACGTACAATCTCGGCAACACGTCCCACGGGTACCTTTTTTAAGATTGCGCTAGCGTGCTTTAAATGTTCTGCCATTCTTTCTTCTTCTTTCTTGCGAATTTCTTGTTCTAAAGCAGAACGAATAACCTCGCTAACTTGAATGTGGTATTCCTCAATTTTTTGACGCAATTCCCTGGAAATCTTGGCAGATACAGTCGTGATTTCACTCATCAGTTTCGCCATCATGATTAGTATAGAAGAGTATTACGAGAAAGTAATACTAAAACGTTCATTTATAGATTTGGATTTATCTTATACTGATCTGATCAACGGCAAGGTCACGTTTACGCATGACTCGGCGACAGGGGCTCCGGTAAAATACCAAGCGCCATGGATTATAGTCTTAATGGATCGCCGGATTCAATTATTATTTGCCAGATTCAATTAATCTCCTTAGAGTCGAGTACATGCTGGTTTAAAGTGATAACTTCAAAATATGGCACGAATTCTTCGCCGGAATGATCGGAAGTGATGACGATGTTCGAGTTCGTTGCCAGAACCGCCTTGATAATTCTCTTGAATGTGAGCATTGCACCACTAGTTTCGATCTGGTTATCTTTACAGAAATCCAAGCCAAGAAGATGCGTAACGACGAGGATATCGTCGTAATCTCGCAAAATCTTTTCCATTTCGTTCAATATCTTCATGTCACGATCCCAGACACTCTCCATCTTCACAGCTACCACGAGATCTGCGGCACCACAATAATTATATGCCGTATATAGGCCACCGATGTAAACGGTCTTGCAATTCCACTGATGTGCATAACGTCTCAAGAGATTCGAGTCCTTGAATAATATTTTCATGGCCTCGTCTGTTTTCGTGCACGTTGTCTTGATTGGTATTGGCCTTACACCCGTGAGTTCTTGCATTTCCGCCATAGTAGAGTTATCGATAATAAGAAGCACCGCGGGTGGTTGTACTTCGAGAATCTTTTTAGGCACATCACTATAAGTCTCGAGTATTATCTCGTTTTCGATCTTCTTGCTTTCACGCAACTCGGGAACTTTTTTCTTCTGCATATCCACTATTTTTGAAGCAAGTTCAATACTTTTTCCTTCCATTAGAAGGAGTTTGATGGCATTTTTCTCATCTTCCGCCGTCATTAATTGACCTTTCTTGAGATACGCTCCAACATTTGTTTTTTTCGTGACCGGACGATTTCTTACCCGGAATATTGCTTGAATGGCTATATCTTTCCATTTTTTTAAGATATCGGCATATGCATCCATTGACGAATTGAGAACATGCCATTGTAATGACCATTTAAATGCAATTTCCAACGAGCGCGGAATGCGCTCTTGCATAGGCAATGCCTCGATGGACTCGAGTAAAGTTATTGCGTCCGTTATCGTTGCTGAATCCACGCTTATCGATGGAGTGAGTCGCTTGTAATGAAGGGAAAATGGCGAACGCAAGATTGGGATAGGATCAAGGGAATTGTCATCGATGGCAACGCCTCGTTCTCGTAATTCCTTGAATAAGCAGTATTGATAAACGTTCCGGTCAAATATCGTAGTTCCACCTTCCCGTGGGAGTCCAACGTTTAAGTGCAACCCTCCAAGAGAGGAAAGTTTGATTGCATATTCGAGGCCCAAGCTTTCGAGCACATCATGCATCTTATAAAAATCTTGTTCCAATTCACCTTCATCTGAATCAAGATCAAACATCAGCGTGGACTTTTCCCAAATCAAGTTATTTTTACATGCAATTTTCGTGCACTCGTGGCAATCGAAAAATTTGGATCCGACCTGGCAATATTCCTTGCGAATATTTGTCGCAAGAACAGGATTCACGAATGAAGGTGCAGTCAAGCACAAGTCAAACGCGCGCCATGTATCCATCAAGCGAATAAGATCCTCTGGCTTGATTATTTGTGAAACGCAACTTTTCACGAAATCGGCATTCTTGCTCTTGCGGGCATCGTGGCGAGCTATCCGGTAGTTTTTAGTAACGACAAGCTGCTGAAATGCCACCATCTTGATTAAAGATTCGCAAAAAAAATATGGTGCAATCTTATCTATTATCACCCTATAATATTCCATAGCGGGTTTAATATAATCCTCCATAACGATGCTTGAAGGAATGAAATAACCTTCCTCTGATACCATGTTTAAATATTCAAGTCTAAGTCAAATAATTCTATGGAAATCTGGTACCATGATAACAAAACCATGGGCGAGGCACTCAACCCGCCGTTCTCAAAAATACCGGATCTCTTCGCATTACCAGTGATCTTGTTTGTATCGGAATAATCCAGCCACAAAGCCTAATCCACCTAATAGTCCGATAATAAGGAGAAAAACACTTGTTGCCAACGCATTTAGGTTATATGTCCAGATGGATAAAGCAAGGCATCCAAAAAAAATGAACCCGCAAATTATGATCAATGGGAGTGTTGATGTATCGTCATAAGTTAGTTTAAGATTTTTTACCGGCATGTTGGAAGTCCCCATGAGTGAGTTACAATTATCACATGATTGAATTATTTGGATGAAATATATAAACTCTTGGTCGAGGAGCGGTATGCTATGCGAGTACATTTTTCTCGGAAATGGTGAAGTTGCTTGAGCTTTCAAGAAGAGGACTCCGGAAGATTGCCGGGGTGAACAACGCAGCTGATATTTTGTTTTTTGTATCTTAATTATTCGTACCAAGCGGACCTCGCCATTAAAGATGGAACATACTTGGCCAATACCCACGTTATCATTTAGGTATTCATTTTCATGATATGTAGGTGAATTCCGAAGTAATAGAAATAAAAACCAGGTAAAAACATTTCGAGTCTCGCAGTTTTCATTAAAACCGAAAGAAAATATCTAAGCACTATATCTATCTCTAAGCACCATGTCTATCTCTAAGCACCATATCTAAGCACCATTACCCCATTTTTCATCAAGTATGATTTTTGCACATTGTAAGCCACTTCTTGCAGCAAGTTCAGTTCCGACACCCCAAAGATTTACTCCTGAATCATCACCACAATGGAAAAGTCCCCTTACAGGCGTGCGGGAATCTAAGCGATTCTTCCTTCCTTGGCGAACCGTTGAAGCAATTCCAATTACGGCGCCTTTCTCTCCGAAAAGTGATTCTATTTCTTGGGGACCAAACACGTCCATCCATTCAACATGGTCACGAATTCGAATTGAAGGAGGGGCAAAAGTCTGCAATTTATCTAACAAAGCTTTAGTTAGGAAATCCTTCTCGTGCATGAGTACGGGGTTTATTCCTAATGCCGCAATGACAAGTTGCTTTCCTTGAGGGACAAGATAGGGATCTAAATTACTCGCAATTACAAACAATCCTCCGATAGGTCCCTCTGCTATTTGCTTGGATGTTTCTTTATCAAGAAGCATGGGGGAATCCATGATAATTTTCTGCGAAAATATAACAGAATCAAATGCGAGATGAAGCACAAGTGCGCTAAGGGAAGTTTCAAGAGAATTTATTTTTTTTCCCAAAGACTCAGGAAAATATCGTTGCTTTAGCAATTTTTCGAACAACTCGCTAAAATGAACATTTGCAACGACGCACGATGCATGGATCACTCGTTGACTATTTTTGAGTTTCACTCCAATGACATGTGGAGCTGAATCGAGTATTTGGTCCTCTTTTATCAATATCTCATCCACTTCTTGCGTAGTATGAAGTGAACCTCCACATTTTTTTATGATTTGTGAATAAGCTTGAGATATTGCTCCGCAACCCCCTTTTGGATACCAAATTCCGCCATTTTTCACGATATCAAACATGATGTCCATAAAATCGCGGGCTATGAATCTATTATAGGGGATAACTGAAACGCAATCAGAAGAACTAGCAATTATCTTTTGGGCAACTGCTGAATCAGAAAATTTTTCCAGCATTTCCTTGACGTTTAATGATTCTAGAGATTCCTGGTTGCCAATTCTCAATTTTAACAAACCATATATCGTTTTAAGCAATGCAAATTTGTCAGATCGTTTGGTTTCTTTCAAGACTAGAATCCTCCAAAGCGTTCGAAACAAATTCCAAAAATGAGTATAATTTATAGGTAAAGAAGGAGAAAAAATGCTTTCGTTGAACTTTAAGGTAATAGGGTACCTCCACCACGAAAGTGGAGACTTCTTCAAGTGTAGTTTAATTTTTGCCGCCCGCACTGCTTCCTGAAGGGGTCCTTTTTCCCCCAATGAAAAAGCATGGATTCCATAATCAACTTTGAATCCTTGTTTATGATATGATGCGCAACGTCCACCCAGAAACCCGTTTTTTTCCAAAACAATAACTTTTTTCCCGTTCAACGCAAGCCAGCAAGCGCAATTTAGACCACCAATTCCTGCGCCTACGACAATTACATCATATTCCTCATTAAAGAAGGAAGATTCTGAACCGTGGCTCATTTCAATTAATTCACTCTAATTTTTTCTTCCAAATGCATTCATGATTAATGTTCTGGCGAATCTTTTTATCACATTTCGCTTAATTGCAGTTAAATCTCCCGCATTCTGTACCAGTTTCAAGGCCAAGTCTTTCAAGACGAGATCCTTCGCGGCATTTTTTATAACAATCGTGCTATTTCTTAAAATTAATTTCGATAATAGCCTAAGGCCGTTTAAATCATTCCCAAACTTATTTGAGCAAATATCCTGGTATTTTTGAAAGTTGTGCATAGCAAAATTGTTAGATTGCACCATCCCTGTTACTAAATCAGCCGCGATTTCTCCCGACTCAATAGCATATTGGATTCCTTCTCCATTAATTGGATTAATAAACCCAGCAGCGTCTCCCAATAATAAACACCTGCTAGAAAAGACGCGGGGTAATATTTTTCTCATCGGGATCAGCGCCGCTTGAAATGTTGACACTGAAAATGGGGGGATTATCTGTAATTGCTGGCAGAAGGTAATATATCGCAAGAAATCGATTTTCAGCTTTGGATTTGAATCAGAGATAGCTCCAAGTCCTACATTGAGATGCCGCTTTTTGGGAAATACCCATCCATAACCATCGTTCCCCCCAAATCCAAGGTGAAAGAATAATCTCCTCTTTTTGGAGAAAAATTCATCCATTATATTCTCGGGAAATTCTTTTTCGATGACGTATGCAAGAGCTAAGTGGCGAGGTTTCCATCGAGGATTTAAACCCAAATTTTTAGCAACGATATCATGAGTACCCCCCGCTCCGAGAACAATTTCGGAACAATATTGATCCTTATTTGTATTAACAATAACACCTTGTGGACTCAATTTTACACCGATTACACGCTCGCTTTCTACCACTTCTGCGCCTGCCTTTTTAGCTTCGGTTAATAGATCATTATCAAAAATTGAACGCTGTACTAATGCGCCTAAACGTTCTCCATTATCATATTCTAAAACGTATTTATTATCTCCGCTCGCAATACAACCCGCACGTACATTTGTTTCTACATATTTTTCCAAAAAGGGGTGAGATCGTAGTAAATTTAATGAAAGGGCACCACCGCAAGGTTTTTCACGTGGAAACTTTTTTTTATCTATGCACAACACATCAATACCGTTTTCGGCTAGCTTTTTTGCTGCAGTGGCTCCTGCAGGCCCAGCGCCCTCGACAATTACCGAAATCTTTCTCAATATTATCCCGTAAAGTAATTTTGAAATATATTGGAATTGCGGCTGACAAATACCTCATCATCATCACCTTCTTGAAAGCATTCCCAATTATCTCCAAATTGTATTTATTGACGATATAGGCTATATTAACGCATGGCCCGACGACGAGGGCATCACCCATTCTTGCCGGCTTGAGAATGAATTTGACAATGCTCTGCTCGAGTGCAGGTGCCTGTCATCTTTGAAAAAAATGAAAAAATCAGAAAATCGTGTAGAGCCATTCGATGCTTGCCATCTGATCGATTGATTTGATCGTTTTCCCGTTTTGCTGGATGCATCCATCTGCTTCGAAATTGCATGATTTCATGATGGGTGTGACGACGCCATATGCGCCGGCGTCGGTCATCCAATATTTACCGGCCTTCTTTAGGGTGAGGTTAACCGAGTAACCATCGCTTGCCGCGCTTAGCTTCAAAAGGGATGGGTATTGGAAGCCCCACGTGGTATCGGTAGCAATCTTGATGATGGTGACGGTTGGATTACCAAGCTGGTGCCATGCACCATTCACGAAGAAATCCATGTAGGCATTACCACTCATGGCAAAATCACTAGTCACGGACACGAGGGCGAAATCCTTTGTATAGATCGCTGTCCACGGTTGCCAATTAAGAACCAGCGGTGAACCCCATTGATGGTCGTGATAACCGAGCCCATTCATCAATCGCGTGACGCCATTCACCGTGATTGTTCCGACCACGGTAGCGGACGCCATGAACGCTTGGTGATACATGAAGTCGCTCGAGAACGGGCCGAGTTGAACGAGATGCAGCGGGGCGGGACTGATGTTCCTCGTGAAGGTTAGATTGAACGATACGCCAAGGTTCTTGTCCGTGCCAACGACTTGGATCGTGTCCTTGTTGATGCCAACGACGGACGCGGCACCACCGATGTTAGTGTTCAGTGTCTTTGATGAAACGGAGCATTGCGATGCGAAATCATAATAGTTCGTGCAGTTCGTGTTGATCGTGCTATTTTTGACCCCGTTGATGGATATGCCAGAAAAGATGTAGCCGATTCCATAACTATTGCCAAGGTATTGCGGGTTCGCGTACCCGATGGTGGTGAAGAATTGGATATTACCAGATTCGACTTGAAAATACCACCATTCGTTGTACAATGTCCCGTTCGCGATTGTCGGGTTGTTGTTCATGAACGATGCATATTGCCCCGCGTCGTTTCTGATGGTGTATCCAGCGCATGCTGGACTTTCCGAGCTGCTTGCAATCACCGTGCTCGCTGGTTTCGTGGAGTTGTTTACTGCTGCGTGGCTTGATGTGGAGAAGGTGATGAAAAGTATCGAGAGTGCGAGCGCGGATAAGCAAAGCATGGTTTTTGCTGTTTTCATTCTTTATCACGTGTGATATGCATTGCATGATCTCTACCCTGATCGTTTTCAGCGCGGTAGAGGAATGTCAATAGGCTAACTAGGATTTTTCACAAAAAGGAAAGGGAATGATATCGCGATCACATCTTACACCGATTTGAATGCTCCTTATGGTTTCAGAGTCGTTTTTTCCTTCCATTTCTTGGCCACTTGCCCTGTTTGGGCATGCTTTGCATCCAGTTCGGTAGGCTCAGCGTTCCTCTTCTCCTCGTTTATTTCATTACTCAAAATAATGGTATAAAGAGTGCCCTAAATTCTTCCGCAAGTTGATCTGCCGTAGAGTCCACAAGTTGATTTTCCGTCAAGTCCAAGCGACTCGAATACTTCAAAAAATAAGATAAAATTACCATTCGCACCAAGGAGGTCAATTGATTCAATTGAGAATTATGTCTATACAAACATGTCTGAACAAAATTGTCAAACGTTAACTTTTTAAGGGAATCTTGAAAATACAACAATTAATTCTAAACGTTCTGTCGTTTTGAGGGTAGATGCCATTGCATCGTGGATTGATTTCAGCTGGATGATGGGATCTATCAATATATAAAAGATTTACAGGATAATGTGAAAAAGATGAAGAAGATAGTGTTCTTAGGGCCACCAAACGCTGGTAAAACGTCATTGCGTAAATTTCTTTTCGAGGGAGTTCCGGCCGATACAATTCTTGAAGAAAATCAAGTCCCGACAATTGGAATTAATTATTCGAAGCATAACTACATGTATACCTATCCGTTTGAAAACCATGGCAAAATACCCGAAAAAATTCCGCTAGAACTCGTCATGCTGGATACTTCGGGGCAAGAGCTTGAAAAAATATTGAGCACCATATTGAGAAACCAAGTATTCTCACGTGCCGACATCATCATGTTCATATTCGACGTGTCAGAATGGGAGAACGAGGCTCGCCGGGAACAATTGATGAATTTCATATCATCTGCCAATGATGCACGGCTCGAAATTGCCCCGGAATCAATGTTTCATGTCATAGGGCACAAGTATGACATTATATCCGGCGGTATCGATGAAATGGAGAAAAATCGGGTGCGCATAAGGAATGACTTGGATAATTACATTTTTCAAAAGACAGGAAAAATGCTAATGCTCGACATCCGTGTCACGAGCTTGCAAAAGGAATATCGACGAGTTTCATTTAACGCGTTATTCGAACTTACAACAAACATACTTCTAACTTCGCTTTAGGATTTTTTCCTGTAAGGTGAAAATTTCATTTGTTAATTCCTGGGGGCGGGTTTCCTTAGATAAAGAGGATTCGCTGGGATCTTTCGAGATTTGGTGTAAATCTTTATGATTTACCTTGATAAATCATTATTATCCTCCGAAGCACCGTGCAAAGCATTTTTTAGTTGATACCGTGGTTCACTACCAATGCCCAGCACGATATCCGTTATGTAAAAAAAATAAAACGCTAAAACGACCAGGGATGATAATGGATCCCAATACCATAAAAAAAATGATACGGTTATCACGAGAAAGAGGAACCGGTAAATTATTCCAAGGCTTCGCGGTTTTGTTAGAAACCATAGAATCAAGATACCGAAGATGAAAAGAAAGTGGAGTCCGAAAAAATCTGGCATGACCAGCATCATTGAAAATACCCCGAGCATGTATCGCTCGATCTCGTTTACGTGATATTTCAGAACCACGTAGCCCGAGATTCCATAGATCAACACCGCCACCACGACGAATGTTGCCGTGATATTCGTGTTAAACACGGTTGCCAAAAACTTGGTCAGACTACAATTACCCGTCGTGAAAATGGAGTTCAAGTCCACCGTCGCCGATATGTTCATCGAGAAGTAAGACGTGATTAGCTTTGGAATGGCCAGGAATAAAACGATGGAAGGAATGAATGGAATGATGAAAAAAACCATGCGATGCAAGAGTTTTTTCACAGGGCGTGACTTGATATTCGCAAATAGAAGAAATGGAACTAACAAGACTATCGTTATAATGAAAACGACCGCGCAACCAAGAAACAAAAAGGCAAGTTTTTCGTCTTTCTTGAAAGAATAATAAATACTAAGCAAGAGAAACATGTTGGCTATGATATTAATTTGCCCCTGGTAATATTCGATGGCTTGTCCCGGCGTCAAGAGATAACCAGCGAGTAACACGGGAACAAGATACAGCATCTCGTCCATGCTCGATGATTTGAATGTTTCCAGGGATAGTATCTTCATGATAAAGTAACAACAGACGATATTAGCCACCAATGTGATCGCCGAGCATGCAAGCAGGTTAAGGTTAAATGCTGAAGGCATAAGATTGCATAGCATGAAATAATAGATGACCTCGGGAAAATTGCGAAATGGCAGTTTCGTCGTGAGAGTATATAGCTTACTCGGGTTTTCCAGGAATTGATGAACAGCAGGCATAAACGCGGTATAAAAATCGTTAAGCGTATTTGATTGGTTAAGAAAAAACAATCCGAAGATATACGCGCCAAAAAAATAAATACAACCGTTGATCAAGAATGATAGAAGGAAGATCAAGCGCACTATTCGATGCAAATCCATGAAAAGACGCCATTTTTTCAATTTTTTTACATGCCAAGGACATGTCCAAAGCACTCGGCCCGGCGATCCTAAAAACCCGAGCGACTCGTGCGTAAAGGGACCACGCGGGGGATATAGAAAGATTTCTACATTATTCCGGCAAGAACGGGAAGCACAAGGCTAGGAGCGCCGATACTGGGCTAAAATTCACCTTGTTGATAGGATCGGTGAGATTTTCCCATTAAGCGAATTCGATCTCGCAGGCACTCGCAAGTGTGGCAAAATCTCCTCCGAGAACAAGATTCTCCTGCGCGATGATATCTGGTGCCGGAAGAACCTCACTATCGAATGTACTGTGTGCATCTTGAACGAGAATAACCTTATATCCAAGGAACGAAGCATGGCGAGTGGTAGAATCGACGCAAAGCTCGCTCTGGACACCCGCGATGACGAGCGTGGTGATTTGGAGGTCGTCCAGCAAGGCTTGCAAATTTGTTCTTACAAACGCGCTGGGGGTTTTCTTGTGGACGATTTTCTCGCCTTTTATCGGCGCAATCTCGGGTTGGATGGCCCAACCAGGCATTGTTCGGTCTAAAATGCCACCAGGAGTGCTTTCGTGTTGAATGAAAATGATCGGGAACCCGGCCTCGCGCGCCCTATCAAGCATCTCCTTGATCGTCTGGAGTAATTCATCCGCATTATAGATGGGAGAACCATCTATCGAGAACAAACCAACCTGGACATCGATAATCAAAAGGCAAGCATTTTCCAGCTTCATGCTTATAGGATAGAAAAGATCTTTAAAAGCTGCGTGCAATGAAAGGTACTTCATTTCGCAATGATGAGAAAAATTCAGATAAAGAGAAAAGGTCTCTTCGATGAAAATCAATCTAAGGCTTCAAAACTTCATTCTTCTTGTCGTGTTCGTTGTAACTGTAATCGCGTGCATGTTCTACGACTTTCACTTGATATCTATTAACCCGGCGTCTGCACCGATCGCGATCTGGTATTTAGCACCCATTGATGCGTGGAAAATTGTATATGCCTGCGCAGCCGCTGCTGCCGCTGTCGCATTTTTAAGCGTTGCGCTTCGATACAACAAGATCCGCCAGCACAAGACAGAACAGTACCTAGCATCGTTGATCTTTTTCTCCGCCATATATCAATGCGCTGCCTATATCCTGCACGTCCTGCAGATAATGTCCGGAGGTCTAAACTCCATCGTGCAAATTGGCCTCAAGTTTTACATGCCACTTGACATCTTGTCCCTCTTGTTTTTCTCGTTCATGTCAATGGAAGTGTTCATTAAGCCTGCCATCGGGTTAAGTCGGGAGTCTCCCATTGAGAAATTCATTCTCGTGCTTGAAATCGGCGGGATCATTATCGGTATCCTCATCACGTTATTCACATACACGCCTGATGGCTCACCGTTCGAGATTATCACGGGCACGATAGGTTTCTCATGGCTCGCGTTGATTGCGATTATCGTGAGCATCGTGATATCCATCATAATCAAAATGCGTCGATCTATCGCCGAGCCAATACAAGCTCGTGCTTTACAAGCAATTGCCCTCCAGCTCATATTGTTAGCGGTGGTGACGCTTTTGATGGCGCTCGTGGAGATGGCGTCGTTCATAAACATGACGAATGAGGTTGCTTATATCATACGGATCGCGCAAAGCCTCTTGTCAGTCATGATCGCCTGGTTATATTTCCCCGCATTCATCAATCCCTCGGAAAAGAAAGAAGCAAAACAAGATTAATAGAAGTTTTGAGCTTGTTCTTCAATTCTTCAAAAAATAGTTGAGAACGCATAGAATATCTCAACTAAATCAAGAGATTTAATGGATATCATCGGGGATTGTTGGGACGAATACCGTTAAAATCCCGTTACACCATAATGGAGAAGACATTATCTTGCTGTTAATCTCACAAAATATGTTCTAAACTCGAATTTTGTTAGAGTTTTTTTATTCATTGGCTAAAACTTTGATCTCGTATTTGCTAATAGAGTTTTTACGAAATAAAAAAATGAGAGTATAAAAAATGGACAAAAAGTTAAGATTTACTCGTCCTCTTCCTTAGGTGCTTCCTCTTCTTCTGCAGGAGCCTCTTCCTCTTCTTCTACGGGCTTAGGCTTCGGTGCAGGCTTCGGAGCAGGCTTTGCCTTAGGTGCGGGCTTCGGTGCAGGCTTCGGAGCAGGCTTTGCCTTAGGTGCGGGCTTCGGTGCGGGCTTCGGTGCGGGCTTCGGTGCGGGCTTCGGAGCAGGCTTCGCCGCGGGCTTCGGAGCAGGCTTCGCCGCGGGCTTCGGAGCAGGCTTCGCCGCGGGCTTCGGAGCAGGTTTCGCTGCGGGTTTCGCTGCGGGCTTCGCCGCGGGCTTCGCCGCGGGCTTCGCCGCGGGCTTCGCTGCGGGCTTCGCTGCGGGTTTCGCCGCGGGTTTCGCTGCAGGCTTGGCTGCGGGGTTCGC
>Ga0209039_10003285_pt1 | contig 12751 bp, 9 predicted proteins | sample BogFormECP12_OM1_FD_188238 | JGI IMG/M metagenome (GOLD analysis project Ga0209039, IMG submission 188238) | Bog forest soil microbial communities from Calvert Island, British Columbia, Canada - ECP12_OM1 (SPAdes) (version 2) | ecosystem: Environmental > Aquatic > Freshwater > Wetlands > Bog ...
CCGTGGGAGGCGATTGGCCCGGAAGCCCCAACCCATCCACACCGTTCCCTTCAGAAATGCTGGTGGACTACGTGCGTGTGTATACGAATTAAGAGCTACCTGTGAAGACGCACACGTGCAGATGGCCAACCATGATCTGTACGCGTTTCAAATCCCACATATGACCTTTGGAACGCCCCCCGAAGCCATACGCAGCAAAGTTGCTTGCACATTCATTGACTCTGTGGTACAACTGAATCATTCCAGTTTGCCCCCAAAGGCAAACCTGGATTTCATGCAGAGTGGCTGAGGGACGAGCCCTGTGACGCCACGACAACCTGCCTGGGCAAACCAGGAGTATGGTGTCAACTCTCGCCCGTAAGGGGAACATGAGATTCGGGGGTCGCTTCAGCACTCTTGGTTGAGGCGTCTCGCAAGGTACTTCGAGTCATTTCACGTTCGCTCTTTTGAGCCGGTCACGCGCTCGTATCAGTGCAGCCTCTCGCGTTGCGAGGGATGAATGACGATTGCATACGAATTGCGCTGCCGGGAATGCGGAAAATTCTACGGGAATCAACCGCTTTCTATCTGTGACGAGTGTTTTTCTCCGCTCGAGGTGGTTTTCGACCTGGAGTATGCCCGCACCCGCTTTACCCGCGAGGCTATCCATCAGGGACCGCTGAATATGTGGCGCTATCGGGCGTTGTTGCCGGTGAGCGACAGCTACCAGCCGCAGACTCCGGCGGGGTTCACGCCGCTGATGAAGGCTCCGCGGCTGGGCGCGCGTATTGGCGCGAGCAATCTTTTCATTAAGAACGACGCCGTCTGCCTGCCCACTCTCAGCTTCAAGGATCGCGTGGTGGCCGTGGCGCTGGCCAACGCGCAGGCCTTTGGCTTCGACACGGTGGGCTGCTCGTCCACCGGAAACCTGGCGAATGCCGTGGCCGCTCAGGCCGCGCGTCTAGGATTGAAGAGCTTCATCCTGATCCCCGACGATCTGGAGCCGGCCAAGATTCTCAATACCCAGGTCTACGGCGCTACGCTGGTGCGCGTCGCGGGCAACTACGACCACGTTAACCGCCTATCATCGCAGATCGCCGACCGCTACAACTGGGGCTTTGTAAACGTGAACCTGCGACCCTTCTACGCGGAGGGCTCAAAGACGGTGGGCTATGAGATTGCCGAGCAACTGGGCTGGCGGCTGCCGGACAACATTGTTTGCCCCATGGCCGGCGGATCGCTGATTACGAAGATTCGCAAAGCTTTCGAAGAGCTGATCGCGCTTGGCCTGGTGGAGGACAAGCAGGTACGCTTCTTCGGCGCGCAGGCCACGGGCTGCTCGCCTATCATCCAGGCAGTCAAGAGCGGGACCGACACGATTGAGCCGCAAAGGCCCCACACTATCGCGCGGTCGCTGGCTATTGGCAACCCGGCAGACGGGGTGTATGCTGCGCGCGCCATTCGCGCCTCGGGCGGCTGGGCCGAGGATGTGTCGGACGTGGAAATCGTTTCTGCCATGCAGGAAGTGGCGGAGACTGAGGGCATCTTTGCCGAGACAGCCGGCGGAGTGACCACTGCGGTCACCGCGCGGCTCTATGCCCATGGGCGCATCCGGCCCGACGATCTGACCGTCATCTGCGTTACCGGCAACGGCCTGAAGACCACCGATTGCCTGAACGGCGCTTACGAGCAGAGCCGGGCCATCCGTCCCCGGCTAAGCGATTTTGAAGCCTTTGTAGAAGAACACAACGAATGCAGCCCAGCACAGAGCCAGGATCTGGTCCTGGCGGGAGAAACCAATGGCCGTTAGAGTTCTGTTGCCCAATGCCTTTCAGAAGCACACCAACAACGCGCGCGAGATTACGAGCACGGCGACCAATCTGCCCGAACTGATTACCGAGATCGAAGGCCGTTTTCCGGCCCTGCGCAAGCACCTGCGCGGCGAGGATGGGCAGGTCCGCCGCTTCATCAATTTTTATGTAAACGAGGAGGACATCCGCTTCCTGGGCAATGAGAACTACCGCTTTCAGGAGGGCGACGAGGTGCTGGTGATTCCATCTATCGCAGGCGGGTGAAGCTGCGTTACGGCAATTCGAGTTACTGATGTTACCAGAGGCTCTCCCTGTGGGGAGGGCCTTTGTGTGACAGCCGGGTTACAGGCTGAACAAAACATTTGCATTGTATTTGCACGGGATTGACCGTTCATTTACAGGTCTCAGTGGATACTGCTCCCGTGATCGCGCACACTGAGCAGAAGGTTCCGCTAAAGCTGGCCGTTGGTTCCGCCGTTCTGGTAGAACCGGGATTTTCCACACAAGTTTCTTCTCCGCCACCGGCTCAAGATAAGCCGCGCATTCATGCCGAGGTTGGCCGTTACCGGCTGCGAATGGCCGAGAGCGTCGATGATCGAGATGCAGCCTGCCGGCTTCGCTTCAAGGTCTTCAACATCGAGTTGAACGAGGGGCTGGCCAGCTCCTACCAAACCGGCCTGGATATCGACCAGTTCGACCTCTTCTGCGAGCACCTGCTGGTGGAGGACAAGCTGGAGAGCAACCCGGCCAAACGTGTTGTGGGCACCTACCGGATGCAGTCAGGCGCAACCGCGGCGCGTAACCTGGGCTACTACTCCGAGCAGGAGTTTGATTTAGCCCCCTATGAACCGCTACGCGCGGACATTCTGGAACTGGGCCGGGCCTCCATTGATCGTGAGCATCGAACCCCCGAAGTTCTTACCTTGCTGTGGCGGGGCATCGCACAGTATGCTACCGACATGGGATTGCGTTACCTGATCGGCTGCTCATCGCTGACTTCGAAAGACCCGGCTGAGGGCTGGCAGGTATATAGCCAGCTTGAACGCTACCGGGTTTCACCGGAGTTCGAGACTGCGCCGACCACCGCATACGCCTGTCCCAGCGAGCAAGTGGGCACACACGCACAGCCGTCGCCCTGCCAGCAAGACCTGTCGATGGAGACCGCCGCTGCTACTCAGACGCGAGTCCCCAAGTTGCTGAAAACCTACCTGACCCTGGGGGCGCGCATCTGCGGACCGCCGGCCTGGGACCGGGAGTTTGGCACCATCGATTTCCTTACGCTGCTCGATCTGAAGTTGCTCTTGCCCTCGGCACGCAACCGTTTTCTGGCACCCCTGCATACATGATTTTTCGTACGATCCGGCGCGCTGTGGCGCTGGTGCTGGCTTTGGCCTTATCCATCTTTCGCTATTGGCTGATTCGTCTGCGCGGCCCGCTTTCCATGGAGCGCCACGCGCTGTGGGGCCAGCAAACCGCCCGCACAATATTGGCCGGCGTGGGCATTCACTACAGCGTGAAAGGTACTCCGCCTACGCATGGGCTGGTCATCTCCAATCATCTCAGCTACTTAGATGTCCCCATCCTCGCGGCGGCCATGCCCTGCTTCTTTGTCGCCAAGATTGAGATCGGCGGCTGGCCCATCTTCGGCTGGGCGGCGCGCGCCTGTGGGACCATCTTCCTGGACCGCAACAGCCGGGAAAGCGCCATGAGCGTTGCCGACCAGATGGTGGAGCGGCTTAAGTTGCAGATTCCAGTGCTGTTATTTCCAGAGGGGACCAGCACCGACGGCAGCCAGTTGTTGCCCTTTCACCCCCGGCTAATTGACCCGGCCACCTCGACCGGCACGCAAATTACAACGGCCGCCGTACATTACGTGATAGAGGACGGCACGCCAGAGAAGGAGCTGTGCTGGTATGGCGATGAGTCGTTCACGACGCATCTCCTTAAGGTTCTGGGAGTTGCGGGCTTCTCCGCCGAGGTGCGCTTTGGTGAGCCGCACATCTACAACGACCGCCGCGTGGCCGCCGACTCGACGCGCGCCGAGATTGCAGCCATGCGCGAGGAGATGGCGGAGAGACAGGGAATAGGGAGTAGGGAGTAGGGAATAAGGAACAAAGAGCAAAGATCAGGCACAAAAACGCGTAAAAAGAACCTCTACTTTGAAGTAGAGGTTTTTTGCGCAAAATTGGGTTATTTGGGAAGCGCCAATGCGCGAGTATTTAACCTATTTGTTCGCTTTTCTGCGATGAAGCTAGGATTCAGCCACCTGCAGTGCGGCCAGCGGCCTACGGCAGAGCGGCAAGGCAGGGTCTGGGTTACCCGGCAAATACTGCCGAGAAGCCGACTTTGCTGGACCGATCCTGCCACGGAGACTATAAGCAATTGTTTTTAACGCAATTGCGTACTTTTAGAGCAACTATAACTGTCACTTGCCGCGCTCAAGTTTATGCTACTTCCTCACCTTTTTTCATCTGCGTTATGGGATAATCATTATGATTTTCCCGGTTACCTCCAAGCAACATTTATCCAAATCCGGTTTAATCCGTACATATCCGGCTGTTTAGTCAACCTCAAGGAGATCAAACGTTATGTCTTTCTCACGCCGCAACTTTCTTGGAGGGTCGGCCGCCCTTGGCCTCCTCTCTGCCGCACTTGCCGATACCGAAGTCGCCGACGCGTTGCGCGATCCAACCTCTACCTCCTCGGAGCCCACATTTGGCCAGAAGTACTGGTCGAGTCTTTATGCAGGTAATACTGCCAAAACACGCGCTGCATCCAGACACATGACTCCGGAAGAGCGCATCCCTGCTATCTATCACTTCAGCGACAAGACCCAGCTCCGTCGAAGCGAGGAGATCAAAAATCCTGAAGAGCTCCCGGATTTCCAGGACGAAGCCGTTGTCACCATCGAGCTCACCGGATATCGTCCCGGATCAGCCGATCAAGAAGCACTCTCAAAGGTGAACTTCGCTAACATGCATCTCTCCTGCCAGCGCGTGAGTGGCAGCCAGTTTATCGGGCCGCTTGCCTGGGCGACGATAGCTACTGTCTTCACGCAGAGAACAAAGACTCTTCCTGCCGTGACGGCCCTCGACTGGAATACGTTGTCCGGCCAGAATCCCACAAGCACCGCCAAAACCGGCGCCAGTAGCACCAATACGACCAATCCCAGAATTCAGCATTTGCTGCTCAGTCACGGAGCCGGTCATCTCAATGTCAACGTCACGACTACGCCCAAGGAGTCGCCCCTCGACAGAGTTCTGAAGATAGCTGTCGCCACGTCCAAAGTAATCGCCCCGCTCTTCGGATTCCCTGCGATCAGCGCCCTTGCTCTCGAAGCCTTCTATGATTTTTACGGGAAATTGGAAGCCGCCAAACAGGATAATTTTCTACTCACAACCACGCAAAAGGATGTCATCGTGGCCAAGCCGGGACTCAAGGTTACAGATATGGATTTTCACCCGATGTTTTTGCTCAACGGCGACTATATTCTGGTTCCCCTGATTCACCAAAGGGACTTCGAAAACAAGATGAGCAATCTCACACTGGTCAATGGCTTTGTAGTAGAGAAAAGCGCAAACGGAATTCTTGCCGACCGCGTCAAGAGCGCCATTCCCGATGTCAGTTACCTGGCGCTCAGCGTGAAAGTGCAATCGGCCAGCGATGTTCCGAATAAGTTTGGAATCACAGATCCGGTTCTCAGCGATCAACCGATTGCCGGATCGAAACCCGGTTTGAAAAGTGAAGGTAATAAGCAGAGTCAGCCCAACCCCTGATCCGGGGGCTGGGCCAGATGTATCTTTCCATGCTGCCAGGCAAATTCAGCCCCAGCCGAGCCTGGCAGCACCGGCTCGCTTAACCACTGACTACGCAGTGTTGCGAATTGCATGGCATATGAATGTTTAGGTCAACTAACATGGGAGCGAATATGAATTGCCAATTTTACACGAGAATGCGGGGTACCTTGTGCCGCGGCGGCAGCCTAGTTTTGATGATGCTAACCTCTGTGCTGATCGCGACAAGTGGATTTGCCCAGACGCCAGAACCGGCGCCGCCGAATGCAGCAGTGGAGCGGCAACTGCCGGCCGAAGTGCAGGCAAAGCTGAGCAAACTACAAGCTGACCTCAAGGTTGCGCAGGCCGCCGGGGATTCCAGTACCGAGGCAAATACATTGAACCAGATTGGCGAATTGTACCTTCATGCCTCGGATTACCAGACGGCGCTAGACCACTATAAGCAGGCGCAGACGGTGGCACACTCCACGAAGAACCCGGACGTGCGACAGGAGGCGGCCGCGCTGAACGGGATGGGTGATTGCTATCGCGTGTGGGGGAAAAGCGAGCAAGCATCGGATACGTATCAGCAGGCGCTGGACCTGGCTACGGCCTCGCACGATGATAAAGGTGCGGCCACAGCGCTAATCGGCCTGGGATGGGTCAATAACACGATTGGCCAGAATCAAAAGGCGCTGGATTTCTATAAACAAGCACTGCCCCTGGCGCGAAATGCGAAGGACGGCAATTTGGAGGCGAGGGCTCTTCGGCGCACCGGCTTAGTCTACTACGGTCTTGGTGACATGCAGAAGGCGCTGGATTTCTACAACCAGGCCCTGCCGATCTTTCGCCGGCAACACGACCGCGACCGAGAGGCCACGATGCTGAACGACTTCGGGCTGGTCTACTCCAGTATGGGAGAGAAGCAAAAGGCGCTGGGTTACTACAAGAAGTCTTTGCCGATCTTTCGTCATATAGGCGACCGGGACGGTGAGGCCTTGACGCTGAAGGTCATCGGCAGAGTCTATGGCGATCTTGGGGAGAGGCAGAAGGAGCTGGAGTACTACAAGAAAGCCCTGCCGATTATTCAAAAGGTAGGCGACCTCGACGGCGAGGCTACGACGCGGAACGGAATCGGTCGAGTCTATAGCGATATGGGGGAGAAGAAGAAGGGGCTGGATTTCTACTACCAGGCCCTGTCGCAGGCGACTGCGATCAACGACCCGCTTCTGGAAGCCGAGATTTCCTACAATCTGATGCGCAATCTGCGGGATACACAGCCCACGCTGGCCATCTTCTACGGTAAGCGGGCGGTCAACCGGCTGCAGTGGGTGCGAAGCCATATCGAGGGTCTCGACAGCACAGTACAAAAGGCCTTTCTGGCTTCGAAAAGAGACTATTATCACGAACTTGCCGACCTACTGATTGCCCAGGACCGCTTGCCCGAGGCGCAGCAAGTGCTTGACATGATGAAGGAAGAGCAGTTTGAAGAGTTTACCCGCTCTCGCGAAGTCAAGCATCCTTCCAATCAAACTGCATCACTTAATACCGCAGAGCAAGAGGCGGAGAAAGAATATCAGGATGCGAGTCAGAATCTGTTTCAGATTGCCGACGCCATATCGTCCCTGGAAAAGAAACAGAACCGCACTGAGGATGACAACAAGAAGCTCGACAGCCTAGACGTGCAGTTGAGCAACGCGAACCGGATGTTCAATAAGCTTCTCGACAAGTTGCCTACCATTCTCCCAGACAGGCAGGGGCAAAAGGCCGAGGACATGAGCCAAAGGATACGCGGCCTGCGGCAGCTGATGCACAACATTGCAGAACCTGGAACAGTGGCGCTTTATACGATGGTCACCGATCATTACTACCGCGTGATCGTCATTAGCAGCGATGGGCAGATGACCGAGCACAGCACTGAGATTCCCATAGCCGTGCTGCGCCAGCAGATCGCCCGCTTCAAGGAGTTGATGAGTCTGAAGCCCAGCGAGAGCGCGGTCGATAAATACGGAAACACACGGCGCACACCCGGCCAGACCGCCGAGATGATGGACCTAGCAGGAAAGCTTTACATCACGCTGATCGCGCCGGTCACAGTGGCTCTCGAGCATAATCATGCGCACACGCTGGTCTGGGAACTCGACGATGCGCTGCACTATATTCCGCTGGGAGCGCTCTATAATTCCGCCACCAAGCAGTATCTTGTGGAGAATTATGCAAGCGTGATCATAACTCCAGGAGATCAGTTCAGATTGGATGATCGGCCGGATCTTAGCGGCGCCCGAATTTTAGCAATGGGCATTTCACATTCCGGTTATGACAGGGATTTCGATGCACTGCCGAATGTTCCCCTGGAACTTGAATCGATTGTTCGCGATCCGTCAAAGCCCGACACCCATGGCGTACTGCCCGGCACCGAGTGGCTTGATCTTGATTTCACCGAGGCGCGTTTAATCCAGGAACTGAAAGGGCCTGATAACGCACCGGACAAGAACCCGCCATATAAGATCGTCCATATCGCCAGCCACTTCAATGCCGATCCGGCAGGTGACAACATCAAGTCGTTTTTATTGCTTGCGGGACAAAACACCGCACTCGATCAAAATGGCCTGGGCTTTCATCTTACCCTTGACGAGTTGAGGAGCCAGAACAACCTGCAAGAGATATTTGCAGGCGTTGACCTGCTCACCCTCTCCGCCTGCCAGACCGCGGTCACGGTACAAACAGGAGAAGGCCATGAGATCGACGGGCTGGGGGGTGTGGCGCAGGATCAGGGCGCAGAGGCAGTGATGGCGTCGCTGTGGAGCGTCTATGACGAGAGCACATCGAAGTTGATGGCGCGTTTTTATAAGCTGTGGACCGGTTCCAAGAAAAAACTGACGAAGGTGGATGCACTGCGTCAGGCGCAACTCGATATGCTCGGTGTGACGTACACGATGAATGGGCAGTTTCGGGTAGCCAGCGATCCAGATGTTGCGCCGACTGAGCTGGACACAGGGGAAGTTGCGGTGAGCTCGTTCGCGGACCCATACTATTGGGCTCCATTCATCCTCATGGGGAACTGGAAGTGAAGAGGATAGAACCTCAAATGACGTTGTTTCCGGATTGCCGGCAGTTCGGGAGTTGACGATTATTCAATTAACCCGGCGCGAAAGACGGAATTAAACCATACCTTTAATCGCGGCTTCGCCGCGTGGATTGATTTCTAAAAACTGGTGGGGAATTTGACGGCACGGCTGAAGCCGTGCCCTTTCAAGGCCGCTATGTTGGATTCGTGGTATCCCACCCTAGCCGCAAAAGCAAAGACGCGGCGAGGATGGGGCACCCATAATTATTAGCAATGATAGATTTGAACGCGGCTTCGCCGCGTGGATTGATTTCTACAAAACGGGTGGATGGATTATTGCGAGGTTGAAATTCTACTCCAGCGACGAAGACCTGTCGCCGAGGACCCCAGTAAACCCCCGCCTCCCTCCGTCTTAGCGAATCACACGAAAAGCAGGCCGCAGGGGCTAAAGCCCGGCAATTTTTGTTGCGCTTGCGGCACGACTGAAGTCATGCCCTGACGCTTCTGGCGACTCCGAATGCATGAATATGTGTGGGCGAGGACGCCCACACGACAGCCGGTCAGGAGACCGGCGCTACATTCCTTCCATTACATTTTCAAGCGGTCACGGCGCTACTCGTTGTCGGCGAGGAGGAGGCGGAGGTCGCGGAGGTTGTGGCCGGTGGGTCCGGTGACGACGGCGTCGCCCAGGGCGGTGAACATGGGGCAGGCGTCGAAAGCGGCCAGAGACGACTTCAGGTGGAATCCGAAGGTGTGAGCGCGGGTGACGGTGGTAGGGTCGGCGACGGCTCCAGCGGCGTGGGAGTTGCCGTCGATGCCGTCGGAGCCGGCGCTGAAGACGGTGAGGCGCTGGCCCGCGTACTGCTCCAGGTCGAGCGCGCAAGCCATGACGAACTGCTGGTTGCGGCCTCCGGCGCCGGGAGTGCGATCCATGGTGACCGTTACTTCGCCGACAGAGATGAGGCAGAGGCGGGGATGGACGGCGCGCAAGGCGTGGAAGCGCTCGAGGAGGTAGCGGGCGGCGTCGGCGTAGTCCCAATCGTCGCAACTGTTGTCGACTACGACGTGAAAGCCGGCCTGTTGGGCGAGGGCGCGGGCGTTCTCCGTCAGGTCGTGGCTGCTGAGCAGAAGCTCGAAGACGGAATCGCGAAAGGCGGGGTCTTCGCTGGACATAGCCGCGGCGGCGGTGACGCGGCGGGTGGGCGTGGCCTCGGGTTTGGAAAACGATGGGAAAAAGGGCGGAAACCAACCCTTGTTGCCGGGAGATTCAGGCATGTCGGCGCGCTCGAAGAAGGCGAGGACGGAGGGAGGCAGCTTGGATTTGAGGTCGTACTTTTCCAGCAGGTGGCGCACCTCGGAGACGGTGGAGTGGTCGGGCGAGGTGGGTCCGCTGGAGAGCGCGTCGAGAGAGCGCAGGGGCACGTCGGGCAGCAGCAGGCTGACTTTGGCGGCTTCACCGGCGGCGATGGCAAGGCGGCCGCCTTTGACCGCGGAAAAATGCTTGCGCAGGGTGTTGATCTCGCTGATGGGCGCGCCCGAGGCGAGCAGCAACTGATGGAAGGCGATGGTGTCATCGAGGGAGATATGCGGGTCCAGAGGCAGATCGAAGATGGCAGAGCCGCCGCCGGAGATGAGGAAGAAGACCAGCGTGTCCTTTTTGGCGCGCTTGAGCATGGCAAGGGCGGCGCGGGCGCCGTCGAAGGACTCCTCATTAGGCAGCGGGTGGCCGCCCTCGAAGTAGCGAATGCGCCAGGAGCGGTGCGTGGGAAGCTGGTTGGAGCAGCAGACGCCGCGCAGGCCGCTGCGGCGCTTCATGCGGTCAAGAAGCACATCGAGCATGGGGGCGGCAACCTTGCCCAGGGCGATGACGAATATCTTCTTATAGCAATTGAGATCGATGGAGGCCGGGCCGCTGCCGTCGGGCAGAAGCCGGTGCATGATGTGGCCCTCAAAGCGAATGCGGCGGTCGAAGGCGGACTCAATGCTGCAAGCCTTGATGGCGCCGGTAAAGATGTCAGTGGCCGTGGCGTGCAGGGCATCGAGAGAGGAATCGGTAGCCAGGGTCATTGGAATTGCTCCTTCAGCCAACCAGCGAGCACCGTCTGCATGGGCTCGAGTTGACCGGTAAAGAAGTGATCGGCGCAGGGAAGGAGCACCAGTCGCTTGGGTTCGGGGGCGGAGACGGCCAGGCTTGCCAACTGCGAATCCGGGTCGAACTGGTCATCTGTTCCGCTGAGGAAGAGCTTGGGAATTGTGCAAGCGTGCAGGTAGGGATAACTATATTCGAATCCGGGCACCTGAGTGGGCAGGCCGAGCAGGGCCAGGGCGTGGATGTTTTTTGGGGTGTGGGCAGGCGAGCAGCAGGCGCTGAGCGCCATGGCCGCGCCGAAACTGTAGCCAACCAACACCAGCGGCAGGTGGTATTCGTTTTCAAGCCAGTCAAGCGCCGCGAGCACATCGCCGGTTTCGGCATGGCCATCGTGCACGCCGTGGCTCAGGCCTGTGCCGCGAAAGTTGAAGCGCAGAACCGGCCAGCCAAGGCCCCATAGCGGGTCGTTGAGGGCTTTCATGGCGTGATAAACCACCTTGTTCTGCATGTTTCCGCCGCCTAATGGGTGGGGATGGCAGATGAGCGCGGCAAAACGGGAGTGGGGCGCGCCGTCGTTCACCACGGCTTCCAGACGGCCGGCGGGACCGGTGAGGCTCACGCTGCGCAGAGCGGCTGTCGCGAGGCTGGTTCTGGGTTGGGTGGGAGCGGATGCGGCGGTCATTCCACACTCCATTCTACGCGATGGAGGCATAACCTTCCCATTAGGTCCCATTAGGTCCCAGTTGGGATATCCGGCTTCCATGTGTGGGATACGGCCACAGGCGACACGTTACAAAAGTGTTCAATCAGATATTTTTTAGAAGCGGCAAAGGCAGCGACGTTTGAGGTATTCTGGCATCATCATGAGCACTCCCCCGTCTGTTAATCCCTCCGTCGAACCACTTGATCCTATCCAGTTGACTCGCCAACTGTGCAAAATCGAGTCAACTACCTACCATGAGGGCGAGATTGGTAATTATCTTGCCAATTTTCTTATCCTGCGCGGATGGTTTGTGGAAAAGATGGCCGTACCGCAACCGCCGGAAAACGCCGACGCAGGGGAGCGCTGGAACATCTATGCGGGAACGGCAGACGAGCAGCCCGATCTGGTTTTTTCCACCCACATGGACACGGTGCCGCCCTATATTCCCCTCAACGAGGATGAAGATTATCTCTACGGACGCGGAGTATGCGACGCCAAGGGCATTATTGCCGCGCAGGTGGCCGCCGCCGAATTTCTGCGAGCGGTGGGATACCGGATTGGCGTGTTGTTTGTAAGCGGAGAGGAGCGCGACTCAGCCGGCGCCAAGGTAGCCAACATGATGCACAAAGGCAGCCGCTTCCTCATCAACGGCGAGCCTACCGGCAACCGCCTTGGGCTGGCCTCCATGGGCGCCCTGCGCGTGGTCTTCCGCTCCACCGGCAAGATGGCCCACTCGGCCTATCCAGAGATGGGAGATAGCGCCATCCACAAGCTGGTCAAGGTGCTGGGAAAACTGCTGAAGCTGCAATTGCCGACTACGGAAGATGTGGGTTCCAGCACGCTCAACATCGGCCAGATCGAGGGAGGCTACGCCCCCAACGTCATCGCCGACAAAGCCGAGGCGCAGGTGCTGGTGCGGCTGGTGGGGGATTCGACGCCGGTGCGCGCTGCACTCATGGACGCTGCCGCAGGACTGGCCGAAGTGGAGTTCACGCTGGAGATTCCCTTCATCCGCTTGCTCGCGGTTGAGGGCCTGCCCACCATGATCGCCAAGTTCACCACCGACATTTCCATACTGTCCAACTGGGGCGAGCCGCTGCTGCTGGGGCCGGGGTCCATCCACGTCGCCCATTCGCCCTATGAGAAGGTGGCGAAAGGCGAGCTGCTGGAAGCGGTGGAACTGTACATTCAGGTGGCAAAGCAGTTGCTGGGGTGAGAGCTGAGGCGACAATTCTGATAAACTCAGGTTGCATCTTCTGGTCGTTGAAAACAATATGCTTACATCACTGAGAATCCGGAATTTCAAGGCTTGGAAGGACACCAAGCAAA
>Ga0209039_10003286_pt1 | contig 12750 bp, 12 predicted proteins | sample BogFormECP12_OM1_FD_188238 | JGI IMG/M metagenome (GOLD analysis project Ga0209039, IMG submission 188238) | Bog forest soil microbial communities from Calvert Island, British Columbia, Canada - ECP12_OM1 (SPAdes) (version 2) | ecosystem: Environmental > Aquatic > Freshwater > Wetlands > Bog ...
GATCCTCTTCATGATCTACGTCAACGCCATGGACTTTATCCATCCCGCCATTATCAATCTGCCGAAATGAATGAGTCGAAACTTCCTTTTCAAAAGACGATTGACGAATTGCTCGCTGGCAAGAAGAGTTTATCTCGTTCTTCACTGCGAAGTTTTTCAGATATTGATTCTGTCTCGCTGAATCTATTACTCGAAGCCTGGCCTCGCATCGCGCCGGACCGCAAGCGGCTCCTGCTCGACGAGCTTCAAACCCTATCTGATAACGACACCCTCGTCAGCTTTGACGATCTGGCACGCGCGCTGCTCAACGACTCAGATGCGCAGGTGCAGGCGGGCGCCATTCGTCTGCTCGATGAATGCAATGACGCAAAGCTCATTCCAATCTATTTGAAAATATTATCCAGCGATAATGATGCCTCAGCCCGTGCTGAGGCCGCCTCGGCGCTGGGGAAATTTGTCCAATTGGGAGAACTGGAAGAGATCCCAAAAAAGACTCAAGGTCGAGTTGAAGATGCATTGCTCGAAAAGATCAATAGTGAAGATGACGCAAGTGTCCGTCGTCAGGCGCTTGAAGCGATCGGTTATTCATCCCGTCGTGAAGTTGTCACGTTGATTGAATCGGCTTTTCATCGCGAGGATCCGGACTGGCAAGCCAGCGCCTTATTCGCGATGGGACGTTCATCCGATGAGCGCTGGGAAGAGAATGTGATTCCGAAAATACTGGATGAAAATCCGCGCGTGCAATTGGCGGCCATCGAAGCCGCAGGCGAATTGGGGCTGATACCGGCACGCGAGATATTGCTCAAAATGCTGCAAGACGAGGAAAATGATGAGCTGGTTGTGAACGCGGCAGTTTGGTCGCTTTCACAAATCGGCGGTGAAGACGCGCGTATCTATATTGAAAGTTTGATTGACGAGACCGAGGACGACGACCAGGTTGAATTCCTCGAAGAAGCATTGGACAATCTGGCTTTTACCGAGGACCTCGCTAAATTCGATCTGCTCAACTTGGATGTAGATGACGATCTCATAGATCAAGAGGAATGAACTGTATAAAAAAGGCGCAGCGGGTTACAATACATTATCATGCCTTGGTATGAACTTTTCTCCAACCTAAATGCACATCCAATCAGAATCATTCTTGAGGCAATTCTCAGGCCGTTGACGCCAATGCCTTTGGTGGTTTTCCGGAGGAGGTAAACGTGGAACGGCTTCGGAAATCCATTTTCGTTTTTCTATTGGCTCTGATCTCTTTGGGATTTACGAGCTTGCCGCAAGATCAGTCCGGTTTCGCCGCGACCGATGTCAATATCTCGTATAACTTCGGTCAGCAAATCACGTTTCTAGCGCGGCTCACATCGAACGTTCCCATTCAGCAGGCCTTTATTACATTCCGGGAAGTGGATGAAGAAAACTCGCAAGTCGCGCTTCTAACGCTCAACGCGGACGGTTCGACCAAGTATCAATACGACGCCAGTCAGCATTTGATAGCGCCTTTTGCAACCATCGAATTTTCCTACCAAGCAACGCTAACCAATAACCAAACCGTTACAACCGGACCGTTCTATTTCAGATACAATGACAATCGCTTCGCGTGGAAGCAACTCACTGCAGATTCGGTCACGGTGCATTGGTATAACGGCGACAACGTGTTCGGTCAGGCTGCGCTCGACGCGGCGCGCGTGGGTCTGCAAAACATCAGCCAGACCTTACCCGTTTCGCTTAATCCGCCCGTTGATGTTTATATCTACGCCGATTATGATGATTTGGTCAGCTCACTAACCCTGGGCGGCCGCCAATGGGAAGCCGGTCATGCTGATCCCTCCATTGGCGTTGGAATGCTGGCGGTCGCCCCAAGCGATACGCAGTCCATTGATCTGCAACAATTGGTTCCGCACGAGCTCACCCACATCATGCTCTATCGCAGTTTGGGCGATGGCTTCAATCGTTTGCCAACCTGGCTGGAGGAAGGCATTGCTTCGATGGAGGAACTTGATCCAAATCCCGATTATGCAAATACATTAGAAGTGGCAAGTAAAAATAATTCACTGTTATCCTTTGAAGACTTATGCGCTTCCTTCCCCGCCGATAGCGGACGCGCCTATTTGGCTTTCGCAGAGTCCCAATCCTTCGTTCGTTTTCTGCGCGATACCTACGGCAACACCGGAATCGTGGCACTGACCAAAGCCTATGCCGACGGACTCGATTGCAATCTTGGTGCGACGCGCGCGGTGGGAGTGCCGCTTAATCAACTCGACACGCGCTGGCGCGAAACCGTTCTCGGGCAAAATGTCGCAGGTGTCGCGGCGCAAAATCTTTTGCCGTATCTCATCATCCTAGGGCTAACACTGATCGTCCCGATCTGGGGTGCGATCGGTGTCATCGTTACAGGGAGAAAAAATGCCCGATGAAATTGTCCGCGTTCATGTATGGGTCAAAGGGATTGTGCAGAACGTTGGGTTCCGCGCGTTCGTCGAATATAACGCGGTCCAGCTCGGCGTCACGGGTTGGGTGCGGAATCTTGGATACGATACCGTTGAAGCCGTTGCGGAGGGTCGACGCGACAGAGTGGATCTTCTCGTCGAAACGATGAAAGCCGGGCCACGCGCCAGCCGTGTCAACGAATCGAGAGTTGAATGGGAAAATGCAACCGGGGAGTTTGCAGAGTTTGGTGTAAAGAGAAGTATGTGATTGACCAGTTAATAAAAATCAGTCTATAATGGACGAGGAGAGGTCACTATGGTCATGGCGACATTATCCACATTGTTTTCCACGCTCGGCACGGCGGCCAACACTGCCAAAGCTTTCAAAGAATTGCTTGCCCATAAGAAAGGTGAGGAGCGCCTGTTGCTGGAAGAATTGAAGCGTGACTCCACGCTTTCATGGCTGGTGGTAAACCGCGAAGTGGAACCGAAGAAAATCGTTCCGCAATTAAGCACGAAAGCTTATGATCGTCTGCTGGAAGAGAACTACAATTTCAACAATTTGGTTTCATCGAGCAAACGAATGGTCAAAGGAGGAACCCAATTCGAAGATAGTGATTTGTCTTCGTTCATCGGCAAGGACGTCTCTAATCTCGTCGAAGCGATTTATGACCGTATCAAAGAGATGGAGGTGATCTTTGAAGTGGACCCTGACGATGAGCGCATTGATTGGAATCGCCGCGTGATCAATTTACACAAACGGATTTTACTGTTGATGTTCCATCTCAAAGGCTGGACGAATTAATTTGTAGGGTCCCATTGGCACCGTGACCCTACTTGTTTATTGAAACCCCCATCCTGTTCCTTCATCGAAGCAAATTTCCCCTGACCGATAATCAAATGATCCAGCACATCTACAGACAACAGCTTTCCGGCCTGAACAATAGCACGCGTCACCGCTACATCACCGGACTCGGTGTTGGGTCGCCGCTGGGATGATTATGCACGACGATCAGCGCGCTGGCATTGCGGCGGATCGCGGCCTTGAAGATTTCTCCACCTCGAACCTGTGACGTATTCACCGAACCGCGATACACCTCAACAATATCGAGTACGTGATTGCGTGTGTCAGCCTTCGCCCCAATTCGATCGCGGCTTTGATCTGCGCGGCCTGGCTTCGCCAATTCCATGTTGATTAACCAGCTCATCAAACGGCGCGCGATGTAAGCCACCTGCTTCAGCGGGTGGTAGTTGACTGCAAGTCCTTTCCCTAATTGCATGGAGCGCAGGCTATCTTAAGATTGGATATTCCCAACCAATCCCAATTCGGGCGCGATGCGGCGCATGGCGGTAATCACGTTGCCCACGTGTTCCCATAACTCCACGCCAAAATCCTCGGCGGCTTTGGCCATCTCTTCGCGGTCGGTGCCGGCGGCAAAGGCTTTGTCCTTCCATTTCTTTTTAACGGAAGACGGCTCAAGGTCCAAGAGAGAACGGGATGGACGCACCAGCGCAACCGCGGTGACCAAGCCGGTGATCTCATCGCACGCATTCAACGCTTCGCGTCTCAACGTGTCACGCGGCACACCTGTCGCGTCTCCGTGACTCAAGATATCTTGAATGATGTCTTCGCTAACACCGCGCTCGCGCAGGATCGGCGCGCCTTTGATGGGGTGCTCTTCGGCAGTGGGGTGAATCTCCCAATCGAAATCGTGGAGCAGGCCTAGCAAACCCCACGTTTCAACATCTTCGCCAAATTTCTCGGCATAGAAGCGCATGCAGGCCTCCACCGAAAACATGTGACGCACAAGGCCTTCGTTCTTGACATATTCACGCACAAGCGCAAGAGCTTCGTCGCGGGTCATCAGTTCTCCATAAAGATTGGTTCAGGTTTACCAAGCGCGGGCAAAGGCTTTTCAACATACACATCCCAGAACGCGCCGACTGTAGCGAGTTGTTCGCGGATGTTCCAGATCAGCATCAGCGGCGGCCAGTAACGATAATTGTTCGCGTCTACACCCATGGCTTGGATTCCAAGCTTATTGCACAAGAAAAGTGCGCGTGGCAAATGAAATTGTTGTGTGACCAACAGCGCCGAATCCAGACCGAAGATGGCTTTGGCGCGATAACAGGTATCGTAGGTGCGATCGCCGGAATTATCGAGCACGATGGCATCCGAAGGAACGCCGAGGCTGACCGCATAGTCTCGCATGGCACCCGGCTCATCGTGAGCAATTCCCTGATTATCGCCGCTCATCAAAAGTTTTTCAACTTTGCCGCTTAAATAAAGTTGAACCCCTGTCTTAACGCGGTCTCGCAGAATCAGAGTCGGTTGGCCGTCGCGGGTCAGGCCTGCGCCGAAGACAATGGCAACGTGTTCAGTCGGCACCGATTCAACGGTATAAACGCGCGTCGAACTGTACATCGTTGTGATGACCCGCGGCAGGATCAGAACAAACAACCCAACCGCCATGAGCACAACGAATATATTGCGAATGAACTTCCAATTCTGTTTTGACATTCTTATGATTCTACCAACAAAAAAGAATGCTACAGTAATCTGTCTCCAGCCTCGACGGCATCCACCCGATAATGACAGCCGCGGCTTTGACGATTATGATAAGCGGCCTGGGCGACGATCAACGCAACCTCCACCGCATTTCGCAATCCGATCAAGCCATCGCTCAATTTTGTTTTTTGATAAAAGGTTTCGATCTCGTTTTGCAAATGGCGCAACTCACGAATGGCACGCGCCAGCCGGTCGCTGGAACGGATCAAGCCGACATAATGCCACATGATATTTTGAATCGTTTGCATATCGCCCTGGATCAGCGCAGGATCGGAATCATGGATCAAACCGCTATCATCCCACGGAGGAATATCCTCGCGGGTTGGGATTGGGAACGACTTGGTCTTTAAAGTTTCCTCTATTATTTGACCGGCGCGATGACCCCACACGAGTCCTTCTAATAACGAAGTGGATGCCAGGCGATTGGCTCCATGCAAGCCCGTGCAGGACACTTCCCCTACTGCATAAAGATTGGCAATGCTGGATTGTCCGTATTCATCCACAGCGATTCCGCCGCAGAAATAATGAGCGGCAGGAACAACCGGGATTGGCTCGCGCGTAATATCGAGGCCGACGCGTAAACATTCAGCATAGATATTCGGGAAGCGAGTCTTCACTGCCGAGGCCGACATATGTGAGGCGATGTCCAAAAGAACGAACGAATAACCGTTCGATTCCATTTCTGCATGGATTGCTCTTGCGGTGATATCGCGCGGCGCGAGGTCTTTCCATACAGGAGAATACTTCTGCATAAAAGGATGTCCATTCGGATCGAGCAGAACGCCGCCTTCGCCGCGCACCGCTTCGCTGATCAAGAATCCCTCCGCTCCAGGAACCGCCAGCGCAGTCGGGTGGAACTGAATGTATTCCGCGTTGATGATGCGGGCACCGGCGCGCGAGGCCATCGCGAGGCCATCGCCGCGCGCACCCACGGGGTTGGTGGTGTTGCGATAAATGCGTCCCAAACCTCCCGTCGCCAAAACCGTAACCGCTGCAAGTGTTCGATGAATGGCTTTTCCGGTGTAGTCAAACACGTATGCGCCATGGCATTGGATCGGACGATAATTATCCAAAGGATCACGCGAGTGATGAGGGTATGTGATCAAATCCACCGCCGTGGCGTTGGAAAGCACTTCGATGTTGGGATAATCCTTTAACAATGCAACCAAGCCGTTGCTGATGGCCGCACCGGTTCCATCTGCGACATGCACGATCCTTCGCCGCGAATGAGCGGCTTCCTGACCATAAGCCAGCGTTCCATCCGACTCACGGTCGAACTGAATGTGCGCTTCGCCAATGAGAATATCATCCAAAAGCTTTGGACCTTCCTCGGCGAGGATGCGCGCAGACTCCGGCAAGGACGCGCCGGCCCCGGCGTCAAGAATATCCTTGACCAACAGTTCAGCGCTATCGCCTGGCCCGCGATGGATGATTCCTCCTTGCGCCCAGAACGTATTCGATTCGTGAACGTCGGCGGAACGGGTGAGAAGGATGATTTTTCGATTCGGGTTTTGCGCGAGTTGAATGGCTGTTGCAATACCAGCAATGCCCGAGCCAATAACTAGAACATCAGTGGTTTTCATTTGTCATCCAATTTTGATCATCCTGTCCACCGCCCGGAAAGCGCGCACGCGGATCTCTTCCGGAATCTCGATCACATAACGATTATATTTCAGCGCGTCGCGCGTATCTTCCATCGTGATCGTGTTCATGTGCGGACAGCGCACCATGCATAACCGCAACATATCCTTTTCAGGATTGGCCGCCGCGACATTATCGCCCATCGAGCATTCGGTCAGCAATAGATAATGTGGCGCCTTCGAGTCGCGCACATATTGGATCATGGCGTTCGTGCTTCCGGAGAAATCAGAGGCGGCAACTACCTCCGGACTGCATTCTGGATGCGAGAGAATTACCACATCCGGAAATTGTGCACGCACTGTTTCAATATCCTTGACCGTAAACTTCTCGTGAACTTCGCATCGGCCGTGCCAGCCAATCATTTGAACATCGAGCAAGCTGGTTTCTGCTTGTGAAAAACCAGATGGAGTGAGGGATGGAAAGATAATATGTTTGCCGCTTTCTTTCGCCACGTTGCTGGCCAGATATTGATCGGGCAAAAAGATGACCGTATCGGCTTTGAGCGACTCAACCACCGCAATCGCATTGCTTGAAGTGCAACAGATATCGCTTTCAGCTTTTACATCGGCATAGGTGTTGACATAGGTCACCACCGGCACGCCGGGGAATTTTTTCTTAAGGTTGCGCACATCCTCGGCGGTGATGCTGGCGGCGAGCGAGCAACCCGCTTTTGTTGCTGGCAAAAGAACCGTCTTGTTTGGATTCAAAATCTTGGCAGTCTCCGCCATGAACCTCACGCCGCAAAACACAATCACATCCTTATCGGTCTGCGCGGCCTTGCGACTCAAATCAAGCGAATCGCCTTTGAAATCCGGCACGGAATAAAACAGCACCGGCTCCATGTAATTGTGTCCCAAAATTACTGCATTGCGTTGTTTCTTTAACTCGTTGATCTCAACGGCAATCTCAGCTTTGTAAGCCAACTCAAAATCCGGCACGACGTTAGCCAGATGCAATTTCATTTCTTCATACAACTTTTGTACTTCGGGATTCATCGTTCTCCTTTACCGATATTTTTATCGAACGTAATCGAATGAAACATCGAACGTTTTTGCGGAGTGCGTCAGCGCACCAATCGAAATAAAGTCAACGCCTGTCTCTGCAATCCGCCGGACATTTTCCAGATTCACATTCCCTGACGCTTCAAGCTTAGCGCGTCCTTTCGTGATATGGACAGCCTCCGCCATCATCTCAACAGTCATGTTATCCAGCAAAATGCGTTTGACTTTCAATTCAAGCGCGGCGCGTACATCTTCCAGCGTTCGGGCCTCGACTTCAAGTTCGATATCGCTATGGGTAGCGCGTGCGCGTCGGACGGCTTCTTCCATGCTTCCGGCGAAATCAATGTGATTATCTTTGATCAGCATCATATCGTAGAGTCCAACGCGATGATTCTTACCGCCTCCGCGTAATACAGCTAGTTTGTCTAACATCCGCAACCCGGGAGCGGTCTTACGCGTGTCAAGGATAACGGCTTTCGTTCCGGCAACCGCATCCACGAATTGGCGCGTTAACGTGGCAATGCCTGAGATGCGACCCAAAAAATTTAACGCAGTCCGTTCTCCGGTCAGGAGAGAACGAGCCGACCCGGAAACCGTCGCCAGTGTCTTATGATTATCCACGCGTGCGCCTTCGGATACTGTAGCGTTGGACTCAATCTTGGGGTCAACGATTTCGTAAACAGCTTTTACTACATCAAGCCCGGCAATGATTCCGTTTTGCTTCGCGATGATCCGCCCTTGCATGGAAGCATCAGATGGCACAATGCTGTTTGTGGTGATATCGCCACTGCCAATATCTTCAGCCAATGCCCGTTGAATGGCCGCCAGAATGTCAGGATGTACAATGTCCGTGGATATGTTACTCATCACAGTTAATCATACGCCAATCTGAATGTTTCGTGCAGTTGAAAATTATCGATCATAATCCACCCTCTGCGAAGACGATCTTATTTTCTAGATCAATGCTTGCCTCAATCTGGCACTGGCAAAATCCATCAGTGCCACGACGATCACAATGCATGCCACAACTGTCCCCGCTTTATGATATTCAAGAGAACCAAAGAATGTTGTGAGGGTCAAGCCGATCCCGCCTCCGCCTGCGAAACCGATGATCGTCGCCATACGAATGTTGATGTCCCATTGATAGATCAAATACGATACGAACGGCGGGACGATTTGTGGGAGAACCGCATACACGATCGTTTGCAAGCGGTTCGCGCCTGTGGCGTTGACCGCCTCGATGGGACCCGCATCTATATTCTCGATGGCCTCCGAAAACAATTTGCCGATCAATGCAAATGAAGTCACGGCCAATGCCAGCATCCCCGCGAACGGACCGATGCCGACCCAAAAGATGAAGATGACCACATAGAGCAGCGCCTCAATCGAGCGTAGGAGGTTGAGCATGGCCCGTGTTGCATAATAGATCCAAGCCGAGAGCCGACTGCGTCCGGTCAGATTCTTGGCAGCGAGGAAACTGAAAGGCAGCGCCGCGATCGCACCCAATGTGGTGGCCAGAAATGCCTGAAAGATCGTGACGATCATTTGCTGGATGACAGGTTTCAAAACATCGGATGAAAGATCAATCGTCACGAAGTCTTTGACCAGTTGGCCAAAGTTCGAGCCTGGGTTGAACAAATCCTTGAGGCTGATCCCGCTTAAATTCCAACAATAGATAAAAACCAGCGCGCCTAGAATCACATAAAAGGCGAGACGTAAATTGTTAAAGAAAGGCCGCTTCGCAGTTTGGACCTTTTGCGGTTGATCCTTCAAGATGCTTTCGCGCCACTTCGCGCTGATGTAATCCACCAAAACAATGACGATCACCACCGCCCACAGTGCAGTTGCATATTGCTGATAACCTCCCATGCGCACGGTCTCGACCACGAAGAATCCGATTCCGCCGCCGGCCACAAACCCGATGACGGTCGCAGAACGCATATTGATATCCCAGCGCAGAAGGGAGTAAGCAAGAAAGGATGGCGTGATCTGCGGGATAATTGCATACCGGATGGTCTGAATCAAATTGGCGCCGGTCGCGGTGACCGCTTCGACCGGACCGGGATCGATGTGTTCGATCTCTTCCGAGAATAATTTACCCAATGCTGCCACAGAATGAATCGTCAACGCGATCACGCCCGCAAAACTTCCAAGTCCCACCCAAACGATAACGATCAAGCCCCACACTATGGTGTCCACCGCGCGTACGATGTTAAGAATGCCGCGAGCCAAATAATAGATAATAGTTCCGCCGCGTACCCGTGACATGATGTTGTGCGCCGCCAAGAAGCTGACTGGTATGGCTATGATGGTAGAGAAAATTGTTGCCATTAATCCCATGGCAATGGTTTGAAGCATCGTTCCGGATGAAAACGTCTTGACATTGCTTCCTGGTTGAGCCAATCCCAGTTTCACTTCCCAAGATGGCGCAGGAATATCCTTGATAGTTCCAATAATAGCCAAAAAATTATCGCTCCACCGAATCGGACCTTGAACCGGATGTCCCGCCAATTTATCGTTCACATAAGTGAACATACATTCCCACGCACAGATCTTATCATTCCCATTGATGGAGATTGTGATCACATCCGGATTAAGCAGGTTGGTGGAAACGGTGCGCGCATCGTTGAATCTCTCCACGAGTCGATTCAGCTTAACGTCTGTAACATTCCAAGCGATCACATAAAGAATCACAGCGATACAAGCAAGCCCGGGAAAAATATTGAATGTTCTTGCTTCCAACAAAGCGCGGGCATCCATTACATTCCAAATCCAAAATAGGATCAATGGAAGCCATAGCCAACTCGTGACCCATCCGCCAAGAGTGACTTTTCCGATATTTTGGTGCACCAGCGACCAGTCGATAAGATAAACCGAAATCAGGGCCGCAAGAAATATCACCAAGCCGCGCTGTCGTTTTTTAAGCAGGAATTGTCCAAGCCCCGGGAGAATCAAAGAAGAAAATGTTATGAGAATAGAATTGGTGGAAGGCGCCGGGGTATTCCCTGATTCATTCATGAAAGAAATAATGGAAAAGTTATCAAGGCACGCGGATGCTAAATAATCGAAACGCGCTCCGCTTCCTGTCCGTAGATGGCTTTGAACTGAGCATCGTCAATTTGCTTGGGCAATCCTTGAAAGACCAATTCGCCCCCTTTCAAGGCAATGGCACTAGTGGCGTAACGATGTACCAAGTCGAGGAAGTGCAGGCTGCAAAGCACGGTGATGCCACGCTCTTTGTTCAATTGCTCTAGATATTTCAGGATGGAATGAGCCAGCACAGGGTCGAGCGAAGCGACCGGTTCATCCGCCAGAATCAACTTAGGGTCCTGCATCAAGGCGCGTGCAATCCCCACGCGTTGTTGTTGTCCGCCAGAAAGCGAATCAGCGCGCACCTGAGCTTTATCTGCAAGACCAACCTGTTCTAGGCTGGCCGCGGCCCGCTTCCAATCTTCGGAAGAGAACAAATGCAGAGAACTTGAAAACGTATTTACATATCCCAACCGGCCAGTGAGAACATTGGACAATACAGAAGAGCGTTTTACCAAGTTGAATTGCTGGAAGACCATGCCGATCTGACGGCGTATCTTGCGCATTTCACCAGCAGAGGCTGCCGTTACATCCTGATCGTTCCAATAGATTTTTCCGGAAGTCGGCTCGATAAGACGATTGATACAACGCAAAAGAGTGGATTTGCCCGAACCGCTCAACCCGATCACGGCCAGGAACTCGCCATCTTTAACTTCAAAACTGACGTTCTTCAACGCCTGCGTCCCATTGGGATAAACCTTCGTGAGATTTTCGACTCTTAACATAGCTAATAGCTAATAAAAGAAAAGCCTGGCAGGTTTATCAGAACCTGCCAGGCTAAGGTGAAAGTTATTTAACTAAAGAAGCGGGATCGACGCCGGCCTTCTTTAAAACTGTAGCGAAATCGGAATACATCGTAAAGGATGAATCGATATTCTGGAAGGCGTTGATGGCATATAGTTTGCTCAACACAGCCTTGCCGCCCGGATCCTTCGACATGGCAAGCAGAGCTTCCGTTGTGATCGCCTGAAGTTTTGGATCCAATGTTTTGATGTATTGGACGCCATCATTTGGGATTCGGATCGTATCGGCAAAGACAACCACCTTTTGCGTGATATCAGGATAGGTGCCGGCCAGATTGGTAGCAGCATCCGTCAGAACGTTGATGTACGTTACACCTGCATCGCAATCGCCTTTGTAAACTGCAATGGCCACATTGGGATGTGAACCAGAAATCGTTGATTTGATATCAGCGTCTGGATCGATTCCATTGGCCTTGAGCTGAATGCGCGGAACAATGTAGCCCGAGGTGGAGAGCGGATCAACGAAGCAGAAGTTCTTGCCCTTCAAATCCGCAAAGGTTTTGATACCCGAACTGACATTGGCAATGAATTGACCGCGATAGAACGGTTCCAACTGACCGCCCATAGCCTTATCCGGATCCAGGTCATTCGTGGAATAGTTGCGGAGATTGATCAGAGCCGGAATGATGCCGTACTTAGCCTGCGCCGCAAGAATGGAAAACGTATTGAGGAAGCCAACTTGAGCCTTTCCCCCGCCCATCGCTTCAATGGCAGCGGCATAGCTGGTCCCGGTCTGGATGGTATAGGTCAGCCCGGTCATCTGGTTCAGGCAGTCGGCAATGGCATTGCTGGCTGTGGCGATGGTGCCAGATTCACCCGATGGGACGAAAGCCATGGTTATGGGCGTATCCGACGCGCCAAGTTGTCCGGAGGCTGGTGTTGCGGGAGCATCAGGCAACTTTGTGCAGACCGGCGCAGGCACGGTTGGTGCAGCAGTCGGTGCAGTGGTTGCAGTTGCAGGTACTGCAGTCGGAGCCTGAGTGTCAGTGGCGGCTGGAGCTTGCGTTGGAGCAGGCATAGCCGTTGGCGCAGGCGTCGCGGCAGAACCACAAGCGGAGAGCGTCATCGCAAAGACGACGATCAGCGCCAGCAAAGAAAACGTAAGGCGTTTGTTCATATGTATCTCCTCTATAAATTTGGGAAAGTTGGACTATGTATGCAATTGCATACATTTCTATGATAACTCGGAAAATACCTTTCGGCAAGCGATTATCTCTTAAAAA
>Ga0209039_10003287_pt1 | contig 12749 bp, 12 predicted proteins | sample BogFormECP12_OM1_FD_188238 | JGI IMG/M metagenome (GOLD analysis project Ga0209039, IMG submission 188238) | Bog forest soil microbial communities from Calvert Island, British Columbia, Canada - ECP12_OM1 (SPAdes) (version 2) | ecosystem: Environmental > Aquatic > Freshwater > Wetlands > Bog ...
TACATGTACGATTTGCAAGCTCACGAGGAGGTAATCGTCCACATCGCCGACATCGCGCCCTATAATTACCAAACCGATATTGGAAAGCTGTTGGTGCTGCCCAAGGAAGAAAAGCGACTCCTTGAGGTCCTCCGGGAAGGGATACATCTCTCCGACAAGGACGTCATCAGTGGCAAGACCGGAGGGTGCCTCATAATCATCAGAGGCGACCCAGGCCTGGGGAAGACGTTGATAGCGGTGATGGTGGCGGCGGAAAGGATGCAGAGGTTCCCGGAGTCGAAGGTGATGGTCCTGGCACCTACGAAGCCCCTCGTGCTCCAGCACTACTCGACCTTCAAGGAGCATCTGCGTCCCGGGTCGGCGACACTGGCGGTGCTCACGGGGACAGTGGACCCGGGCGAAAGGGAGGTCCTTTGGCTGCGGTCCAGGGCCATCTTCGCGACGCCGCAGACGGTGTACAACGACGTCCGCCACGGACGGGTGTCTCTGAAGGACGTGAGCCTGGCGGTCTTCGACGAGGCGCACAGGAGCGTGAAAGACTACACCTACACGAAGCTCGCCCAGGCCTACCAGGAGCTCGCCGACAACCCGCTCATTCTCGGATTGACGGCGTCGCCTGGAGGGTCGAAGGAGAAGGTGGGGGAGATCAAGAAGAGCCTCTTCATAGAAAGGGTCGAGGCCCGAACGGAGGAGAGCGAGGACGTGCGTGGCTACGTCGAGAGGACCGCAATCCAGGCGATGAAGGTGAAGGTCCCCGACGAGTACTACGAGACTATCCTTCGCATCAGAGAGCTGTTCAACGAGAGGGTCAAGAAGCTCCTCCAGGGGGGGTTCATCAGGGACGGAAGGGTCTCCAAGAAGGGCCTCCTGGAGGCGCGGGCGACCATATCGGCCAGGCTCGCCACAGCCCAGAAGGGCGGAGGGCAGAAGGGGTACATCTACGGGGCCATCATGAACCAGGCACAGGCAGTCACCATTCTCCACGCCCTCGAAGTGGTGGAGACCCAGGGGGCCCCGACCCTGGTGCGGTACCTGCAGAGGCTTAGGGAAAGGCCAGAGAAGGGGAAGGCGGTCACATCCCTCCTGCGGGACCCGAGGTGGCTCGAGGTCGAGGAGCAGGCACAGAAGCTTGCGGAGGTGGAGCACACGAAGATAGGGGTGACGCTCACGACCGTGAAGGAGCAGTTCGCCAAGAAGCCAGATTCGAAGGTGATCATATTCACACAGTACCGAGACACGATTGAAGACATTGTCCGGGCGCTGGAAAGGGCCGGGGTCAGGGCGCAGAGGTTCGTCGGCCAGTCGGACAGGTCGGGGAGCGAAGGGATGGACCAGGAGACCCAGACCAAGATGCTCGACAAGTTCAGGAAGGGGGACTTCGGCGTCCTCGTCAGCAGCAGCATCGGGGAGGAGGGGCTTCACGTTCCCGACGTGGACCTCGTGGTCTTCTACGAGGCAGTCCCGTCGGAGATCAGGTACATTCAGAGGAGGGGCAGGACGGGAAGGACGAGAGAGGGGCGGGTCCTGATCCTGTTGGCGGAAGGAACGGTAGACGAGTCCTACTATTACAGCTCGCTCTTCAAGGAGAACAGGATGAGAGAGCTGGTCAGCGAAGCGAGAGAGAAGCCGCCCCGCCGCAGGGCCAGGAACCCGACCCTTCTCGACTTCGTCGGCTGAGCGGGGTCACGCCGGGGTTCCGACCACCGATAGCTTGATCAGGTTCGTGCTTCCCTTCATTCCGGGCGTCCCGCATGTGACGACTATCCGCTCACCTTTCTTGGCGAGCCCCAGCTCAGCAGCCGCGAGGTCAGCCCGCTTGAAGAGCCAGTCCATGGTTTTTGCAGGCTTCGAAACGACGGGAATCACCCCGTTGTAGAGCTTCAGCATCCTGGCCACCCTCGGCTCGGTGCAGAGCGCGACGATGGGCTGTCTCGGCCTGAACTTCGCCACCCTCTTGGCCGTCAAGCCGGATTGAGTAGGCGCCACGATGGCCTTGGCCCCCACGTAGTCGGCCAGGCTACACGCAGCCCTGCCGATTGCCTCCTCCGACACCACCGCTCCCGGCCGCTCGCCGGACTGGGGGGGAGGGCGAAGGATCTTCTCCGTCGAGCGGGCGATGCGGTCAAGCATCCTTGCCGACTCCACTGGGTACCTGCCGACCGCGGTCTCGTCGGACAGCATGACCGCGTCGGTGCCGTCGAGGATGGCGGTGGATACGTCCGTGACTTCGGCTCTGCTCGGGACCGGGGAGTTGACCATGCTGATGAGCATCTGCGTGGCGACGATGACCGGCTTCCCTGCCGCGTTGCACTTCCGTACTATCTCCTTCTGAATCAGGGGGACCCTCTGTATGGGAGTCTCGATGCCCAGGTCCCCTCTGGCAACCATTATCCCGTCCGCCTCGTCAAGAATGGCGTCGAAGTTCTCGACGGCTTCCCTCTTCTCTATCTTTGCAATCAGGAACCGTGGCTTGGACCCGATGAGCCTCCTGATGGCCCGGACGTCCTCGGGGGTCCTGACGAACGAAGCGGCGACGAAGTCCACGGCGTGGCTCAGTCCGAACCGCAGGTGCGCGACGTCCTGGGGAGTGGGGTAGTTGACCTTCATCCTCACCCCTGGCGCGTTGACCCCCTTCCCGGAGCTGAGCACGCCCCCTGCGAGTACGATGCACTCCACCCCGTCCTCCGTCTTCTGCTCGACCCTGAGCTTGATGAGACCGTCGGCAAGGTAAAGCAGGTCCCCCCGGTCGACCGACTCCAGCAGGTCGGGGCGGTTCACCGAGGCCCTCTTCGAGTCTCCGAGGACATCCTTGGACGTGAGCACGAACCGGGACCCCTTCGCAAGCTCGGCCGCCCTTTCTCTCATCTTTCCCACGCGGATCTTCGGTCCCGGGAGGTCCTGCAGAATTGCGACGGTCTTGCCGGCTCGTCTTGACTCAGCCCTGATGGTCCGCATTTCCTTCAGGTGGCTGGTCTCATCGCCGTGAGAGAAGTTGATTCTGAAGACGTCGACATGGGAGAGCAGCCTGCGGACGACCCTGGAATTATCGCTGGCAGGACCGATTGTACACACGATTTTCGTTTTGCGCAAGGTGCTGCCTCCCGCCACTACGAAACCACACGCATTAAACTTAGACCAGGCGCAAGGCGTGCATTCACCATAGCACGACAGCTCTTCTATAGAACTCGTTCAATAGGTACCGAAAGCACGTTAGTCTTTTAGGGCCGTTTCCAATCAGGAGACACATGGGAGAAGGCTGGGACGAATCCAAGGAGGAAATCCTTACCGCGGCCGCCTCGATCGTCGGGATCTCCGAGAAGTGGGTCAACTACATTGCAAAACGCGAGCGCCACGTCAGGCTCGCTCAGGCGTTCTTGGCGGCGGTCTTGGTTCTTGTCGCGAGCTCGGCGATAATCGCCGGGTACATTCTCTCGCAATACTCACCGTCATATTTCGTAGAGGAGAGGGCCAAGCTGATGCCTATTTTCGAGGTCGTGGCTGTCGGCAGCCTTCTCAGTGGCCTAGGAACCTACATGTTCCTAAGGACGAGGCAAGACATCAAACTCCAGGAGCTTACGGGACTGATAGCAAGTATGAAGACAAACACCAAAGAGCACAATGGCATCGGCAATGCGCTTTCACTAACTGACAAGATGCTTTCCCTCATGCCCGAAGTAGTAAGGAACAGAAACCAGGACGCGCTCATCTTCGGGCTAGTCGCCTTCATTCTCGGTTCGGTAGTCGCACGGCCCCCGATAGGGTTCCTCGCGGGGGTAATTGTCTGGCTGTACTTCCGCCACGAGACCCGACAGACGCACGATAGAGAACTCTCGAGGCTGGAGGAGCAGAAACGCCGTTTCGAAGAGAGGAAGGAGAGCTTCGTCAAGAGCCTGTGAGCGCCCATTTGGACAAACCTGACCTGTACGTAGTCGCGAGATTCCTCGATATCCTGTACGAACAGGCGACGCCGATGAAACGGACTAACATCCAGATGCGCCTTGGACTGAACTATCCACGTTTCACCGAGTACCTTGAATGGTTGGTAGGAAAGGAGCTGGTAATGAAATCGGGGACGGTCGACGAAGGGGCAGATCTGTACTTGCTGGGTCCGAAGGGGATCGAGGCCTATCACAAGCTGGTCGACTGGATTAAGGAGACGATGGAAGGAATTGTTATCTAAGAGGCCTGAAAAGGTTCCCGACACGTATTCATAGCACGCGAGCCTTAATAGCTCCATTTCTTCGGGCCTCGAACGATTTCGAGTTGACAATGCCTACTGGGACTGACGGAAAATCTCAGGCAAAGAGCCCGAACGGGGGGCCCGCGCTAGAAGTCAGGGGCTTGAGGAAGACGTACACGACCGGCAAGATTGAGTACGAGGCCCTGAGAGGGGTTTCATTCTCCATAGCCAAGGGGGAGTTCGTGTCCATCGTCGGGCCGTCGGGGAGCGGCAAGTCGACTCTGATGAACATCATCGGGTCGCTCGACAAGCCCACCGAGGGCGAGGTGTTCATCGACGGGATCCCCGTATCGACCATGAACGAGAACCAGTTCGCCTCGCTCAGGAACCACAAGATGGGGTTCGTATTCCAGGCATTCAACCTGGTGAACTATCTCACGGCTTGCCAGAACGTGGAGCTGCCATTGTTGGCGGCCGGGGTCGCCCCGTCAACGCGGAGGGGAGAGGCCCTGGGCCTGCTAAAGGGGCTGGGTCTGGAGGGGAAGGAAAACAAGAAGCCCCGCGAACTGAGCGGCGGAGAGCAGCAGAGGGTAGCAGTAGCGAGAGCGATGATAAACAAGCCCGCCCTCATACTGGCTGACGAGCCCACGGGGAACCTCGACACGAAGTCGGCGGAGGGGGTGGTCGCGCTCTTGAGAAACGTGAGCGTGGAAAGAGGGGTGACGGTCGTCATGATCACCCACAACCTGGACCTGACGAAGTACTGTCACAGGGTGCTCTACATCAGGGACGGCCTCATAGAGAAGGTGGAGGAGAGAGGCAATTGAGATCTGGGAAACTGGCGGTCCTCGTTTTCGCCATCCTGCTCTTCAGCCTCGCCCCAGGATTGCAGGCCAAGGCCGACACTGTCCAAGGCACAGGCTTCAACATCGTGGGAGCGGCCTGGGGAAGCTCAGCCATGCCGACAGAAGTTGGCGCCGGGAGCCGGGACGTGCCTCTCACCGTCACGGCACAGTACTACTTCACGAACGCCGCAACCGGGATGGTCGCCACGCTCAGCCTTCCTGCAGGTTTCACCGACCTGAACGGGGGCTCCACCCCGAGCGCCTACGTCTCCGGGCTTGTCCAATCCGGCTCGGTCGTACAATTCGTCTTCTACCTCGACGTGTCTTCCAGCGCTCCAGTCGGCCCCTACACATTCCCGATAACGTTCACCTGGGGCGCCCAGACAGGAACAAACTCGGTCAGCGTGTCCCAGCAATCGAACGTAGTCGTCCACATGGACGGCAAAGTCAAACTGGCCTTTGAGGCTACGCCGACGTCGATCACTCCCGGAGCGCTCACAGAGGTCAAGGTCATGCTGACGAACAACGGCTCCGGACCGGCGTCGCAAATCTCCACGGTCGTCTCGACTTCCCAGCTGCTGAGCGTGCTGAATTCGTTCCCGGACTTGGTCAGCCTTGGAGCCAATTCTTCTCAGACAGAGACGCTTCAGGTGTATGCGCCCACGACAAGCGCCGGAACGCCCGTCGCCATCTCGTTCACGTCGACGTACACCGACGCCTACGGGACGACCCGTTCGGTCACACAGACCATAGGCCTATTCGTGGCGCCCCTCCCCACGACCTCCCCCGTCGGCATCAGCCTCAGCGCTACGTCCCTGCAGGCCGGCCGCGTCAACAACTTCACCGTCACACTTTCAGACCAGGGAACAGCCCCCATCGAAGGGCTGTCTGCCACGTTCAGCTTCGTGGGGGGGCAGGTGACGTGGCTGTCGCCTGACATAGTCCAATCCCTGTCGCTCCAACCTGGAGGCACCCTCACGGTCCAGGCCAGGGCCTACGACCCTGCAACAAGCGCCGGCTCTGCGACCCTGCAGGGGATTCTGAGGTACAACTACCAGAACGTAACCGTCCAAGAGACAAGAAGCCTCGGCCTGCTGTCCAGGGGGCTGATCGACATCGAACTTACGGGTTCGACCGTCCTACCACAGGAGGTGCCCCAAGGGCAGATCGTCTCCATCACCCTGACCATCACGAACGTAGGGGTCATAGTCGCTTCAGCGGTGACGGCGCAGGCTACGATGCCAGCGGGGTTCCAGGCCATAGGGACGAGCTCCAACTTCGTGGGGGACATGCAGGTCGATTCCCCGTCGACGTTCACTCTGAGCGCTATCGTTTCGAACTCCACCGCGCCCGGTACCTACCGGGTCCCGGTCACGCTGGCCTACTTTGACAACCTTCGCACGCCCCTCTCGCAGACCGTGAACGTGGGCGTCAATGTCGTCAGCAGCTCCTCGTCTGGATCAGGCTCAAGCCAGTCGACGACGTCGTCCGGGAGAGGCGGGGGTCTTCTCAGCTTGATCGCTTCCGCTCTGGTCATCGTAGTCGCTGTCGCAATCGTAGCCGTCTACCTGCGGCGCAGAGGCTCCTCCCGCATTTCGACCGGGTGAACAACCGATGAGGCTCCAAGACGTCCTGCAGCTCGGCTACAAGCCGCTTGTAGAGAGGAAGGTGAGAGCGGCACTGACCATCCTCATGGTCCTAGTCGGCGTGGCAAGCATTATCGCGCTGACCTCTCAAACGGCCGGAATCTCAAACAGTATCACGGTCGCGTTGTCAAGCTTAGGACCCACGACGATTCTCGTGACCCCCACGACGAGCGCGTCCGGGGCGCACCTGCTGACTCAGGCGGACATCGCAGAGATATCGACCCTGCCGGGAGTCGGCGCCGTCATCCCAGTCGTGACCGGGTCGGTCTTGATACAAGGCTCAGGGCAGCCCGTTCATGCGTCAATCATCGGGGTCAGTTCTGAAGGACTCAAAACGCTTGTGGGTACAGTCGATCTCCTCTCAGGGTCAGTGTACCCCGACGCGAACGTGCCAGATGCCCTGGTTGGTTACAGCATCTCCCACCCGACATCCGGGTCGTCCCCCGCCTCGAGTGTCGGGCAACCGATTGTGCTGACAACACCCGGAGTGAACGAAAAGACATTCACGCTACAAGTGGGCGGGCTCCTGGCTAATTCGGGATCGACGCCGATAATCCCTGTTGACACCTCAATCTTCCTTCCTTTGCAAGCCGCGATGAGTCTGCTCAACCTCCATTCTTACTCAATGCTCCTGGTTGAGGCCAAGGATACAGGAACCGTCGACAGCCTCACCCAGACACTCACCAATGTGTACGGCAGCAACGCCGGAGTCACATCCCTGAAACAGTTGGCCCAGACAGTAGCAAGCGTCATAGGACAGATTGGACTCCTTCTCGGTGCAGTCGCAGGAATCTCACTCACCGTTGCCGGAATCGGAATCATGAACATCATGCTGATATCCGTTTACGAAAGGACGCGTGAAATCGGGATCCTGAAGGCGCTGGGATTCAAGAACCGTAGCGTGCTTTCAATCTTCCTAGCCGAGGCGTTAGTCATAGGAGTCGCGGGCGGGGTAATCGGGCTCTTTGTCGGAACAGGCGTGTCTTACCTCCTGGCCATCGCCCTCGTCGCCTCTTTCAGCCTATCGAACGGCTCTTCGAGTAGCACGACCACGAGGGGCGGGTTCGGCGGAGGAGGGGGGTTCGGTGGAGGAGGGGGAGGCTCAGGAAGCCTCGCCCTATCCTACTCGCCCGTAATCACGCCAGAAATAGTTGTCATTTCGTTGGTAATCGCAGTGCTGGTCAGCATTGTCGCAGGTCTGTACCCGGCATGGCAGGCCGCTAAGATGGAGCCAATCAAGGCCCTCAGGTACGAGTAGCGCAGGCTCGCTATCCGCTCGTAAGGAGGAACTCCTTGACCTGGCCCCTGTCTAGGTTGATGACGGCGCCCCTAAGGATCCCGTCCGCGTATTCGCTCCCGGGGTTGAGGCATAGCGACCTTCCGAGCCTGACGAACCCCCTCGACTCGTGGATGTGCCCGTGCAGGCCGAGCAGCGGCTGATGGCCTTCGATGCTCTTCCTCACGGCGGCGCTGCCCGCGTGGATCATCTTCACCCCCAGCCCCTCCCTCACGTAGGTGAACTCGTCGCTCACGGCCGGCGCCTTGTCGAGCTCGGTGTCGAGCGGGGGGACATGCAGGTTGTAGACGGCGTTCTCAGGCCGCTTCACCTGGGAGGCCAGGCTCTCTATCATGGTCCCCAGCTTCTCGTCACTCACCTCCCGGGGACTCTTCCAGGGGGTCGTGTTCGCGTATCCGAGGGTTATCATCTCGAACCCTCCGTCGAGCTCAACGACCCTGTTCTCCGGGTTGATGACTAGGCCCGAATCGGTGAGCACGGAATCGACCTCGAACTTGTCGTCGTTCCCGGGCGAGATGTAGCACCGAACGGCGGTTCCCTTGAGCCTGTCCTGCGCCAGTTGAATCCATGAGCTCAGGGTCGAGACGATGGCGTCGTTGAACACCTTCTCTTCCTTTTTCTTGTCCTTCTGGATCTCTGCCAGCTCCCCTGTGGTAGTGACGAAGGAGTACTGGCCCGCGTCCTGCAGGTCCTTCTGGGCCCGCTGGACCTGATCCCCCTTCACCACCGTGTCCTTCCCGAAGAGGCGGACGTCGTACCCACCATCGGCCCTCTCGACGATTGGGACCAGGACCTTCCCGGTGATGTCCCCTCCGAGTATCAGGGAGTCCGCCCCGTAGACCTTGGCGGCGTTCAGGAACTTGCGGAAACACCTCTCAGACGCATGGACGTCGGTTATGAAGAACAGCCTGACCAACAGGAGTCGGATTTCCTCGCAAAGCCAGAGCGTATTTAACGGTGATTTCACGTGAGCCGGCTGAGCAGATCTCGGCGGCTACCTCAGAAACCTGAAGGGGTCGCTTCCCTTGGCAGAAAGGACAGCCGCGATGTACATCCCGGCGTTCCAGGACTGGCCGAACTGGCCAAGAGGCTCGCTTGTCTTGCCGTGAATCCATTCATTGAACCCGAGCCTTTCGCCCTCCTTGTAGACGGAGTTGGCCCGCGCCAGGCTCTCGGTCTCTGCCTCGGCGTCGCCGGCGCCCGACGCGTTGAGAGCGCAGACATAGAATCCGCCTACGAAGGGCCAGACGGCCCCATTGTGGTAGGCGTAGGGGGGGCTGCGGTGCTGCAGGGGGACCGAGGAATCAAAGTTCGTATCGAAGCTCGCCCCTTCGCCCCTGTATGGTGGGTCGAGCACCCTCACGGGGTAGGGCTTCGACAGACGCCGGGAATGGATGGTGGCGAGGATGGAGCGCGCGGTCGCCGCGTCGGCCGGCCCCGCCAGTACGCAAAGGAGGTTGGAGAGCGTGTCGAAGTGGGCGTCGAACCTGTTGAAGGAGACGTATTGCAGGAAGTACTTCTGCGAGAAGCCCATCGGCTTCTCGTCGTCGAACGCTACTGCCATGCGCGGCCAATAGGCGCCTACCCTCTTGGGGCTCCCGGCGCCTGGAAGGAAGACGTCGACGAATCTCTTCCTGAGGGCTTTGGAGTCGAGGCGGATGCCCGGGTCCACCGACGCACCCGAAGCGGAAACCAGGGCCTCCACGCACTGCGTCGCCGCCAGGAAGAGGACGTTGTTGTAGAGGGTCTTGCCGGTCCTCTGGATCGCGGCGTCCATCCAGTCTGCGCCCTGAGGCGAATCGATCAGCCAGGTGTTGTTAGCGTCCTGGAAGCGGAGCCACCTGTAGGTCTCCAGCGCCGACTCGAAAGGCCCCCGGAGGAGGGTCTTGTCGTCGGTCGCCGAGTAGAGGCTCGCCAAGCCGATGATGAACCAGCAGGAGGAGTCGGTAGAGCCCGAGAAGCCGTATTCGGGGGCGCCGGCTCGAAGGTCATAGAAGTTGGCGACCTGACCGAGCGGGGAGCGGGTCTTGGCGAAGGTAAGAAGGTTCGTCTTCGCTTGCCTCAGCAGAAGCTCGTCGCCGAGAAGGTTGGCTCCCAGGTAGGAGATGAACGAGTCTCTAGCCCAGATTTCGTGGTAGTAGGAGGTCGACGCCTTGATGCCCTTCCCGGCGAAGTTGTTCTTGAGCAGCTCCACGGCCCTGTCGAAGACCGTCTTGACGAGGCTGGGCAACAGCGGTCACCTAGGTAGACGGACGACCCTCGCGGGTCTTTAACTCTCTCGGGTTCAGGATTCCATTGGCCTATCTGGAGGGCGGATCGCCCAGATCACGCCTTCCCGTGCTCCAGGTCGAGCGAGAAGAAGACTGCGATTTGATGCGAGTTCATTGGCTTGTTCGTGTAATACCTATCGTTGTATCCGCACAGCCTAAGACCTGACCCGAGATAGAAGTCCATCGCTTCTTTGCTATCTGGTTGCGTCTCCACGATGATAGCCCGCAATCCCCTTTCCTTCGCCCCTCTGGCAAGTGCCTTCATCATCTTCGACCCGATTCCCATTCTCTTGTGGGCTTTGTCAACCGCGAACTCAAGAAGGTAGCCCGTTCTATTCCATTTTGTAACCCGCATGAGCGCGACCCCGAGCAGGCTTCCTCCCAATCGCGTCGAACCGCTACCGGCATCTGCGACCAAGAAGACCACGTCGCTGTTCTTCACCTCTTTGCGATAGTCCAAGTCGGCTGGCCAGTGCTGGCCTACGAGCTGCCTGATGGCGGGCACATCCTCGAGTTGAGCGACACGAACCTTCACCCTCATTGACCCAACCGCAGACTTCACTCTAACCGCGCAGATAAGTTAACAAAATCGAGGTTCAGGCAGCCTTTTCTACGGGCGGCCGATTCGCGTCACCATGAAGATAGAGAGGGCCGGAGACCTCATCTTCTGGACCTATCACATGCTGGACTGGGGGAAGGTCCGGCAGTATCCCTCCGGTCAGAGGTGCGTCCAGTGCGGGAGCGCCATGGTGCGGGTGGGCCCGATGGAGGACGCAAGAGGCGCGAAGTACGACGGGCTGGCGTGTCACCGATGCAAGCGGGTGGTCTGGGTGAAGAGCGCCTAGGAGGACGAGGGCTTGTCTCTGAACCCTTCGCCGTACCTGTAGGGCCTGCCGTAGTTCTTGGCCAGCTTGCTCTCGAACATGGCGTCCAAGTCGGCCGCCGGGTCGATGAGCCTCGAGGCGTCGAGGACGTAGAATACCACGTCGATCAGCTCCTCCAGTGTCTCGTGAGTGGGCTTCCCCTTCTTCCACGAGTTCCCCGCTTCTCCCAATTCGATGAACGCGAACAGGAGCTTGTTCGGGATCTCCTCGGGCGTGTTGCCGAACCCTTTCTCCAGAACCAGCTCCCCCACCTTCTTCTTCGCCTCTTCCAGGCTAGGCATGTTTCAAGCCGGCCGGCAGACTGCTATGAACGTTTGGCCTTGGAGACGACAGTTCTGTAGTACACACAATGGCGCGTGAGACTGCAAGCGGCGCATCGGGGACCGATGGGCTTGCAGGTCGTCTGCCCGAACCTGACGAAGAGGTCGTTGACGTCGAGCCAGTATTTCCGCGGTATCTTCCGGACGAGCTGCTCTTCGGTCTCCTCCGGCGTCTCCGTACGGACCAGCCCCAGTCTGTTCGAAATCCTGTGGACATGGGTGTCCACCGGGATCGCGGGCTGCTTGAAGGCGTAGACGAGCACGCAGTTCGCCGTCTTCCTTCCGACCGAGTGAAGCTTCAACAGGTCCTCCATGGTTCGTGGGACTTCGCCCCCGAACTCGTCCATGAGCTGCCTGGAGACCCTGATGACGTTTCTCGCCTTCACGTTGTAGAATCCGGAGGGCCTGACTAGCCTTCTCACCGTCCCCTCCTCCGCGTTTGCCAGCTCTGAAGGGGTCCTGTAGACTGAAAACAGGTTTTCAACTGCTCTTGTTGTGTTTTCATCCCGCGTTCTGTGGGATAGGATGGTACCGATGAGGATTCGGAAAGGGTCCCCCTCCTCGGAATCCTGCAGCCGGGCAAGGGCCGTCGACCTCTCGTCACTCGACCCGTAGACCATCTCCCTGATGGCCGAGAGCAACCTTGGGACCGTCAGGCTTGCTCCGTGACCCAGGGCTCCTTTTTGTACCAACTTGCGATCTCCGCGCACGTCTTCTCAAGGTCATATTCGGGGGAGTACTCAACGGTCTTCCAGTTGGCTTGAGGGGCCAGTCTCAGGGACGCCTCGAGTTGCCTGGCCGTGTACCTCGGTAGCTCCGGTCTGGAGAGAAACCCGGCCCTCCTCACGGCCGCAGGAATCCCCACCGCCTTCGCGAGCTCCTTGGCGAGGTCTTCAGGGCTGGAGTCGAACGACTTGATCAGGTACACTCCGCCGGGGAGTGCTTCGTTGGCTGCGGCCCTGTACATGGCTTGGGCGATGTCCTTCGGATGCGTGAAGGACATCTCGGAACTCCGAGGAAGGACGACCCTGTGGCTCGTTATCATCCGGAGCAAGGGAACGGCGAGGGTCGAATCTCTGGACCCGATGGCTCTCGCCGCCCTGATTACGACCACTCTGGGCACCGCGTTCTTCCCCGCGAAGTCGAGCAGGACCTTCTCTGCAGAGACCTTCGAACTCTGGTAGGGGTCGGAGGCCCTGATAGGGGTCTGAGCGTTGACCGTCCCCGCCCCGAACCCAAAGACGTCGAGGGTGCTCAGGTAGACAATCGTCTTTACACCCGCCTCGCGGGCAACCTCAAGGAGGTTG
>Ga0209039_10003288_pt1 | contig 12743 bp, 12 predicted proteins | sample BogFormECP12_OM1_FD_188238 | JGI IMG/M metagenome (GOLD analysis project Ga0209039, IMG submission 188238) | Bog forest soil microbial communities from Calvert Island, British Columbia, Canada - ECP12_OM1 (SPAdes) (version 2) | ecosystem: Environmental > Aquatic > Freshwater > Wetlands > Bog ...
ATCGGACCTGCTCTCGAGAGAAGAGGGGATGCTCCGACAACTCCTGCAGGAGGTCCAGTGGACCTACAGACAGGTGAACCTGCACATGGCAGCAAGAATGGACGTCCTCGTGGAGAAGGGGAAGGAAGCATTCAGGAAGTTCAAGGTCGTGGAGGAGAGGACCCTCGACGGATACAAACTTGTCTTCGGTGATGGATCGTGGATCATGTTCAGGCGGTCTGGGACGGAACCCCTCACGAGGATTTACTGCGAGTCCAAGGACTTGCAGCAGCTGGAGACCCTAGTCCAGCAGGGGATTCAGTGCGTCGAATCCGCTAAATAGAGTGGCGAGTTCCGAGGGCCGATGTCCGAATCGAAGGCTGTCGCAAGAGTGCTAGCTTCAGGCTACATGCTTGACGCCAAGGCCTTCGAGAAGATCTCTCGACTTCCTCCAGAGTTTGATGTTGACGCTCTGGTGGACAAGCTTCTTGAGCTAAAGTCCGGGGCGCCGGGAGAGGCAAAGGTCATCACTGAAGGGGATGTTGAGAGGGCGCTCCCCAAGAGCGGTCCCCCCGAGGACGAGCGGGTGCTGGTCCAGCACCAGGCTGAGCTTGAAGTGATCTCCGATCCGACACTGGCCATAGCCCCCGCAGATGGGGCCGAGGGATACGGGGACCTCTTCCGAGACCGGTATGAGAGGTTGTATTCAATCGTGCGTCGCCGGCTCGACACCAAGAACATCACCACCGTAGCAGCGGCCAAGGCCTTGCAGCCGGGGAAGAAGGCCAAAGTCGCAGGTCTTCTGGCTGACAGGACGAAGAGGCGGGACTCGGTTGAGCTCAAGGTGGACGACCCGACCGGGACGATGAGGGTCCTCTGCCAGGACAAGGCCGTCGAGAACGCCGCACAGGAGGCACCCCTTGACGGCATGGTCGTAGTCGAAGTCTCAAAGGGCAAATCTGGGCAGCTGTACACGGAATCCCTTGTTCTTCCCGACGTCCCGGGAAGGAGGCCGACCACTTCATCCCACCGGGCGTACGCCGTCCTTCTTTCAGACCTCCACGTCGGGAGCAGGATGTTTCTTGCGGACGACTTCAAGCGGTTCATTCAGTGGTTGAACGGAGGTCTGGGCGAACAAGACGTCGTCAACAGGATAAGGTATCTGATAATCGCTGGAGATCTTGTGGATGGCGTCGGAGTCTACCCGGGTCAGGAGTACCAGCTGGCGGAAAAGGACCCCAAGAAACAGTATGCGATTGCGGCCGACCTGCTCAGGCAGGTGCCCGGCCGGATACAGATCGTGGTGTCCCCCGGCAACCATGACGCGGTCAGGCAGGCCCTTCCCCAACCTGCCGTGCCAGTCGACCTGGCGGAGTCGCTCTATGCGATGGATAACCTCAGGTGGGTTGGCGATCCGGCCTACGTGAAGCTGGACGGCGTAATGTTTCTCCTCTACCACGGCCGGAGCCTGGACGACATCATATCGATGACTCCTGGGCTGGCCTATGACAGACCGACCGAGGCGATGAAGCTCCTGTTGCGTGCGAGGCACTTGGCGCCCATCTACGGCAAGCGGACGGCGTTATCGCCTGAGTCCCGCGATTTCCTGGTGGTGGATCCAGTCCCCGACGTCCTGCATTCGGGACATGTCCACACCTATGGGGAGCTCAACTACAGGGGGACCCTTCTCGTCAATTCGGGAACATGGCAGGGGCAGACCAACTTCCAGTCGAACATGGGGCTGGAACCTACCCCCAGTATCATCCCGGTCGTGGATCTCTCGACCCTGAAGGTCGTCAGGCGGAACTTCGGGGCGGCCGGGTTCCCCTCCTGAATCGCGTCATGAGAGGGCTGCGGCAATCCGCGATTTCAGCTTCATGTAAGCGTAGAGAGCGCCAATCACCACGGGCACCCATAGCAGAAGTGCTCCAATAGAGAGGCTGGGCTCCGAGACCTCGAGGGCGGCCGCGACAGCGAGGATGAGGGCTACGGAAGCGAACCCGAGGGCGACTTTGGTCGAGCCCCTCGTGCGCCAGTTGGAGAACTCGGCATAGCTCTGATGCCGCCAGGTGAACATGTACAACCCCAGGGCCCCGGCGAGCGGATAAGCCACTTCTTCCACCCAGGTGTGAGGGAGGATGAAAAGGAGGGTCAAGAAGGTAGACGGGGAGACACCGAAGTGTATGGCGGCCACCTGGATCACCCTTCCGGTGTTGTAGCTCGATAGGCTGAGGATGAGTGAGCCAAAAGCCGGGACGAACCCCGCGAGGGCTACCTGGACGTTGTTCAGGAATATCTCGCTCCACTGCTGGAAGATGGTCGGGCTTTGGCTTAGACTCGTTTCAGTGCTATTGTAGAGGTTCGTGTAGTGCAGCTGCTCCCCGGGGCCGAACGGAATCAATGATGCCGCAAATGTGATTCCTTCGGTGATGATGAATATGGCTGCGGCTAGTAGGAGGAACTTCGCCATCGGCGAAAAGCGAGGTGGAGCTTCCGGAACCGCGGCGAAGTTCCCTCCCAGTTCTGAAGATGCTTTCTGCGCTAGTCGGTCAGCGTCGGTTCTGTCGATGGTGGTCGAGTACCAGCCGGTGGCGGTCTTGAATGAGAGCCTCCTTCCCATGATCCTCATGGACTGAATCGAAGACCAGGGGATGGTCCGGACGTTTTGTCTCGAAGCGAGCTCCTCGCGGGTGAGGCCCACAAGACGCGACAGATGGCGGGCCCTGTAGGCGCCAACGATGGGGGCGATAATCAGAGCCAGTACGACGCTCATTGCGACCCAGTTCCCGAAGTCAGAGTAGATCACGACCAACAGCCCCAACGCCGCGCCTAGGATGATCGGCAAGGCCACCAGTGGCAACATGGTTCCGGCCTTCAGCAGACCTTCGTCTCCTATCAGGTAGAGATTCGAAGTGTCCATCGCACGCACGGGAGAAATCAGTTGCGTGGACGCAGGCGATTCGGGGTGGCCGGAAAGTCGTTCGAGGCTCTGTCCGCAGTTGAGGCAGTACTGGTCGGTAGCAAGTACCTCTTTCCCGCACTTGGGGCAATAGGGCAAGTAGAGCGGTTCCAAGGCAGTGTGAGTTATTATGGGTTGGCGAGTTCTTCTCTGTTGAACAATGATTCCCATCGTCGAGAAACGCTTTCGCCCACTAAATAGGCCAGGTTTCACACATCCCGCGAGTTGAAGATCCTTATCGTATATGCCAGCAAGACGGGGTTCACGAAGGGGATTGCCGAATCCATCGGCGACAAACTACGGCAACGTGCTTTCCAGGTGGACATCCAGGAAGCGGGCGCCGTGAGAGATCCGCGGGGGTACGACGCCTATGTCATTGGAAGTGCCCTCTACATGTTCCATTGGGTCAAGGAAGCGAAGGAGTTCGTCTCAAAGAACCGCTCAATCCTCGCAGGCAAGCCAGTCTGGTTCTTCAGCAGCGGCCCCGTGGGGACGAAGTCGACTAACCCGAAGGGACAGGACCTTCTTGATGTGTCAGTGTCGGGGCCGAAAGAACTTGACGAGCTCAGCAAGTGGGTGGAGCCGCGCGACCACAAGGTGTTCTTTGGAGGCCTGGACGGCTCCAAGCTGACAGGGTCGACCGGATTCATGTACAGACTTGTGATGAAGAGCGAGTCGGCACGGGAGTCGATGCCCGAAGGCGATTTCCGGGATTGGAAGGTGATTGAAGTGTGGGCCAATGGCATAGCCGATGCCCTTCAGCCTCCGGCGACACCGGTTTCCACCTCCGCTGACTAGCCCTTTCGGGATTGGACACTCGAGTTCTTGATTTTACGTCATTGGCCTTTCGCGGTGCTGGCGACCGAGATATGCGCCCATGTTCCTGGCTGAAGTCAGGGCGGATATTTGCGGAGGAGTTTCCTGATGAACAGCGCAAACGCGAAGTCGGCGAACAAGATAACGGGCAAACCGATCTCTGCCACCGCCCCGAACACGGCGATTGGAAGTATCAGCCCGAGAGCCAGTGTGATTGACTGTCTCTCGTTTCGCTGAGAGCCAATGGACCTGAGGACGAGGATCAAGAAGAGAGCCTGCACCGCTATCACGAGTGGGAAGTCTATCGCCGCAGGGAGCCCAGACCCCTCCCCCAAGCCCTCAGTCAGGAGGACACAGGGGTAGAACACTATTCCGATAATGAGCATCGCCTTTGGCCCCCTGGCTGGATAATCAGTTGTTGGGCTGATGAGGTCCACGGGGGCGCGGTGTGCAATGTAGACCAGGGCCGCTATGGATAGCAAGCTTCCGATGAACACTGGCGTCCCCATCCAGTAACTGCTTACCCCGAACACGAAAAGCATCAGCAAGATTACATCGACGACCAGGACGGCGATGGTGGCAGGCAGTTTCCGACCTGAAAGGAAAGGTTCTCCGCGGGTCTGGGGGAGAGCGAGGCCGAGGAGGACGATGGGGATGGTGATGCTGAATATCATATGGACGGGGAGGATGCCCGCGACCCAGACCCAGTTGACCCCCGCCCAGTGGCCGTAGTAGCCGAGGTTGCCCACCGGCTGGGCTTTGGAATAGAAGAGGGTGCTGAGCGCTACCCCTTCCTCGAGGATTCCATACGCGGCACCCAGCAGCAGTACTGAGCCCAGGCCCTTGTGCCACCTGATCATGGCCTCTCTCACGAGCAGCACGCCGGGCACGTAGAGCCCGAGGTTCAGGGCGAGCTGGATGGGGAAGAAGATTGGGTTGAGGATTACCGAGCTAAGTGGGCTGGAACTCGACAAGTACTCGGGTATCCCTGGGGAAAGAAGAGCGAGCAAAAGGGCGGGGTGACGTTTGAGGAAGGCAACGATTCCGCTAGTTGGGTTTGTCAAACCGTGGGCGATTACTTCCTGTATCCGAACAACCGCCATCCCCAGAGGATGGGGAGAGTCAGTATCCACAGGATAATCCTAGGTGGGGTGGGGATGCCGTCAACCATTTGCCAAAAGATGGGGAAATCAGAAATCAGGAAGATGGCCGCCCCCAGCAGCAGTAGGTTCCGGGTAACCCTGTACCTATGCCTCAGGTGGCTGGGAATCAGATTCTTCTCTTCCAACGTCAGGGCGTGTGTGAAGTAGGCGAGTATGACGTTCATACCAGCGATGTCCAGTGCGTAGTAACTGCTGACCTCGGATCCCAGGGCGGAATTCAGGCTCTGATTGATCAGCAGGTTGAACAGAAAGGGCTCCAGCGTCACCAGGAACAAGAGGAACAGGTTGAGCCTGACGAGGACTGGTGTTTCGATTGGCATGACTGACATGGTGGTGGTGTAGCGGTTCCAGACGTTGATCAGGATGAGGAAGCTGAATCCGAAAGCGAATATGTCGGTGACCAAGGCGTAATGAGTCTGAGGGAGGCTCCCCACCAGTTGAATGGCGCCGATGGACAGGGCGAGTCCGAATATCAGATCTGAAAGACCCTGAATCCGCGGTCTTGGGATTTGGGGAACTGACCCCGACAATTCGTGTGACAGGTCTGACATGAAATAATAAACACTCGGGGTCGCCGAGCGAATGCTGCTCCCCACAGAGAGAGCGCCGATGCAAGATTCCGACAAAACGTCTTATTAGCTGTCGCGAGGGCGTTTTTCCAGTTTCGCTTGAACTACGAAACAATCCAACAAAGCAGAGCTACTAAGGAGGCCTTGGTCAGGGAGGTTTGCGATTACATTCGGGAAAACCTAGACTCACGTGTTTCCCTCACCGCCCTCGGGAAGCACTTCGGAATCAGCCCGTACCGACTGCAACGGACGTTTGTGGAAGTGATGGGAATCTCGCCGCGGAAGTATCTTGAGGAGAGTAGGGTCAGCGTCCTGAAATTGCGCCTGGCAAGAGGGGAGCCTGTTGTGAACGCGCTTCGCCGGACTGGTTATTCGTCGCAGAGCTGGCTCTATGAGAACTCGAGGGCCAGACTCGGCATGACCCCGGCCACCTACAAAGAAGGGGGATCCGGAACTTCGATTGTGTATGCTATTGGTGATTGCCCGATTGGGCGCCTGTTGGTGGCTGCCACCGAACACGGGATTTGCACGGTCAATGTCGGGGGGGATGACGAAACGCTCGTCGTGGCTCTGAGGAAAGAGTTCCCCAACGCCTTCCTAGTCAAAGATGAAAAGGCAGAGGGTTACTTGGACGGGGTGAACAAGCACCTGCAAGGCCAGGAAGCAAAGTTGCCCCTTGACCTGCGCGGCACGGACTTCCAAATCAAGGTGTGGACCGCGCTTCAGCGAATCCCGCTGGGTCAGACCCGGTCATACAGTGATGTAGCCGCGATGGTGGGCGAACCACGAGCAGTCCGGGCTGTGGCCAACGCTTGCGCTTCGAACCCTGTGCCTCTGATAGTCCCCTGCCACCGGGTCATCAGAAAGGACGGGAGTCTCGGGGGGTATGGTCTGGGGCTACCCCGCAAGAAGCTCCTGCTGGCGAAAGAACGTTCGCTTGTTACTGCCAAACAGGAACGCCCAAGGGTTCAGGTTTAACACGCCGAAGTCTTCGACGTAGGCTGATGAGCTGGGTCAAGAACGACGCCAGGCGCACCACATTCCTGCAACTCCTGTCGCCGGGCCCGAATCAGACAATCCTTGATGTCGGTGCCGGCAAGGGAGACGTAGCAGCGTTGGTTCAGCAGGCCGGGTCGTGTGAAGTTCATGCCCTCGATCCTGACTCGAAGAGAATCGCCCTTCTGCAAAGAGAACACCCGAACGTGAAGGCCTGCCTCTCTGGTTCCGAGTCGATTCCTTACGATGGCGGTTTCTTTGACAAGGTCTATTCGACCATGGCCGTACATCATTTCGCAGACCAGGAGAAATCGTTCAGAGAAATCGCGCGGGTGTTGAAGCCTGGTGGGACCTTGGTGATTGCTGACATCTCCACACGGAGTTTTCTCGGTAAGCTTGGCGGGTTCTTCGAGAATACCATCATGAGGGCGCATCTCCGCTTCTTGAACCTCGAGGAGCTCGTTGCCATGCTGGGGCGCGAGGGAGAATTCGCGGTGAAGGAGGCCAAGGAGGGCGGATCCGGGTATTTCGTCCAGGCGGTCAAGACCGCAGGTCCTTCACAACCAGCCTAAGCGGCTTCAGGACGCTGTTCTGCGTGCAGCGTCTTCGGAGAACGTCTTCCCCATCGTGTTATCGTCCACTAGCAGTTGGATCTTCTTCGTGCGCCCTCTCCTCCCCTTGCTGACCACCGAGGCTTGGACTAGCCCCAACAGGTCGAGCTCGGCGAGTATCCCGCTCATCCGTCTCTGGGTGAGGATGTCGATGCCCATTTCTCGGGCTTGGTTCCTGTAGGCTACGTAGAGCTTCCCGGTGTTGGTGCCGTCTTTGAAGGCCCAGATGGCCCGAAGGATGGCCTTGCTCTGTATGGGAAGGGAGCTGATCGCTTCCTCGACCCTGTCGTGCTCCATCTTGTCCGAGGCCTTGCTTATGCATGCGTCGTCGACCTTGCTCAACCCCTCCCGTTCTGCCACCTCTCCTGCCACCCTCAGGAGGTCTATCGCCCGCCTCGCGTCGCCGTGTTCCGAGCCGGCCATGGCCGCGCAGAGGTTGATGGCCCCCGAGGTTGCCGCCCCGGGTTTGAAAGCAACCTTTGCCCTCTCTGTCAAGATCTCCCTCAACTCGTCCACGGTGTAGGGCGGAAAGACGAGCTCCTCTTCGCTCAGGCTGCTTAGGACCCGCGGGTCGAGGCCTTCCTTGAACTTGAGGTCGTTCGATATGCCGACGATTGAAAGGAACCCGGGAGACAGCTGCTCGTTGGACCTGGTGAATTCGTAGAGGATGCTGTCGCCTTGGGTATTCACCAGGTAGTCAATCTCGTCCATGACCAGGATCATCCTCGTTAGCTTAGCCTTCATCTCCCTGAAGACCCGCCCGAGGGCTTCCCCCACCGAGAGACCCGTGAACGGGAGTTCGACTCCGGCGGCCTGCCCCAGCTCGACGATGGTCCGGTATTCGCTGTTGGCGTGCCTTGTGTTGACGTAGGCGATCACCAGCCTGCTTCTGTCGGCCTCCGTCTCGAGTCTGGAGAGCACGTACTTTGCAACGGCTGTCTTGCCGGTCCCTGTCTTCCCGTAGAGAAGGAGGTTGGACGGTTTCGAACCGTGAAGGACCGGAGCCAACACCTCGGCGACGGCATTGGTCTGCTCGTCTCTGAAGGGGAGCTTTTTGGGGACATAGTCTGGGGTCAGCGCGTTTCGATCAGTGAAAAGGGCCCTTCCCTCCTTCGCCCTGCGGAAGATCTCGTCTACTCCTGACATGAGACGAACAGTGGAAATACAGGTTGACTTAAGCCCTCCGCCCCTTGTTTTCGCCTGTTTCCACTGTAGAAGCCTTAATGAAAATCAGTTTGTGACGTTAGTAAAGAAGCCTGTTCTTGGTACGGGATTCTGAGGGGATATGCCTTGGGGTCTAGGATGGAGATGGAATGCACGGCAGAAAGCAAACCAAGGCTGAGATCAAAGAAGGAAAGCCCCTCCACTGGAAAACAAGGGGTCCGGGGGACGCGGTGAACGGAAGTGAAGACAGGTGGGCTGCGGGCAAGCCGGACACCCCTGCGTTTCCACTGGAACCAGTCCAAGCGCAACGGCCCAACCAAGGCAGATTCCCACCCCTTTGTTTCCACTGGAGCCTGTGCCGAGCTTTTTGATAGATAGGCTCAGTGAACACTAGTGAAGCCTCCAACGCGTATCAACACGCAACATAATCGTCGTTGCGGTCGGTTCACTCGTTCACTAATTGTGAACTTGTTCACACCCACAGCGAATTTAATGGTGCGCGTGACAGCTGCGCGGCCGAAAGCTTTGGCCAAAGGAATAAGGTTCACGATAACCAACGACAGAGGCGTCAGGCGCACGCTGGAGGGACCAATCACCCGTGAAGATCTACTGAAGTTCATCGACACGGTCGAGTTCATGGACGCACCCTTCGAGCCGTCGGTCCGGCCGCCGGATCAAGAGACGTTCTTCGGAAAGGTCCAGATCTTGCTGGAGACTTCATTCGCAGGAGGCAACTTCTCTTCTTCCGACGTGGCCCGGGAGCTCGAAGAAAGATACGGAATGCCGGTGAAATTGAGCACCGTATCCACTTACCTCCAGCGCCTCTCCGAGAAGCAGTACATCCGGAGAGAGAAGTTCGGCAATTCCTGGGTCTACAGACGCGTATACATGAAACCCGGGCAGATCGCAGAGAAGTAACCGAAGCCGGCGGCCGTCTAGTTCCCTGACCGAGACCACACACGCGTATTAGATTGACCTGACAGTTTGTCAGGCATTGGTGATAGTAACACCGTCCACGCTTTTCCCTTCTGCCTTCGAGCAGGACGTTTTCCTCACCGTCTACGTCATCTGGTTTGTCTTCACCTTCGTCCTAGAACGCATCATCATATGGAGTGGCACATGGGAGAAAGCGAAAGCAAGGAGCGACAGGGGTTCAGCGCTCCTGATCATGGTGAGTATCTTAGTCGCAACCGCCGTTGCCTTCGTGTTCGCCGGAGTCGGGATAGGGCCCCTTCCAGACTGGACTTTCTATGCTGGAATTCTGATGATGCTGCTCGGGATTGTGGTGAGAGAGTGGGCCGTCTTGACCCTGAGGAGATACTTTTCGTTCCAAGTCCGAGTACTGGTGGACCACAAAGTCGTGGACACGGGTCCATACCGCGCGGTGCGTCACCCTGCCTACGCAGGGAGCATTCTGACCATGGTCGGACTGGGAATCGCGCTCCATTCTTGGGCCGCGGCCTTGGTGATTCTCGCATTCTGTGGCGTGGCTTACGGATACAGGATAGCCGTGGAAGAGAAGACCATGCTCAAGGAACTTGGGGAAGATTACGCCAGATACATGGCCAAGACCAAGCGCCTAATTCCACTGATTCTCTAGAACGCATAGTCAGATCTGTCAACGACTCCTCTGAGCTCGTCTCCCGCCAGGAACCGCAGAACGTTCTCTATGGCGCTACCCACTACGGCCAGGTCCATCTCCGGGACGTTCCAAGAGACATGCGGCATAGCGAGTACGTTGCTCAGGGACATGAAGGGATAGTCGGGCTGGAACTTCTCGTCTTTCTTTGGATACTTCCACCAGACGTCTATTCCGGCCCGGAACTCCGGGTTCTCCTTCAGGTGCTCGTACAGGTCCTTCTCCACGATGATCGGCCCCCTCGCAACGTTGACCAGGATGGCGTTCCGTTTCATCTCATTGAGCCTCTCGCGGTTGATGAGTCCCTTGGTCGAAACCTTGAGCGGGATTGAAATCACCACGACGTCAGATTCGTGCAACAGGTAATCTAGGTCGTCCAGGGTCCCGACGAAATCGAAGTTCTCAATGGGCCTCGTCTTCGACGCAATTCCTAGGACCCTCATACCGAAGGCCTTGGCGAGCTTCGCGGTCGCGCCTCCGATTCCGCCGGCTCCTATCGCCCCCAACGTCTTGCCTTTCAGGAACATCCCCCGCTTCGTCCGCCTTGGAAAGTCACCCCGCCGCAGGTCCTCCTGTAGCGAAGACAGGTTCTTTGCGAACGAGAGCACGAACGCGAAGACAGACTCGGCCATGGGCTCGGCAAACGCCCCCACATTGGAACAGATGACCGCCCCCTTCGGAACGGCGGACAGGTCGAACTGATTTACACCTGCAGACACGGTCTGAAAGAGCTTGAGATTCTTGGCACCAGACGGTGTGAATCCCAACAGCTCGCCAGCAGCGAGATCACCAGACATGACTATCACATCGACCTTACCGAGATCGATATCCTGCAGGCCCACGCGTTTCACATTGATGACTTCGTGACCCCAGCGGGGGTCCTCCAGCCTGACCCTGTAGTTCTGAGGGACTTCGAAGTTGGTAAGTACGATGAGCTTACCGGCGCTCGCAGCCTGCGACACGACCGCCACCGGTTGGCAGTGGAGATTTAGGGACTTCGGGACGGCGGCTTATCTGGCCGCATCGAATCAGCCCCCGATGGAGTACTCCCGATACTGTAGGAGGCACAACTTCTGGTTCTGGCCCAGCGAAGGAGGATGCTACATGTGCAGGGCCGAGAGGAGGAAGACTCAGGCGAGCGTTTGGCAGTGAACCTCGATCAGGCCGCTAGGCGTAGGCCGCTTCGCCGTGCTCGCTCATGTCCAGCCCCGTCTCTTCTTCCTCGGCGGTCACCCTCACAGGGGTGAAGACGTTGATGGCTTTGAGGAGGGCGTAGGACCCGAAGAAGGCGACGGCTCCGACGACGAGCAGGCCGAACGCTTCAAGCCCTAGCAGTCCAGGGTTCCCGAAAAGTGCGCCGTTCGGTCCAGCGGCGTTGATTGCCGTCGAGGCGAACAATCCGGTCGCCAGGACCCCCCAGATGCTGCCTGCCCCATGGGCCGCAAAGACGTCCAAGGAATCATCAAGTCGGGTTCTGGCCCGCAAGCTGGCGACATAGTTCGAAACAACACCTACCACAAGGCCGATGATAATCGCAGGCATAGCCGAAACGTAACCGGCTGCAGGGGTGATGGCCACAAGACCGCACACCGCTCCCACAGCAATGCCAACCGCCGACGGCTTGCCTTTTCGCGACCAATCAAAGAACATCCAGCTGACGGCTCCGGCCGCCGCAGCCAGATTGGTGTTCACAAGCGCCTGGACCGCTATTTCATCGGCAGCCAGCGCGCTTCCGGCGTTGAACCCAAACCATCCAAACCATAGGATGGCGGCACCTAGGATTACAAACGGGATGTTGTTGGGTCTAAACTCACGAGACTGTTCGAAGTCCTTTCTTCGCCCGATAACCAAAGCCGCTGCCACGGCCGACATCGCAGCGGAGAGGTGGACGACCAGCCCACCTGCGAAGTCGATTACACCCAGGTTCTTCAGCCACCCGCCGTCCCCCCACACCCAGTGGGCGATGGGAGCGTAGATTATGGTGGTCCATAGGACGATGAAAATCAGAAGGGCCTTGAAACGAATCCTCTCAGCGAAGGCGCCGATGATCAGGGCGGGGGTTATGGCCGCGAACTTGAGCTGAAAGGCGAAGTACAGCAGTTCGGGAATCGCATTGGTGTATACCGTGTTTGCCGCCGCTCCTACCCCATTGAGCCCCACCTTCGAGAGGTCGCCCAGCACCCCGCCGCCGATTGACGGGCCGAAGGCCAGGCTGTATCCCCAGAACGCCCAGATCAAACTCACAAGGGCGAAGATGGTCATGCACTGGATGATTGTCGAAAGGAGGTTCTTCCTGCGAACCAGGCCCCCGTAGAAGAAACCAAGGGCCGGGGTCATTATCATGACCAGCCCGGTCGCGGCAAGGACCCACGCGATGTCTCCAGAATTCATTACTGGTGCGCCTCGACTAAACCTAGAATGGAAATACGCCCGCGCCGAAGACTTGGTCTATCTGTTATAAGGTGTCATCCAAATCCGTTAGGGAAACAGGATTCGTCCTGTTGCTCAGGGCCTTGGTACTGTCCCGGACGAGAGGACTCTTAAGCCAGGTGCAATCACGCAAGTTCCATACAATGAAAGCGGCGGAATTCGTTGAGAACCGATAGAGCGGCAATAACCCTGCTCTGTTTGTCTTTGATTTTGCTCTTCGGCCCGACGATTGCCGCATCCGCATTGACTCGTCCGTCAACCTCAGTCCCAAGTCCAAAGTCCAGCATAACCTTGCCACAGGCGGCCGACACAATCTTGCCTCCGGGGTTCACGCCATCCAATAATCATCCTGAGACGCTTCCCATCATCACGAATACTCCAAGAATCATTGGCGCGTCCGGTCTAAACGACGGTTTC